>Ga0115005_10000846_pt1 | contig 23849 bp, 17 predicted proteins | sample ArcOceMetagenome_FD_87163 | JGI IMG/M metagenome (GOLD analysis project Ga0115005, IMG submission 87163) | Marine eukaryotic phytoplankton communities from Arctic Ocean - Arctic Ocean - Greenland ARC118M Metagenome | ecosystem: Environmental > Aquatic > Marine > Oceanic | place: Arctic Ocean...
CAAAATCGATCACGGGTACATTGTCCAATTCAATTTTAAGCAGTGCTAAATCGGTTTCGGTATCGCGGCCAATGACTTGTGCGTTGGTGGTGCGCCCATCTTGTAAGGCCACTAATATTTCATCGGCGCCTTGGATGACGTGGTTGTTGGTAACAATTAAACCATGGTCGGCAATTACGACGCCCGAGCCTAAACTATTTTGGATGCGGCTTTTGGGCATGGGGGCGCGTTCAAAAAAGCGGCGAAAGAATGGATCGTTTAATAATGGGTGGACCTGCTCGCGCACGGTTTTGCTGGTGTAGATGTTCACCACAGCAGGCGCCGCACGATTGACCGCAGGGGCATAGGATTTAACAGGATCAGTGGGGCTGTAAGGCTTAGGAATAAAGTGCAGCACGAGGCTGGCAATGACCAGCCCCATTAAAATAGACCAAGATAAAAAACCAGGCTTTTGCATCTGAGCACCAAATCTTCGAGAATGGGGCAAGTTTACGCAAATGAGTGTGGGATATGAAGCTAAACACGTTGGTGAGTTATCTAAACCGTGAACTGCAAGTGGATCAGTTTCGTGATTACTGCCCAAACGGCTTGCAGGTGGAAGGCAATAGTGAAGTCCAGCGTATTGTGACAGGCGTCACCGCTTGCCAAGATTTAATTGATGCGGCGGTAGCTTACAACGCCGATGCCATTTTGGTTCATCATGGTTATTTTTGGAAAGGGGAGCCTGAGGCCATTGTGGGCATCAAAAAGCAGCGCATTCAAACCCTGTTGAAACACGACATTAGTTTACTGGCTTATCATTTGCCGTTAGATGGGCACACTGGCTTTGGCAATAATGTTCAGCTGGCGGATGTGTTGGATTTTGAAATTACCGGCCCCCTAGACCCAAACGATAAGCGTGTACCGGGTAATGTGGGGCGTTTATCGCGTCCTATGCGTGCAGGCGAATTAACCGAGCATATCGCACTGAAGTTAAACCGCGTGCCTCAGCACATTGGTGAAGAAGACGACATCATTGAAACCATTGCTTGGTGCACAGGTGGTGCGCAAAGTTATATGCAATATGCCATTAACCAAGGTATTGATGCCTATTTAACCGGTGAGATAAACGAGCCCAGCGTGCATAACGCACGTGAGTCAGGTACGCATTTCTATGCGGCGGGCCATCACGCCACCGAACGATATGGGGCAAAAGCACTCGGTGAACACTTAGCGCAAGAATTCTCATTAGATGTGGAATTTATCGATATTGATAATCCGGTATAAGCGCTTAATACTGGCTCCACTTTTTAGTTTGGCTTTGCCAATCATTACATCAATTTAAAAGATAACAACATGACAGACACGCGCCGGGTTTTATTAGAAGTAAGCGAGAAAATTGCTTATGTCAGTTTAAATCGCCCAGACAAACACAATGGTTTAGACAAACAAATGTTTGTGGAGCTGGTGCAAACCGCCAAAGCCATCCGCAAAGATCGCACCATTCGTTGCGTGATTTTAAAAGGCGAAGGTCCCAGTTTTTGTGCTGGTTTAGATTTCGCGGCGGTATCGAAAACGCCAACAATGATTCCTCACTTCTTTGCTAAGCTACCGTGGAGTAAAGACAATATGTTTCAACGCGTGGCGCATATTTGGCGAGACCTGCCGGTGCCTGTGATTGCGGCGATTCATGGTAATTGCTTTGGTGGCGGTATGCAGATCATCTTGTGCTGTGATTATCGTATTGCCACACCCGATGCCAATTTATCTATTTTAGAAATGAAGTGGGGTCTGATTCCTGACATGAGCGGCATGGTGACCTTGTCACGCTTAACCCGCGTGGATATCGCCCAAGAGTTGACCATGACAGGGCGCTTTTTCAGTGGTGCTGAAGGTGCAGAATACGGCCTAATCAGTAAAGTGAGCACGGATCCGCTAGCTGAAGCCCAGTCTCTAGCGAAGGTGATTTGCGAGAAAAGCCCGGATGCCATTGCAGCGACCAAGTATCTATTCAAAAAGACATGGAAAAAGGACACCCGAGGCGCGCTTTTATGGGAGCGATTAACGCAACTGCGCTTACTGGGTCGTAAGAATCAGCGGATTGCCATGGCCAATGGCTTAGCAAAAGGCAAACCGGCGAAGCCATTCCAGGATAGAACGTCATTTAAATAATTAATTAAGAGCCTGCGTTTAATTGATATAAATTAAATGCAGGCTTTTCCCACACGAAGCAACCTCATCAACCCGCCTCTAAGCCTCTTAACGCCTTCTGTAGCGTGACTTCGTCTGTTTTTTGAAGAAATTAATCCACTTTCGGGTTTTACACGTAAAAAGATTCAAACGCTTGTTTGATAGACCCTTTGCGCCCTTGTACATTTGGAAATCGGACTATACTTGACGATTATTTGAGCGATAAGGCGCAGGCAAAGTCTTGACAAGATTCACTTGCAAACGTATGTTTCAAACACTTGTTTGAAGTTTATGCCGCACTAGACCCATTTTCCTAACTTAGGGGCTGGTCGGTAAATGAAAGAGAAGCCCAATAACTGGGTTTTAATGGACAATTATCGGCTCTATGTGAGCCCAGTAGGCTAAGAGGTTACCATGCCAGAATATAAAGCTCCCCTACGTGACATTAAATTCGTAATGGACGAAGTGTTGGACATGCCAGGTCATTACGCCAGCTTGCCAGCTTATGCGGACGTTGCTACTCCAGATATGGTCGATGCGATCCTAACTGAAGGTTCTAAATTTTGTGAAAACGTTCTAGCGCCTCTAAACCGCGTTGGTGACGAAGAAGGTTGTACTCGTCATGAAGACGGTTCTGTAACCACACCTACTGGCTTCAAAGAAGCTTACAAGCAGTTCGTAGAAGGCGGCTGGCCTTCAATGGCGCACGACGAAGAAGTCGGCGGCCAAGGTCTTCCTGAGTCTCTAGGCACGGTTATGTCTGAGATGGTTGGTACGGCTAACTGGTCTTGGGGCATGTACCCAGGTCTGTCTCACGGCGCGATGAACACCATCTCTAGCTGGGGTACTGACGAGCAAAAAGAAAAATACCTGACTAAATTAGTAAGCGGTGAGTGGACCGGTACCATGTGTCTAACTGAACCTCATTGTGGTTCTGACCTAGGTACACTTAAAACGAAAGCGGAGCCAAATGCAGACGGTTCTTACGCGATCACAGGTACTAAAATCTTCATCTCTGCGGGTGAGCACGACATGGCGGACAACATTGTTCACATCGTTCTAGCTCGTCTACCAGGCGCACCTGAAGGTACTAAAGGTATTTCTTTGTTCATCGTGCCTAAGTTCAACGTTGCAGAAGACGGCTCTGTTGCTGATCGTAATACTCTAATTTGTGGTTCTATCGAGCACAAAATGGGTATTCACGGTAACTCTACTTGTGTAATGAACTTCGACGGTGCTAAAGGTTACCTAATCGGACCTGAAAACAAAGGTCTAAACTGCATGTTCACGTTCATGAACACGGCACGTATCGGTACTGCTCTTCAAGGTGTTACTGCATGTGAAGGTTCTTTCCAAGGCGCTCTAGCTTACGCGAAAGACCGTCTAGCGATGCGTTCTTTGACGGGTACCAAAAACCCTGAAGGTCCTGCTGACCCAATCATCGTTCACCCAGACGTTCGTAAAATGCTGCTAACTCAAAAAGCATTTGCTGAAGCGGGTCGTGCTCTTGTTTACATGACAGCCCTTCAAAACGACATCGTGCACAAAGGTGAGAGCGAAGAAGAACGTAAAGCCGCTGATGAGCTTCTAGGTCTTCTTACTCCAATCGCTAAAGCATTCCTAACAGAAGCGGGCGTTGAAGCGACTAACCTAGGTGTTCAAGTATTCGGTGGTCACGGTTTCATCGCTGAATGGGGTATGGAGCAACTAGTACGTGATGCTAAGATCTCTACTATCTACGAAGGTACGACTGGTATTCAGGCACTTGACCTTCTAGGCCGTAAAGTTCTTATGACGCAAGGTCAATCTTTGAAGAACTTCACTAAAATGATCCACGTTTTCTGTAAAGAAGAAGCGGACAACGAAGAGCTAGCACCATTTGTTGCTCAACTAACTGAGCTGAACAAAGAGTGGGGCGACCTAACTATGAAGATTGGTATGTCTGCTATGAAGAACCGTGATGAAGTCGGTTCTGCATCGGTTGATTACCTAATGTACTCTGGTTACGTAACCCTAGCTTACCTATGGGCTAAAATGGCTAAAGCTGCGCAAGTATCTTTAGCAAATGGCACCACAGAAGAAGACTTCTACAAAGCTAAGCTAACCACAGCTCGTTTCTACTTCTCTCGTATCTTGCCTCGTACTAAAGGCCATGCTGCGACAATGGTAGCGGGTTCTGATACCTTGATGGATCTAGACGCAGAACACTTCGCGTTCTAATTGACTGGCCAAGGCTAATGGATGTCATCATTAGACACGGCCATCGATCCTAAAAAAGCCGCAACCTAACTTGGGTTGCGGCTTTTTGCTTTGTATCCCTCAGGGTTATGAAGCAAGGTTTTAGGCTATTTTATATGCAATAAAACTGTGAAAACACCAAAATAGCCATCAAAAACGGGTAAAAGTTTGCTGGTTGTATTAATATACGCCCCGCGAAAATAAGGTCAGGTGGTGATTGAAAAGCCGCCGATAGTAATGAGGATTTAATATGCCTGAATATAACGCTCCATTGCGCGACATGCGCTTCTTGCTTAACGAAGTATTCGATGCCCCTAAAATGTGGGCAGAAAACCCACGTTTAGCCGAAGTGGTTGATCCAGATACTGCAGACGCTATCTTAGAAGAAGCGGGCAAAATTGCTTCTCAAGTACTTGCACCATTGAACCGCGAAGGCGACGAAGCCGGTTCTACTTGGAAAGACGGTGAAGTAACGGCACCTGCAGGCTTTAAAGAAGCTTATGCCACTTACTGTGAAGGCGGTTGGGGTGGTCTAGGTGGTAACCCTGAATATGACGGCATGGGCATGCCTAAGATGCTTGTGGGTCAGGTTGAAGAAATGATCCAAGGCTCGAACATCGCATTTGGTCTTGCACCAATGCTAACAGCCGGTGCGTGTTTATCTCTAAATGCACACGGCAGCCAAGAGTTAAAAGAAAAATACCTGCCAAACATGTACTCAGGTGTTTGGGCTGGCGCAATGGATTTAACTGAACCACATTGCGGTACTGACTTGGGTATTATTCGTACTAAAGCAGAACCACAAGCAGACGGTTCTTTTGCCATCTCTGGTACCAAGATCTTCATCACTTGGGGCGAGCACGACATGGCGGAAAACATCATCCACCTTGTACTAGCGAAATTACCAGGTGCACCGGCCGGTCCTAAAGGCATTTCTTTGTTCTTAGTACCTAAATTCCTAGTAAACGAAGATGGTTCATTAGGTGAGCGCAATACCATGGGTTGTGGTTCGATCGAACACAAAATGGGTATCAAAGCCTCTGCTACATGTGTGATGAACTACGACGGCGCGAAAGGTTGGTTAGTAGGTGAAGAAAACAAAGGTCTAGCGGCCATGTTCACCATGATGAACTACGAGCGTGTTGCAGTAGGTATTCAAGGTTTGGGCGTTGCAGAAAACTCTTACCAAAACGCGGTAACTTACGCGAACGATCGTATCCAGTCTCGTGCGCCTACTGGTAAACAGTTCCCAGATAAAGCAGCTGATCCAATCATCGTTCACCCAGACGTTCGTCGCATGCTTTTAACTATGCGTGCTAACACCGAAGGTTCTCGTGCGTTCTCTACTTATGCATCTAAGTGGTTAGACCTTGCTAAGTTCTCTGACGACGAAGACGTGAAGAAAAACGCAGAAGCCATGGTTTCATTGCTAACGCCGGTTGTTAAATCTTTCCTAACCGACCTTGCTCTTGAATCAGCGGTGGCTGGTCAGCAAGTATTCGGTGGTCACGGTTTCATTCGTGAATGGGGTCAAGAGCAGCACGTACGTGACATTCGTATCACTCAAATTTACGAAGGCACTAACGGTATCCAGTCTCTTGATTTGATTGGTCGTAAGATCGCAGCCAACGGTGGCGCATTCTTTAAAGTGTACGCACAAGAAATCAATGATTTCATAGCCACTCAAGAAGGCAATGCTAAAATGGCAGAGTTCATTAACCCATTGAAAGCGGCACTTGCTAATCTTTCTGATCTAACTGATTGGGTAATGGAAAAAGCACAATCTAATGCAAACGAGATTGGCGCATCTTCTGTTGAATACCTACAAGTATTTGGTTACACCTCATTTGCTTACATGTATGCAATGATGGCTGAAAAAGCACTTGAGAAAGAAGGTTCTGAGCCTTACTACGCGAACAAGCTAGCCACTGCTCGCTTCTTCACTAAGCGCTTGTTGCCAAGATACATCTCTCTTAGCGAAGCCGTTAAAGGTGGCGCGGATTGCTTGTATGAAATGACAGCGGATCAGTTTTAATTAGTTTCTAATTAATTCTTTCCAGAACCCCAGTCGAGAAATCGGCTGGGGTTTTTTGATTTAGGTGGAATGAAAAAGTAAGTTGTCTGAGAATTTGACTCTGTATTCATTCACAATAAAACAGTAAGGACAGCCAGTTATCTCTTATGCGTCTGCAGCAGTGCTGCAATAACCAGCTACACTTTAGGTAGGTGCGGAGGTGTCGTGCGAATAAAACAATTTGTTATTATTATGTTTGTTCTATATGCATTTATCGTATGTGGCGGGCTTTTACTTTATCGCCTCTTCATCGTTTTCCCTCAGTTAGAAGATCAAACCCGGTTACGTCATCATTCTGACTTTAGAGCCCTAGAGCAGTCTTTTATATCTGAAAAGAATAATTTATCTTTGTTGTTATATGATTGGGCTAAATGGGACGATATGTATCATTTTATGGACTTGCCCAGTTTGGATTTTGAGAGTAGTAACTTAGTAGAATCCCTTTTATCTGATATGTCCCTTAATGGCTTCTACATTTTTAATAGCAAAAAACAATTACAAATTGGAATTGAGATAGAGCAGCCTGGTCGTCTTATTAGCAATTTATCGGACCTGCCTTCAAAACGCGCCCTTATTTTTAGTCTAATAGTCTGGCCAAGTGATGACGACCTATATTGTAAGTTTCAGTATTTGTCATCCACCTTAAGTCTTTTTTGTTTATCGACGATTCAAAATTCAAACGAGGATAAACCAGGTAATGGTTATCTGGCATTCTCACGGCCCATTGACGATAGTGAATTAAAAACTCTAACCGGTGCGAATTTCTCTTTGCTGGATAAAGCGTCGGTTAAGGGCCTTCAATCTATTGAGGATGCGCTCAGTAACCAAGCTATTTCAAGTCGTTATCAAATGGGAATATTTGACGAAATCACTGGCAATATGTGTTTTGGCATAGAAGTGAATTACGATCCTAAACATTTACCTGTGCCCATTGATTATTTGACTATGGTAATTATGCTGGTGCTGCTACTACTGCCAATTATCATTTTATACAGTATTACCAGAATTATTCTTAATCCGCTGACTAATATGTCAGAGTTTATTCTGGCTATGAAAAAAGGAAAAGAGACTAAAGCGTTACCTCACTCCTCGTTTATTCTTGAAGTTAATTTATTCACAACGGCATTAACCGATTTATTAAGTCATGTTAATGACGAACGTCGTATGTTAGAAAATAAATCTATGACCGATTCATTGACCGGAATCAGAAACCGACGAGCATTTGATGAAGAAGTAGATGACATGTGGCGAACATCATCAAGACAAGAAAAATCAATCGCTATCATATTAGCCGATGTGGATTATTTTAAACGATTCAATGATACAGCGGGTCACCAGCAAGGAGACGATGCTCTTAAAGCTATTGCACTAGCGTTACAAAATGGCTGTCGTCGCTCATCAGATAAAATCTATCGATATGGTGGCGAAGAGTTTGTTATGACGGTTCAGCTAGAATCCTCACAGGATATTGAAACCGTCATATCGACACTGCAGTCGTGTGTGTCTGAGCTTCAGTATCCCCATCCAGATTCACCGATCTCACCTTTTTTGACCGTGAGTTTTGGCGTGTGTTTGATTCCTCTGCCTGGTGAGTGGATGCAATATTGTGATTATATGGAAGCTGTACGTATTGCTGATCATGCTTTATATGAAGCCAAAAAGAACGGGCGTAATGGTTATGCGCTGCATTTATTATCCAAAGGTTCGCAACCACTGCTGCCTTAAAAAATATAACCGTTACTTTTCAGGCACTGTTTATGAAGTGAAATAACAGGGTATATTTTCCCTCTATCAATGATAAAATGCGCTTAAGTGATCATAACCGATAAGGGTTATGTACTCAGAGAATTAGGTTGTATCCATGAGTGATTGGTTTTGTGTAAGTGCTTGGTATGAAAAGGGTGAAACCGAAGTTCATTATGAAATAGCTAATGAAGATGGTGAGCAATACTTTTTTTGGTTAAGCGTTCATCTCGTAAATGAAAAACTCTCCCGAAAAGCCGGTAATGCATTAGATGCGTTTTTTTATGCCGAAGAAGATATGCTCGCGCTGGCAGTGACCATTTTAGATGAAGAGATGGTTGAGGATGTGGAGCTCATTGAAATTAACGCTCGCTTATTTAAACGATATTTTTAAATACCCCCCCCATAAAACCTCTGCTTTTAAGTGGTTATTTATTTTGTATTACTCTCTTCGTTTTATGTTATAGACCGATTTAAATGAAAGCATTAGTATGAATGCAAATAGAATAATAATTGTATTCGTAAAAAGTGAAGGATGCTGGCTATAAAAACTGCCCTGCGTGGTGTTGGAATAAGGCACATCCACCACATAGCCCGCTGCTTTTTGAAAGTCCGATGTAAATATTACATTGCCATCCGGAGTAACAACGATGGATGGGCCATTGTTAGCCACGTGCACTAAGGGTAAACGGTTCTCAATCGCACGTAATACGGATGGCATAATGTGTTGGTATGGCAAGTGTGATGAGCCGAACCAGCCGTCATTGGATAAGCCAATGAGCATTGTGCCAGTATTAATATGCCTTTTTGCTGAGGTTTTATTGACGGCAGTGGCCACGAATTCAGGAAAGGTTGTTTCATAACAAATAAGCGGAATAAGGTTCACTTTTGGGTGGTTAAAGGTTTTATGTACTTGTCCTTGTGATAATCCACTGGTGAATTCTCCAAATAACGATTCAACCCATAGTGAAACTGGCGAGTCACTTTTTAGAAAAGGGATGTACTCACCAAAAGGAATGCGCTTCATTTTTTCATAGCGATCAACTTGCTGGCCTTCGTTATTGATTAGAATGGCAGAATTATACTGGTGTAATCGATCACCGGTTATAGGATCGCTGATGTGTTGCATGTCTTGAAATAATAGGTGGCTGTTCAGGCGACTTAAGCTCTGCTGATAAGCCAGTTGAACGCTTGGGTCATCTAAGTAGCCTTTGCTTTGTGCCTCTGGCCAAATAATCAACTCTGCCCCTGCGCTATTTAGGCGTTCTGTCATATCCATTTCTGGTGGATACGCCATGCTATAGCCGGGATATTGAACTCTATCGCCTAGCTTAGGAGTTTCATTCATTTGTATTAGCCCCACCTTAAATGTATCCCATTTTTTTATGGCGGTTTGCCAATATGACTGGGCTATGAATCCGTAGTAAAACCATATAACAACAATGATGATTGCACATAACAAGTGATACATTGGGGTGTGCTGTGTTTTAGCGTATGACGAGAAAACAAAGCCAAGCATGCGATAAATAATGATATTAGATAAAATAATGATGGCATCCAGACCACTTGCCCCTGCGAATTCAATGCCTTGTAGGGCGATGTTAAAATTAACCTGCGTATCGGCAAGGCGCATCGGAAATAACATGGGGAAGGTTGATGAAATAAATACAAACACCACAGGCAATAATATGAGAGAGGTTATTTTTGTATGTTGACTCAACCATTTAAATATTAATATTGCTAAGGCAAGAGAGTGTGCACTGTATAGCCAATATATGCCGGCTAAGAAAAAACCAGTTTGAACACCATAGTCTTTCGATATATCGATAAAATCTAGGATCCAGTAGGCACCTGTCACAAATAAAGTAAGCCCAGCCACCAACCCAATAAAATAGCTGTGTACCAATGACTTGTTTTCAACCGCCAACAATAACGGCACTAATCCAAACCATGCACAATAAAAAAAATCATGGTTTAAAAATCCAAGAGCCAATATCGACCCCGATAACATAGCCAATAATAATGATTGAGTCAGATTGAGTAGCATGCCCACAGAAATTTTTGGTAACAAATGAGAGCGATGAACCGTGTATTTATACATAATGATTATCGCTGACTCAGTGAGTACTTATAATTTTTGGATAATATGGATAATCGTTCCTTTTTTTCGGTGTTGCTTAGTGTCTTGTCCATGTTAATGATACGTATTGAGTTTAAGTAGTGAGCGGTTTTATTTTTTTATCAAACAACTTCATAGCCGTATTCCTAGAGAAGTGACGGATCTGCATTTTAATAATTACATCCATACTCCTACTCAATAAAGCCTTTTTTTCATGGTCATTGGCTAATTTAATTTTATTAGAATAAGCCATTGATTCCTTTTGATAATAATAAAAATTAGTGAGTAATTGGTGTAATTCCCTGCCTGTTTTTTCACCAAATTGTTTAGTCAATAAAAGTTTGAGTCGTTGCCATTGTGTGCTTTCAGGTTTTGAATCTAGCTGAAAAAGAATCTGAGCTAGCTTTTCTGTGAGGTCGGAGTTGATGTTTAATTTCTGATTTGAATCTAGTGGTATCGTTTTAATGATGGCCTCAATATGGGTAAAAGGTAATGACCAAGTATTATTGCTAATTAAGACTGGGTATTGAGTATTTAAATACTTAGGTTGCAACCAAGTTTTAGAAGCAGATTCCTCTAGAGTCAGAGTATGGCTATGAAGTTCAAGATGCTTTAATACCACAAACCCAAGCAATAGAATAAGCACCAATATATTGATGTATTTGACTCGTAAATCCGTACTAATTCCCCCCATTACGATAACCTATTCATCTAAAATTGATCGAGGCCTAAATGACTAATACGCTTCTGTTCATCGCTATTAAAGTGGCTATTTAGTAGATCTGTGAGTTGTGCCTGTGTTTCTTCTTTATTGAGTTTAGCCCCTATAATATTTTGTTTACTCAGCTGGAAGGCAGCATAACGTTCGGGCCAGTTGATGATATTAATGGAACGTTGAGTATGTCTTTCTTGAATTTCACGACGCTTTAATTTCTTTTCTTCTTCGGATAGATTTTCGTTGAAATCCAGTTTCATGCTAGCAAACATATACTCTGCATCTGCATCTGTGACACGAAAAAGTCCGTTAGTCACATCGTGACCAAGGTGTACTTCTCTTAATGCTTGAAGCTCAGAATAGAGTAGCTCATCATTTTCGATGGCGTTGACGGTTTGATGCACGCTGGTGTCTGCGAGTGTTTCACTGGTTCGACTGAATTCATCTTTTGCTTCTAGATAATGATAATAATCAGCCACAATTTTTGCGGTTTGTTCACCGGCTTTGCCGGGTAACCCATCTCTTATGATATTTTGTAAAATTGCCAATGACTCGCTATCCAATTTATTTTGCATTCTTAATAGCGCTTCATCTAATGATAGTAGGGCGTTATGGTCATATATTACATTGCCGTTCTCATCGAGTTTCACAGCCTTTAGTGCTTCATAGACAAATTTGGGGGTAAACGGCAGTGATTTAGATTTTACTTGTGTGGTCGACTGTGAGCGCTGATGAATATGGGACCACTGCCATTGGGTTTCAATAGTACTTGTATTCTTGTTTATCAGATTGGTACGTGCGTGATTATTATCAGATAAGTCGTTGTTTGTAATGATTTTTTGCGAGCTTTCGTCACCAGACACATAAAAGATAATGGCAATAATACAAACACTTATGCATACGATTAGAATGGGGTTTTGCTTAAACATATTGTGTATCAACTTTTATTATTATTTGCTGTAACGTTTAATTTGATAAAGGGAAATTTACTGAATAATCTCAATAAGAGCAAATTAACAAATTTATATATCGGTATTAGGCGGGCAGATCCTTTGCCCTTTATATCTCGGTCGTTTTTCAGTACGACCGAGATTCCACTCTTACTGACTCAATTAATAATTACAATTGTCTCTGTATTCATTAATTGATGGGTTTGCAGTGTGGTTTGGTCCACATAAAAACTGTGCATAACGTTGATCTTTATCTAGGAAGCGTTTCATCCAAGATACACCATAGGTTGATAATAGCGCATCATTACCGTTTCCATTGTCACCATTGGCGCAATTATGCGGGCCATTGGTGATTTCCATGTAGGCCTTGTCAGTGCTGGCTGGTATCCTATTGTAGAACGGGCTCGCATGTGAATTTACAGGAGCCGTGCTATCATTTTCACAGGCCATGATCATGGTTGGAACACCAATTTGATCAAAGTCATTGCCGCCACTGTTCCAAGGGGCTAACGGTACGGCTGCGCTTAAGCGATTTCGAGATGCGCTAATAAGTGAGCCGCCGCCGCCCATGGAAAAGCCCATAGTTGCTAGGCGATTTTCATCCACAATACCCGAGATAGGGCTATTTGCACGATTGCCTTCGTCAATTAAGTGACTTAGAGCGGCATCCAGCTGCAAGCTACGGCTGTTAGGGTTGTCAAAACGTCCATTGGTATCGATGGTGATCACCACATAGCCGTGTGAGGCGAGTAGAGGGCCCCACCATTGAATGGCAGATTGGTAATTAGTAAATCCCGGTGCTACTGCAATGGCAGCTAATTCTTGTTGAGCATTGCTAGGAAAATAAATAGTACCACCACCAAAACCACTCACACTGCTCGGTACGATGGTTGATGAGACCGACAATGGCCCTTGGCTAGCTTGAAGTGCACTCAGCGTTGGGTTGGGGCCCACTTCATATCCACAATTTGATGTACAGGTGTCAGGTAATGGTAAGCCATCACTGCCGCCACCATCGCTTCCACCACCGCCACTGTGTGCGCTTAGTGAGAATGCGATTGCAAAAGCACTTATGCACGCGTGTTTAAATATTGTCTTCTTCATTGAACTAGGCCTTTATTATTTATTATTAATAAAATACTTCCATTCATGTTTATTCAAAAATGTATATTTTTTGAACTTTAAAATCATAGGCCCGGTTTTTTGCTTAGTAAAGGTCGATTTATTAAAGAAAAAAATATGGCTGGCTATAGCTACTTTTTTAAGATTTTATTTTTACAATTTAAAAAAACGATATAAATCATATATTTAAATTTATATTTCTAGAAAGTTTAGTTTTGTATTGTTCATTTTTTTAATCTTTGAAGATGTATTTAAATAATCATGGTGCGTAAATTTCTTAATTGTATTTTTAAATTTATTGTATTTATTAACTAGAAATATTTTGACCCTTTTTGACCTGATAAAAAATGGGTTTTCATTCTTTATCTAATACATCTGTGTTATCGCTGTAACGTTACTGAACAAGACCATTGCTGGGTGTTTGTTAATAGAGTACAAGGACTTGTATGAAGGGATGTTGAATCTTTATGGCGGCGTTTTGACATTTTTTAACACGCCTATAGCCTGCACCTGATAGGGTTATGGTGAAAGAGAGTATGGATTGGAATTTAGGGTGATACGAATTCATGCTGCAAAAAAAAGCACACAGCCTATAAAAGGAGTGTGCTTAATATTGGCGAATGATGACTTATTATTTACTCTTTTATTGTGTGTCTTTTAGGGCTTTTGCCATGGCTTGGTCAGCCATTTCTTCAAGCCAGTGCAAATCCACAGCTTGATGCGCTTCACAAATAAACCAAGGCTCACGTGAATCTGGCTCTAACATAATGCCATTAGCAATTAGGTTATGGGCAAAGGCGGTGTATAAATCGCTATTGGTTTTTTTCCAGTCACGATAATTTTGTGGCACTTCTTTGCCAAAGTGTACCCCGAACATAGCGTCTGGCCCTGCAAACTTATGTTCAATGCCATGCTTGGTAAATACTCGAGAAAGAACGGTTTGAATGTTGGCGCCTACTTGATTGATGGTGTCGTAAGCGTTGGTCTCATTCAGAATGGTCAGCGTGGCTTTAGCAGCGCTAAGGGCAATCATGTTGGCTGTGTAGGTGCCACCATGGGTTACACCATTTTTGTTAAAACTGATCATATCCATTACATCGGCCCGCCCACCAAATGCGGCTACAGGGTAGCCATTTCCCATGGCTTTTGCGTAGGTGGTAAGGTCAGCTTTAATCCCGTATAGCTCTTGTGCGCCGCCTTTTGCAACACGAAAACCCGTTTTCACTTCATCCATGATCAGCAGCGCCCCATTGGCATCACACATATCACGTAGTTTTTGCATGTACTCTTGGGTTGAGGCAATACTGCCGCAGTTACCCAAGATCGGCTCAATGACGATGGCGGCAATGTCATCACCCACGCGCTTAAATACATCGTCGATGGCAGCAAAGTCATTTAATGGGACGGTTTCTAGGTGCTCACGGGAACATTCAGGAATGCCACCACCAAACGATTTGATCTCAGGCGCAGCTTGGCTATTAGAGTCCCAGTTATCCACATCGGACTTCCACATCATTTCATCGTATAGACCATGAAAGCCGCCTTCGACTACAACGATCTTGTTTCGTCCGGTAAAACCACGTGCAGTACGCACGGCGCCAATGACGGCTTCGGTGCCTGAGTTTGCAAAACGCATCTTTTCGATGTTAGGGCACATTTGCTTAATTAACTGGATAACCTCGCTATCCAAGCCAGTGGAGAACCCTGAAATGGAGCCTACATCGGTAATGGCCTTAATAACGGCTTGGTCCACACGGGCGTCGCGATAGCCCAGGATAATTGGGCCATAGGCTAGGCGGAAGTCCACGAACTCCTGGCCGTCCTCATCGGTAATACTGCCCCCTTGCATGCTTTTAACGAAGACGGTGTTGTCGTCACCCCAATAGCGGTAGCTGTCGGCCACTCCCAGTGGCATGTGGGTTTTTGCGGTGGCCAATAGGGCGTCGGTTAGGGGTTTGGTCATGTGGTTTACCGTACTACTTTAGGTGCTTAAAAATTGGTTCGGCATGATACAGGTCGCTTGGGTTGATGACCATAATTCATCACTACTACAAGATAATGTTCTAATAATTCAGGTTTAGCTTACACCTGCTTATTTGTAAATTTGATTGGATAAGGACTTAAAACATTCCCTGTAAATCCGAGTGTTTAAATTTATTTAATGGAATTTAGCGCTGTATCACATTCTTAATAAAAGAGAATTAAAATCAGTTTCATTGAATTAGATAATGAAATACCGAACCACAATATTATGGATAATATATGAAAAAATTAGTACCTCTGCCTTTTACCTTGAGCTTGTTTGCTTGTGGAAGTGGTGGCGGTTCATCAAAGGATGATGGAATTGATAAAAATGTGCCTGGAGATAACGTTACGTTTATTGATTGCAGTGCGGATCAGAGTGGGTTCCCTAATCTACCCGTACCTGAGTTTCCCGGTAGTACATCGGCATTTGATGAACCGATTGAGGTGGCGGGATCACCAGTTGGATTTTCACCAGAATTATTTGTCGATCTGGCTGCTGCTGGTTTGATGCTCGGTATGACTAAGAGTACAGAGGGCATTAGCCACCAAGGCCCCATATGGAATATTGTTGATGAAGACTTCACGACTCAGGTTCAATATTCGATCATTGGCACCACTGAGACTTGGTTGGTTGTGAAAGACGGTATGGATGACGATGGCACCATTTATTCAAATCATACCGATACGAAAATTGAACAAACCGCTAGCTGTGGTTTAAACATTCTGCAATACGATGACGGCGGTCGCTTGACTGGGCATTATGAGTCCAGTGCGTATGAATGGACGTGGAAAGTTTATGGGGATGGGGTCTTGAGTGGTTTGATTGAAACCAATATAAATCAAGATCGAAGTGGTAAAACGGTCTCAGAGGATTTGAGTGCATCAAAATCAGATTATCCTGTCACGATTATTACGTGGAATGAAATGGGAGAGCAGACCTTATTGAAAACCTGTAAAACCAAAGCGGGCACAAACTGCATGACGGCTGTTGCTTCATAAAATTTAAACTAAGTAGATATTTAATCTTTACATGAAAAAAGCCGAATCTCAGATTCGGCTTTTTTGCACTGGTATTGAATAATTACAATCGGTTGCCGTATTTTAAGCGGTCATCCCCAGGGCTTTTGGTGTATGCCCCCAGGTCATGAATTAAGCGTTTGCTGCCATTCATTAAGTTTTTTACGCGTGTATCGCCTGTTTTAGCGCTTAAGCCTTGATCCGATGAACTCTTAATGGCGGGTATAGAGAAATCAAAAGACCATAAGTAATGCCAAACGGCGGCACCGTGTTTCTCTGCTTGCTGCCAAGACTGGAAGTACCAAGGTTTTAGCTCAACGAAGGCGGTTTTATTCAATAGGCCTTTGTTTTCGTCGCCGATTAAGAAGGTGTTGGTGACAGAGCTTGAACGGTAGGCTTCAAATATTACACCCCAGCTTTTAAGTGTATCCACATAGCTACGGGCTTTTGCCCCTGTCCATTGATTATTAATGTAGCTTTTTGAGCCGTTAGAATAATAAGGGTCAAGTAAGGCCACTCGTTTTGGTTTCAGCTTGCTATTGGTGTTACCAGCGCTAATGCCATCTTTTAGCTTTTTGGCGACCACTATGGCCATCTGGTTTCCGAGGCTGTGGCCGGCGATGATTAAACGGCTACCGGTATAATCCGCCATGTTGGTTTTCAGGGTTTCAAACATAAGCTGGCCGGCATCTTTATTCGGACCAGAACGATAAGTGCCATTATGGTCACGCCAGCGCATAGCACGTGGGCCACTTTTGCTCCAGATTTTAGCTTCAGCGTCTTTTACTTCGCCCTCATCGGCAAATTGATTCCAATATAAAATACCGACGTTGTAACCCGCGCGGCGCCATGCGTAGGCTAAGTCTACATCTGGGCCGCCACTGTCGCTACGATTGAAGGTTTCACGGTTTTTTGCTTGGCTTGAGCCATTTTGCCAGCCATGAATATAAATGATAGTTGGTGCATTTTTGTTGTAATACGGGTTGCTGTATCCGGCTTGGGCTTTTTGGTAGTTGTCGTTGTTACCAAACCAATACAAACCATAGTCTAGATTCTGGAATGTGGACTGAGGAAAGACGCCAGGATAGGCAAGGGTTAAGTTAGTGAGCCCTAGGCTCAGTAGTATTAGTACGATTTTTAATCGTCGCATGGGGCACCTCATTATTATCGTTATTGTGGTTGTGGCTAGCCCATCGACTTCGCCACCGTGTTAATAAAAGCCATATGTGACGGCTAAACCATGCAAAAAAAGGCTAAAGAAGGTCAAATTAAATTGCCTTCGTGTTTGCGCATGAAGGCGTGTTTGGACGTATAGCTGAAGCCGTAGAGTGCGTAATATGGCCTAAAAATAATGATAAATGCCATGAAGTTAATTGTGCTTATATTGGGATGGATACTCCCTCTTATCTGTTTTTCCCTACCAGAAAAAACCATATCAACGGATGATTTACGCCAAGGGCCTGTTGCTCTTAGTGGTCTGTGGGCGTTTGACTGGCAAGTCTTACATATTCAGATGAACCGCCCCATGCAAGATGGTTTAAAGCTTCCGGGACTGTGGCATCAGCAAGGCCCTTATGCCCCGCAAGGTTTTGCCACATTTAGATTGCGCCTGCATATGCCTGTGCAGCAGCCTTATTACTTGCGCATACCCGATATGCCAAGTGCCATGAGTTTGTGGGTCAATGGAAAGCTGAGATTTCAGCGTGGTGTGGTATCTCATACCGTGCAATCGGAGCAGCCAAAATTTGGGCCGGCTGTTATGCTCCTTGAGCCAGCTACCCAGTATGACCTCGTTTTGCATGTGAGTAACTTTCATCATAAAGAGGGCGGAGTGTGGCACAACCTTTTAATATCGGATGCAGAGCATCGCGCTGCGTTACGTGATCAAAGTAAATTACTGGATGCCATGGTGTTTAGTTTTTTAGTCTTGGTATCCATTTATTTATTAGGCCGCAATATCACCCGATACGGACATGATAGCCATATCTTCTTTGCGCTATTTGTTTGGGCGATTGCCCTGCGAAGTGTGATGGTGGGGGAGCGCATTGCTTATGATTTTATATCGTTCATTAGTTGGCAAAACTGGCAACGCTTAGAGCATATGCTGTTATTTTTGGCGCTGCCTTTATTTGTGTATTTTTTCCATCGTTTTTTTGATATCAAAAGCAAAGTTTTTCCGCGAATGGTCGCTATTTGTTCGGCGCTTATCTTGATTGCCACCATATTTTTACCGGCAACTGTATTTACTTGGTTTGGTGAAGTGAATCAAGTCATTGGCCTGATGACAGTGGCTTATGTGATGGTCATGCTGGTTTTATTAAAAAAACAGAATGCACCCTTTGTGGGTTTGTTCATTATTAGCTTTACGGGCTGGACGTTATTTGTCATTCATGATTATTTATATACACACTTATATATTCAATCTCGGCCTTTAGCTCAATTTGGTTTGGTGTTTTTTGTGTTATTTCAACTTTACATGTTGTGGCAGCACAGTAAGCGGGAGTCAAGATTACTGTTGAGTGTTAAATCGAGCATTGATCGAAGTGCCGGTCAGATAATGAATCAGTACGCTCAATCTGCCATGAGCAAGCCCTTTACGCTTAGGCATTGGCATGCCTCTATTGAGTTTTATTGCAGCGTGCTTAATCTGCCTATTTATATTGAAGATGATTCTGTTGTATTAAATTGCAATCAAGATGACTTGCAAACGCTTATCCTTATACTCACACGTATGGCTGATCGTGATGGTATCTCAGCCAGTTTATATGTGGGTAATGATAGTAAGACAGTGACGTTTGACATCATTTTAAATAAAGTAATCAATCACCAGCAGATGCTACATGATGAATTAAACGCGGTTCATCATGTTTTAAACTTTATGGAGAGTAAGCTGGATATTACGCGACTATCGAGCTCAACTAAAATGAGCTTTTCAATACCTCGGTATATTGAAGAGGAGCATGAGAAGAATGATGAGAAAAAGATTGAACATTTAGGCAACGCATTAGCGGAACCGGTGTTAATCAACCAAGATTCAACTGGGGTGATCGGGCATACCTTGTCAGAATATTTTCATTTGATTTTAGCTAAAATCACTCAAGAAAATATTATCAAATTTCGTCCTAAACTTATTGTTTGGCAAATTACACAATGGGATGCGTATGTTATTGAAGACATAAAACGCATTCGAAGTGAGCATGGTGATACACCCATACTGTTAGTGGTGAATGCTTACCATAAAACACAATTAGCCCAGTGTATTCGTATGGGCGTGACAGATTATGTAGTCGCCCCAGTATTACCAGAAGAGTTGTTAATCAAAGTACAGCGGTTGCATAATTCAGGTGTGATTATGTTGCCTGAGAATGAAGATGTCCGTGATGTCACTGTGCAGCTGATTCGCGATGCGATTGATATGTGGCAACGCTACAGTGGCAAAAGTAAAACGGATCTGGCTGAAAGCAGTCGCCTGTGGCGTGTTTATATGGATGGAAGTACAGCGAAAACCCGCACACTTGATAAATATTTGTCGGTGCAAACGTTACCTAAAAATCCCCGCTGGGAAACGGTAAATAGAACCGTACATTTTGTACTGGATCAATGTGCTTTATCAAACACAGATAAAAAGAAATTAAATGATCAGCTATCGATATTTAATCGTTTATTAGCCAGTTGAAGTGGCCAATAAAAAAGCACCTAATAAACAGTATGTTTGTACTGCTTATTAGGTGCTTAATCGTGATTTAGTTAATCAACTAAATTAGCACTTAGCGTCAAGTTTCTCTTTGAGTACCTTGTTAACCATGCCAGGGTTAGCAGAGCCTTTTGAGGCTTTCATGACTTGCCCCACAAAGTAACCCACCATTTTGCCGCGCTTGTCAGGTTCAGCAGATACATACTGTTCAACTTGTTTCGGACTGTTGGCAATCACTTCATCGACGATGGCTTCAATGGCACCAGAGTCACTTACTTGTTTTAAGTCAAGTGAATCGATAAGCGCATCCACGTCGTCGCCTTTTCCATCCCACAGTGCCGCAAAGACATCTTTACCACCTTTACTTGAAATAGTGTTGTCGATGATGCGTGCAATCATGGCACCTAGCTGTTCAGCACTGACTGGACTGTTTTTGATATCCACTTCGTTTTTGTTTAACGCGGCAGATAATTCGCCCATTGCCCAGTTAGCGGCCAGCTTGTAGTCACCGCAGGCTTTGGCCACCGCTTCAAAGTAGTCGGCCATTTCACGGGTTGCAGACAGTACGTCAGCATCGTATTCACTCAAGCCATTTTCATCCATTAAACGTTGTTTCTTCTGGTCTGGTAATTCAGGCAGCGAATCACGAATGGTTTGAATGTATTCGTCGTCAATGACAACCGGTAATAAATCAGGGCAAGGGAAGTAGCGGTAATCGTTGGCCACTTCTTTTGAGCGCATGGAACGGGTTTCCATTTTGTTGGCATCAAACAAACGGGTTTCTTGCGTAATGGTGCCACCATCTTCAAGAATGTCCATTTGACGTTCGATTTCAACGTTGATGGCTTGTTCAACAAAGCGGAAGCTGTTGACGTTTTTGATTTCAGTGCGGGTACCGAATTCTTCTTGGCCCTTTGGACGCAAAGACACGTTACAGTCACAGCGCATAGAGCCCTGAGACAAGTCACCATCACAAATACCTAAGTAGGTGACGATGCTGTGCATTTTTTTGAAATAGGCAACCGCTTCTTTGGCGCTACGAATTTCTGGCTCGGATACGATTTCAATCAGTGGCGTACCAGCACGGTTTAAATCGATGCCAGACTGGCCATGGAAATCTTCGTGTAAAGATTTACCGGCATCTTCTTCTAAGTGCGCACGAGTCACGTTAATGCGTTTGCTTATGCCATCATCAAGTGTGATATCGATATGACCCATGCCCACAATAGGGTGGTGCAACTGCGTGGTTTGATACCCTTTTGGTGAATCAGGGTAAAAATAGTTTTTACGATCGAACACAGAAACTTTGCCAATCTCGGCATCAATCGCGCAACCGAATTTAACCGCCATGGCGAGGGCTTCTTGGTTAAAAACAGGTAAGACGCCTGGTAAACCTAGATCAACCAATGACGCTTGTGTGTTGGGTTCCGCACCAAAAGCGGTGCTAGAGCCTGAAAAGATTTTTGATTTAGTGGCCAGCTGAGCGTGAATCTCAAGACCGATGACTACTTCCCATTCCATAATAGAATTCCTTATTCGATGCCTTGAGGTGCTGCGTTGTGAAAATCGGTGACTTGCTGGAACTTGTGCGCCGCGTTTAGCATGGCGGCTTCATTCCAGTAGTTACCCATAATTTGTAAGCCAACAGGTAAGCCGTTAATTTGACCGGCTGGAATCGACATGCCTGGTAAACCTGCCAAGTTACAAGAAAGCGTAAATTTATCTTCCATGTACATTTCAACTGGGTCGCCTGATTTTTCGCCCATTTTAAATGCAGGTGACGGTGTCACGGGCCCCATGATGAAATCCACTTCTTCAAATGCTTTCACGAAGTCGTTTTTGATTAAGCGACGGATTTTTTGTGCTTTCACATAGTAGGCATCGTAAAAACCGGTAGACAGTGCATAGGTACCCACCATGATGCGGCGTTTCACTTCGTCACCAAACCCTTCACCACGTGAACGCTTGTACAAGTCTTCTACGTCTTTTGGATCCTCACAACGATAACCAAAACGCACACCATCCATGCGTGATAAGTTGGCAGAGCATTCCGCTGGTGCCACAACGTAGTAAGCAGGAATCGCCAAGTCAGTACTTGGTAAGGAAATTTCTTTTACCGTGCAGCCTAGTTTTTCAAATTCAGCAATGGCATTCATCATGGTTTGCTTCATTTCACCATCTAAGCTTTCTGGGAAAAACTCTTTCGGTAAACCAATCACCTTGCCAGCGATGTCATCGTTTAGCGTAGCCGTATAATCTGGCACATCTTGCTTGATGCTGGTGCTGTCTTTGGTATCAAAGCTGGCCATCACATTAAGCATCATGGCGGCATCTTCTGCGGTACGTGCCATAGGGCCGGCTTGGTCAAGGGATGATGCATACGCAATCATGCCCCAACGAGAACAACGACCGTAAGTAGGCTTCAAACCCGTTAAACCACAAAGCGCAGACGGTTGACGAATAGAGCCACCGGTATCGGTGCCTGTTGCTGCTGGTACTAAGCGTGCCGCAACGGCCGCGGCGGAGCCACCCGATGAACCACCTGGGATGGTTTCTTTATTCCAAGGGTTTTTTACTGCGCCAAAGTATGAAGATTCGTTGGATGAACCCATGGCGAATTCGTCCATATTGGTTTTGCCTAGACAAACCGCGCCTTCGCGCTTCATGTTTGCTACAACCGTGGCGTCGTATGGGGGTACAAAGTTGCCCAGCATTTTTGAGCCACAGGTGGTTAAGGTGCCATCGGTACAAAAAATGTCCTTGTGTGCAAAAGGGACACCCGTCCAAGGGGTCGCGTTGCCAGCTGCGCGACGGTCATCCGCTGCTTTGGCGTCGGCAAGTGCTTGCTCTGGTGTGACTGTGATGAAGCTGTTTAGACCGTCGTCGCCTTGATCAAGCTGTTGTATGCGATCTAAAAAGTGTTGAGTGATTTCGGCACTGGTGAAATCACCGGCTTCGAGACCTTTAGATATCTGGGTTAAAGTGAGGTTATGTAGGGCCATGATGAATTACTCGACAACTTTGGGTACTAAAAATAGGCCGTTTTCTTGTGCGGGAGCATTGGCCATATATTTCTCGCGCTGGTTTTCTTCGCTAACAACGTCTGCACGTAAGCGCTGAACCGCATCGGCTGGGTGAGCAAGAGGTTGCACGTCGTCAGTGTTGACGGCGTTCATTTGCTCAACTAGAGCTAATATGCTGCTCAGTTCTTCTTGGTATTGGCCGATATTGTCTTCGGCGATAGCTAAGCGGGCTAAATCCGCAATATTGGTGACATCTGAACGATCAAGCGCCATGGTATTTTCTCTGCCTTTTTGGGCTATAAATATAAAGTATGTGAAAGGGGTGTAACTTAACACATTTGTGCCTTGCCCAAAAAGCCCGCCGTTGATAGTCTAAGCAGCAAAATAATAGTCTCTACGTTAAATTGGAAATACCGGATGTTTAAAAAACTCAGAGGGATGTTCTCAAGCGACCTTTCGATCGACCTTGGAACAGCAAACACTCTTATCTATGAACGCGAGAAAGGCATCACGCTAAATGAGCCTTCAGTGGTAGCCGTTCGTAGTCAAGGTAACCAAAAAACAGTGGCCGCTGTGGGTCACGACGCTAAGCGTATGTTGGGTCGTACGCCGGGTAATATCCAAGCGATTCGCCCTTTGAAAGACGGCGTTATTGCAGATTTCCAAGTAACCGAAAAAATGTTGCAGCATTTCATTAAGAAAGTGCACGAAGATAGTTTCTTTACTCCAAGCCCTCGTGTACTTGTTTGTGTGCCATGTAAATCCACTCAGGTAGAGCGTAAAGCCATTCGTGAATCCTGTATTGGTGCCGGTGCTCGTAAGGTGTATTTAATTGAAGAGCCAATGGCAGCAGCCATTGGTGCAGGTCTTCCGGTTGAAGAGGCCAGCGGTTCAATGGTGGTGGATATCGGTGGTGGTACCACTGAAATCGCCATTATTTCTTTGAATGGTGTGGTTTAC
>Ga0115005_10000850_pt1 | contig 23767 bp, 18 predicted proteins | sample ArcOceMetagenome_FD_87163 | JGI IMG/M metagenome (GOLD analysis project Ga0115005, IMG submission 87163) | Marine eukaryotic phytoplankton communities from Arctic Ocean - Arctic Ocean - Greenland ARC118M Metagenome | ecosystem: Environmental > Aquatic > Marine > Oceanic | place: Arctic Ocean...
CAGGTATTGCGGGCGTATCGCACAATGACTTTAGCCAAACTATTCAATACGCGAGTAGTGGTGTTCAGCTAGGCACAGTGCAAGACGGCGACTACGCCTACAGTATTATTGCGAAGATGGGTAAAGCGGAAGACACCGAGCTTCAGTCGATACGCGAGTCGCAGGTATGGTCTACCCAACAACGTCAGTACGTGCCTTTTACACAGGTGTCGCAAGGTTTAGAGTTAATGACCGAAGAAATGCGAATTCATCGCCGTAACCGCGTGCGCACCATTACTGTAGAAGCCGAGCCGGGTGACCATGAGACCGCCGCAAAAGCTCTAGCTCGAATTCGTCCACTCATTGAAGATATTGACCTACCCGCGGGTTATGCTTTGGAATGGGGCGGCGAGTTTGAAAGCTCTAGCGATGCACAAAAAGCACTAGGTGCCGGATTGCCCGCTGGCTTTTTAGTCATGTTTATTATCTCAGTATTGCTATTCGGTCATGCACGCCAGCCCCTGATTATTTGGCTTGTGGTACCTATGGCTGTGGTGGGCGTAGTAACAGGCCTTCTTAGTACAGATATGCCTTTCGGCTTTATGTCGCTACTGGGCTTTTTAAGCTTGTTCGGCATGCTTATTAAGAATGCTATTGTACTAATTGAAGAAATTGACCTTCAAATTGAAGAAGGCCTGGCTATTCGACAAGCTATTGTTGACGCTACTATCAGCCGTGTACGTCCTGTGTCATTGGCGGCGGTAACGACTATCTTAGGTATGGCGCCGCTACTGTTCGACGCTTTCTTTGCCGATATGGCAGTAACTATCATGGGCGGCTTGGCATTTGCCACAGTACTTACGCTTATTGCAGTACCTGTGCTTTACAGCCTGTTGTTTAAAGTCAGCTATCGTCAGAGCTAAGCCCTAAAAACTAATGGCCTCTTTACCGCAATATTTATAGACGCAGGTAGAGAGGCCACTTTTTTTGAAAAACTCATAAAATATAGACTAGGCGTACCGAGCTACCGCTTAGCCTCTACTCTACTTTGCATAAACTTCATCACATCGCGCCACGACACCATGCCAACTGGGTGCCTACCCTTATCGATAATGGGGATACAGGAAATCTTATGTGTATTAAAAAGCTCAATGGCCGCGAATACTGAGTCAGTAGGATTCAGCGTTATCACTTCACGGGTCATAATTTGATGGGCGCGTTTATCCAGCGTAGCGCGATCTAGCATACGCTCGCTTAACGTGTCGACGAAAGGACTAATCGATTTCATTAAGTCTCTGTCGGATATAATACCCTGCAGTTTATTGTCGTGAACGACCACTAGATGATGAAAGCCCGTTGCAGCAAATAACTCTCTTAACGACTGCAAGCTATCATCCATGTGCACGCTAACTACACGTGTAGACATAATTTTAGCAATGCTCATCAATACTCCTTATTCACTCAGCTTCTTTCTTTTGAAACATTCTGTCGCTAAATAATTGTCGCGACAACTCTAGACGGCAACCACAACTCTGCATACTAGCTCGGTAAATTAAGCCTTTCTGCCTGCTAATAGTATTAGCTAGGCCCATTAACATAAAACACTCTTAGATAAATATCCGTTGCGTATACTTCAAACGTACGGATTCTCGCCCATGGCCACCGCAACGCAGAATAACCTCAAGTCTAGTTCAAGCTGATGGTAATCAGGCTCCATGTGGCAACAAAGTTTATAGAAAGCTTTGTTGTGGTCCTTTTCTTTGAAGTGCGCCAGCTCGTGTACTACTAAGGCCTTTAATAAAGGCTCAGGTGCAAGTAGCAAATCACTATTAATGGCTAAGTCGTGCTTTCGCGTTTTACCTTGCATACGGTAGGTATGCGTACCTAACGCATTGGTAACCATATCTCCCTGTTTCTTAAACGCGGCGCGTCCAAATGGGGGCGCATTTTTTAAGTACTGCTTTTTAAAATCCGTCGCGTACTGGTAAAGCAGCTTATCTGTAGTTATATCATGGGCTTTGGGATATTTTTTCAACAAGTAGCTTTTTAGCCGATTGTCCGAAATTAGCTGTAGGGCTTGTTCTACAATAGTTGAAGGGTAGCCATTAAAATACCAGGCATATTCATTCACGTTTATTTCTCCTTAGCAGAAAGAATTATAAAGCATTTGAACGTTATTGATCACAGAGAGCGGCATGAAAAGTTTAAGCTTGAGTCTACTGAGAGAAAGTGCCTTACGTTTCTTCTTAAGCTATTAAAAAATGACAAGCCAGTCTTCACAATGACTTCTTGGCTGAGCGGTTAGGTGCTATCTACTAACTGTATATAGCTAAATAGAATTATTTTTAAACCGCCTTAACTTGATGCATTTTATTAATTGGTTTTTAGGTACTTTAAATAAAAGCCGTAATTTTTAAATTGCTTCTTCGTTTCTCTACTATCCTTGTACTAAAGTAAAATTGTCAGAACAATGCTTTTTAGGCTACATTTCACGCAGACTTCAAATTGGGTAATACAATGATAAAAAAGCCGTACTTGTTTTTCGCGGCCATCTTCAGCTTGCTGCTGGCTAACAGCCCGTCAGCAGAACAAAATAAGTTAAACATTAGCGGTTTTGGCACCTTAGCAACGGCTACCGCTGATACCAACAAATATCAATTTCGAAACGACCGGTCTCAAGCTGAGTTTGCAAAAAAAGATGGCTTTGCATTCAAGCCGTTGAGCTTAATCGGGGTACAGCTCGATTACAGCCTCTCAAACAACCTCGACTTTGTAGGGCAATTTGTTTATCGAGAGCAAGACGAGCAGGACATAGACTCAATAACGCAGATGGCGTTTTTACGCTATGACGTAACGCCTTCATGGCAGATCAGAGCGGGAAGACTTGCAGCCGATATCTTCCATTTCAGTGATACCAGAGACGTATCTATCGCCTACCCTTGGGTAAAAGTGCCTACAGAAGTTTACGGCATTGTCCCAGCTAGAAGCCTTGACGGCGCTGATATTCGTTACTTAAAACGTTATGAAAACTTCAACCTATCGGTAAAGGGTTTTTGGGGTAAAGGAGAGAGTGACTTTTCTAGTGTCGATTTCGAACCCATTACCTTTGACAACCTGAATACACTGGGCATTGAGTTAACCGCTTTTGATTGGAGCGTTGCGTTAAAACACACGCGCACTGAAGCTGGAAATGATAATTTTGACATAGCACAAGTAACATCAGCGGTTGAATTATTACAACCCCTTTGGAGCGGCGCGAGAGATTTTGCCAATTCATTACAACTACTCGACGCTACTATTCACTATACCTCTCTGTATGCCCACCGTAATTTAGGTGACTGGGAAATATCCGGTGAACTTTCGCATATTGATTCAGAATCTGTCGCACTAAGACCCTCTTTTAATGGCTTTCTAAATATTAGTTATCTTTATGGTGCGCATACCTTTTACGGACTATTTTCTTTTGCAGAAACTGATACCTATTTTCTCAGGGAAGAACAGCCTGAATTTCCCATCATTCCTGCTACAGCTGAACTCGCTATGTTTGTTGAAGAAGTGGCCAGCACACTAGCCCACCGACAGAAGTCATTCTCTGTTGGCTGGCGCTGGGACCTTAAAGAAAATCTAGCTTTTAAAGCCCAAATAGAACGCAGCGATATAGAAGCCAGAGGCACAGGCCTTCGGGCCAGAAATGGTTTAGTTGTGGATGACGAGGCGAGTGTCGCTCATACCCTTTTCTTTGCTTTAAGCTTCAGTTTTTAGGGGAGTATCGTGAGATTTTTTGATCGTTACTTTCTAATGCTTACGGTGCTACTTGGGCTTCAAGGTTTTTCTTTTACTGTAAACGCCTCAGAGAAGATTGTCGTTGTGACACACCCCAAAAACACCGTGCAATTTTTAGACAAAAAAGGCCTTATTGATTTATTTATGGGTAAGTATTCAGCGTTTCCAAACGGCAAGCTTGCCACCCCTATTGATGTCGAAATTGAGACTGAGCTTAAAACCCAATTTTACCAGGCGTTGGTAGGGCTACCCTTAGCACGTGTAAATGCCTATTGGTCTAGGTTGAAATTTTCTGGTCGAGTAAAGCCTCCCGCAATCGAAAAAACCATAGACGATGTGAAACAGCGGTTGAAAGAAGATGAGTCTGCTCTAGCCTATGTTTATGAGTCCGCTGTCACTGACAGCATGAAAGTGGTATATCGTTTTGATTAATGTTCAAGGATTAGGCTTCCGCTTCTCGCTATTTTTAATCGCAGCGTCAATGTTAGTGGTATTTACCACCGCTGAATTTTTTTATCGCACTACCTATGAAAATGAAATTCGTGATGCCAATAATGATATTGAAGAGCTTTATCAGACGGTAGGGGCGACAGCGTCTATTGCGGCTTTCCTAGAAGATGAAGATTTAGCAAAAGAGGCAATTAATGGCTTGGTTAAAAGCGACAAAATTCTAGGGGCTTCAATAAAAAGCGACGCGCTGTACTATCAATTAAACGTAAACGAAGCCATTGATAGTAATATCAATCCACGTGTTTTTATGGTGAGGCATCCCTTCATGCCAGAAGATATCTTGGCTGAAGTCAATGTATATCCGAATTTCGAGCATATTATTAATCAAGCTGAAAAAATCAGTATTGATAATAGCTATTCGCTTTATGCTGAAGCACTCGTGGTCGGCGGCGTAGCATTATTAATCACATACTACATCATCATCTCTCCCATGCTTCGGGTAGGCCGCTCTTTAAACGAAATCACCCCTGGAACATCACAGCGGATCCCTACTCCTAAATATCACTCCCGAAGTGAAATAGGTAAACTTGTTTACGATACCAACCAACTACTAAGCAAGGTTGAAGATCAGTTCACACAAGAACGACAGTTAAGGGAAGAAATTGAGTTTTTAGAAAAACGTTTTCGAATGCTTTTCGAGCATGCAAAAACAGCCACTGTGTTGATGAAAGAAAACGGAACAATCGAACTTCGAAATGAAGCATTTAATGATTTAGTGCGTAAAATAGGGCTTGAAACAAAGCAAGGCTACGGTGAATTGCTCGTCGAGCTATTTGAAACGCCAGAGGCAATGCGTTCATCGCTGCTAGAAGCATTTGCCCGCAACGAATTTGCAATAGGCGAGTACAAACTCAAATCCAGCGCAAGCGATAACGGAACTTGGGTACAACTAATAGCCAGTCCATTGGTCGCCGACGACAATGAGCGCTATTACCAGCTAACGTTAAACGATATCTCAAATAGAAAGCAAGAACTTCAAAAGCTTGCTTTACAAGCAGATTTCGATTCACTCACAGCCATCTATAACCGCAACGGCGGTGAAAAGCTCATTGCCAAGCTTATGAGAAAACAGCATCAGTTTGCGTTGGCACTGATCGACCTTAACGGATTTAAAGCGGTAAATGATATTTACGGTCACGATGCGGGTGACGAGGTTCTCATTTTTGTTGCTGAGCAATTGAAAGAAAAAATACGTAAAAACGACGTCGCGATACGTTGGGGCGGCGATGAATTTATGTTGTTACTTCAAGCTGATGACGAAGCGTCGGTTCAGAAAGTGGTAGACAAAGTAAATAGTGGTGTTAAACAGCCCTTCTATTTTAACAATGATACAAGGCCTACTGTGGTTTCTATGAGCGTGGGCGTGGCTTTTTATCCTCAAACAAGCAGTAATATGCATGCGTTGATTAAACTCGCTGACATTGCCATGTATCAAGCAAAACAAAATAAGGTATCGGCACCTGACGACTACCTTATCTTTGCCAACCAATCTCGTTTCGATAATGGATATATGGATTAGAAAGCTTCTAACCACGCTAAGATCCAACCCCCTTGCCACTATTGATTTGTCAATAAAAGTTACTGTCCTTCGACATCTGCGTAATGAACGCAGCATCAACAAAATCTGTACACTATCAACCGTCTTTTTCGCTGTATTTAAAATGCTTATATCAGCGATAGATTATTTATAAAAACCATCTAGCCAGCGAGATAAATAACACTTAGACTGCGAGGATAAAAATAAAAACGACAGGTATTGCGCCAGCGCCCTAGGAGCGCGGCGTCCGACATCATTTTATGTTTTTTCACTACACGCTTATTAATCAAACGGTCCGTGTATTGGTCATTTATTATAAACATAGGTGATAAAGTACTTTTCATTTTAGTTACAAGGGTTCTCAATTTAATGTCACAACAAAAAGTAGGTTTAGTGGGCTGGCGCGGTATGGTTGGCTCAGTATTGATGCAGCGCATGCAAGAAGAGCAAGATTTCGCGCACATTGAGCCCACCTTTTTCACTACCTCTCAAAAAGGCAGTGCAGCGCCAGATTTTGCTGGAAAAGATGCAGGTGTATTAGAAGATGCGCACGATATTGAAGCGTTATCGAAGCAAGATATCATTATCACCTGTCAGGGCGGCGACTACACCAAAGCGGTATACGACGATTTACGAGCCTCTGGCTGGAATGGCTACTGGATTGACGCAGCGTCAGCCCTTCGTATGAAAGACGACGCTGTTATCATTCTAGACCCTGTTAATCGCAAAGAAATTGATAGTGGCATCGCAAAAGGTATTCGCACCTACGTAGGTGGAAACTGTACCGTTTCCCTCATGCTGCTTGCGCTAGGCGGTCTGTTTGAAAAAGACCTTGTTGAATGGGCTTCGCCAATGACGTATCAAGCCGCTTCGGGCTCTGGTGCAAAGCACATGCGCGAACTTATTAGCCAGATGGGCGCCATTCACAGCAATGTGAAAGAGAAGGTTGAAGACCCTGCTACTGCAATTTTGGAAATTGACCAGCAAGTGTCTGAATTTATCAGAAGTTCAGACTACCCTAGCGAACAGTTCGGTGTGCCACTTGCAGGTAGCTTAATTCCTTATATCGATTCGCAACTACCTTCAGGTCAGAGCCGTGAAGAATGGAAAGCCCAAGCTGAAGCCAATAAAATCTTAGGAATTCAAGGCGGCGAAGTACCTATCGACGGTATTTGCGTGCGTGTTGGCGCTATGCGCTGCCACAGTCAAGCCATTACGCTTAAGCTTAAGAAAGACTTGCCTGTAAGCGAAATTGAAGAGATTCTTGCAGCTCACAATGAATGGGTAAAAGTGGTTCCAAACGATCGCGACGCGACCATGCAAGAGCTCACCCCAGCGAAAGTTACCGGCACGCTGTCTATTCCAGTTGGCCGTATTCGCAAATTGACTATGGGCCCAGAGTATATTTCGGCATTTACCGTAGGGGATCAGCTATTGTGGGGTGCCGCAGAGCCGCTTCGCCGAATGCTGCGCATTGTGCTTGAGCAAAACTAACTGCTAGCTTTTAGCTAACTAAATAGAAATTAAAACGCCTTCTGTATTACTGCCAGCAAGGCGTTTTTTGTTTAAGGCACAATGGAATACCGTGCTGTTTAGCGCTGAGCTATTCCTAGTGCACTTTTATCTACTAGGCTGTCTCAGACCATACGGCAAGCTCATTCCCACCCGGCTCGACAAAGTGGAATCGACAGCCCCCCGGGAAGTCAAACAGTGGTTTGGTAATTACTCCACCTGCTTTTTCTACACATTCTTGCGATTTAGAAATGTTATTGGAATACAGCACCAATAAAGGCGCCCCACTTTCTGCCTTCATCACACGTTGTGCAGAAAAAATCCCTCCGTCCATGCCAGCATTGCTAAACGCACTGTATTCACTGCCATAATCGGTAAAACACCAGCCAAACGCACTTTCAAAAAACGCTTTTGAGCGGCGAATATCTAGAGATGCAAATTCGACATAGTTGAGTGTTGCATTGTTTTGCATGGATGTGAGGCCTGATTATAGGTGATATTAACTTTATAATAGCACCTATTGATATCTAATCGATTATATAGGTGTTGATACAATCACGATGTTGAAGTGTTAAGGAAACAGCAAGTTTTAGGCTAAAAACTGATGTCCCACTGCAGAGAGTAGATGGTTTCGTCCCCTACTTCAGTATCAAACTGATCCAGTGAAACCCTGCTTACCTCTGCGGTTAGTTTGTTTTCGTGGCCGTTAAAAAAATAGTTGAATGCCACTGTCTTTTCAAAAAAGCGCTTGTCTTGTTCACTGTCTCGGGGCGAATAGGTTCCGAAGCGTGTTGACATTTCAAGGGGCTCTGGCCACCAGCTGATTGATTCATTTAAAAAATATCCCGCCTGCACATAATAGCCGCGCAGCGTGGTTTTTGTATTGTTGTTCGCTAAATCCACAATATCTTTCTCATGATATTCCGCTTGAGCATTAAACCCTTTATAAAAATAGGCACCATCAATCACAAACTGCTGAATGTCGTACTGACCTTCTATCTCGCCCGCACTAAAGTTGGCTAAATTACCAGCACCAGAGGAAGAAAAACGTGTAAACTGGCTTTTGAACTTCGCCCCTGCTATTGCTAGGGCAGCTTTAGGATTAGCCGTTCGTTTAATGTCACTGTTTTTAAACCCAACAGATTCACCTAACATGTTCCACTGTAATCGACCTGTATACATATTCTCGCCATCGTGATTACTATAATCACCACGCCCTGAGCCATTAAATACCCCTACCCAGTAATTGAAGTTGGCCGCGCCTGGGCCTTTAAGATTACCGAAAAGCGATGCCCCCATTTGCCTATCTAGAGTAAATATTCTATTAGTAATTGAGCGATCCAACATTTGTTGGCCGCCACTGCTAACACTGCGCTCTCTGGAATACTCAACTTTCCACTGACCAAATTTAAACCGAAGCGAGTCATACTTTTCGAAGGATAGTGTAGCGGTCAGCGTGCGCTGATCGGCAGCATCGTATTCCACACCGTATTGAATCCAAGGCAAACCAATGTGACCGTCTAACTTAACTCGCGCCCTGTTAACGCCAAATTGATTACCTGCGTTATGCTCAAAGTCAGCACGCTCTGTAGGTTGGCTTATACCGGGATTGGCATAGCGAAACTGAAGTCGGCCGCGCACGCGTAGTGAGAAGGTGTTGTTGCTGCTTTGAAATGAAAGGCCGTTGCCATGATAACTTGAAAAAGTTGCGCTAGATTCACGCTTAATATCAACCTCAGACGCTACAACCGCCGTATGGAAAAGCGACGCCCATAGAACACTAATCAGAAGACAAGAGGAAAAACGATTTTGAAAAAGCAAGGCATGTCAATATAACAGAAGTTTGCGCGCAGGATATCTACTTTAGTATAAGAATCAAGAGCTCTGACATAAAAATGACATAAAACTGTAATATTTAACGTTGAACTACGTCGTTAGACTGGCATATCACGTTAATAGTAGAGCATTTGGGGGTAAGTAAGGACTTCCCTTTTGGGCAACTTCATGTTGTTTGATCAGGCTAACAATATGCTTATTCACTGGCGTAGCTATCTGATTTTTTTCACCGAGCCTGACTATCTCACCATTTAAATAATCTATCTCAGTTCGCCTTCCAAGCAACAGATCTTCATACATTGATGAGCGTGCTTCAGGGTCTATTTTGAGCGTTGATGCGGCAACCACGTTAAATAAAGAATTAGGCAATTTCATAATTGTTGGCATAAGTTTGGGAATGACCTTCCCCGTTCTTGCAGGTGTAATTCCTTCCGCTTTTAATACTGCTAACGCCTCAGACAGCACTTTTGCCATTACTAGCCTGTATTCACGGTTCCCTAGCTGCGACTTTAGCGGTATGCCCGATAAGGCATTTACCGCATTGTTTAGATTCATAATAAGTTTGCCATACTGGACGGCAGCCATGTCGTTATAAGCTGTTACTGGAAGCGATGCGTTTTCAAGCACCTCTATCAGGTCTTTGCATTTATTGTTCGGATCTTCTATGGCTATATTGCCTTCAGTACCACAGTGAAAGTGTCCGTGGCCCTTATAAAAGACATTAAAAGGCACCATGCCTGCAACAACTGCTTGACTGAGCTTCTGGCGAAGCATATATGCGTTACTCACACCATTTTGAAGACTAATAACAACGGCAGTGGGTTTGGCCCACAACTTGATAATATCTGCAGCCTGCTCGGTGTCTTGGCTCTTTACGCATAGTAGGATGACATCTGCACTGGCTAAGCTATCGTTATTCAATGAAAAATTGACGTGTTCAACATCGGTAATTTGATGGCGGCCTTGCCAGTCGGTCACTTTCAGTCCATTTGCTAAAATGTCGTCACATAATCGCTGTCGACCGATAAGCGTAAGTGTATTAGTCCCATTAAGCGCAAACCCGGACGCCAACAAACAACCTGCAACATAACAACCAATACTACCCGCACCTAACACCACGACTTTCATTGATGTAATTCCTATCTTCTAAACTTTTTGTTATCCGGTTAGACTGCTTTGTAATGATCAAAATGTAAACACCAAACTCACATCTATATAACAAAAAAATGTTTTTGTATCAGTTATTTCCTATTAGTGTGATTCAATCTTTCAATTTTCTTGTGTCGCATGATCTCCCTAGAATTAGACCAAGTAGTCAATTTATATATATGATCAATTAGAGGGTCTCTAATGTTCGCTCAACAATCTGCGTCAACTAATACTTGCAACGCTGAAAATTCTGCCCATAACAAAGTTAAAGTTGCTTTAGTCGCAGAGGGTGGCGGTCAGCGCGGTATTTTTACAGCCGGTGTACTTGATACATGGTTAGACGCCGGATACGACCCGTTTGACATTCTCATTGGTACATCAGCAGGTTCACAAAACTTAACGAGTTTTGTTGCTCGTCAAAAAGGCTACGCAAAACGTCTGATTCGAGGCTTGACCCGGCACAAACGATTTTTCCAAATGGGAAGAGGGTTAATGGGCAAGCATATTGTCGATTTAGACTGGTACTTTGATAAAACCCAAGAAACAAACCGTTTACTAGATTTAGATATCGCTAAAAGCAATGTGACAAATAGAGAAATACTGTTTACGGCTACAAACTCAAGAAACAGGAAAGCTTATTTCTTGAATCCAATGAAAAGCCAAAACAACTGGGTTGAGTTGATTAAAGCATCGAGCGCACTCCCCTTACTGTACAAACAAGGGGTGCCGCTTCACACTGAAATCGAGACCAAAAAGGCCGCAAATACCGATTTTTACTTAGATGGTGGATTAGCTGCGCCATTACCCGTAACCGAAGCTTATAACCGTGGCGCTACAAAAATAGTAGTGATAAGAACCGTAGATAAAGGTTTTCAGGCACAGTCACCTTGGCTACAAAAACTAAGCGCAGTGATGTGTGCAACAGGCACCTGCCCAAAAACCATCGACTATTTACTGCAACACGAACATGCGTATCAAAAAGAATTAGCGTTTATTGAAAATCCACCTGATGGTGTTGAAATTATTCAAGTATTTGCGTCAGATAAACTACAAAGTAAGCTATTAGGTAGCACCGACGCGCAGCTACGTCATGACTACAAACTGGGAATAATGGCGGGGTCTTCATTTTTGACAAAGATTGAAATACCTTCAATCGCGTATGACAGAAACATGCGCTTTACATCGCCACCGGTTCAACGTCCAGCGCAACCCAAGCCTGCTAGACCAGTTGCTGCATCACAGTGTCTAAGTGCCTAAAAAACGGGTACAAAGGTTTTCAACACGATTAAAGCATTAAAATAATAAAAAGCCAGCTATTTTCTGAGTATAGCTGGCTTTTCGCTGCGAAATTACGAGTTACTAGTCAAACATGTAAGATACTGTTGCGCCGAAAGTTCTTGGCTGACTTGGGTAAGCATTGAAGCTGCCAGCCTGTATGGGAGGTGGAAATGCTGACAAATAGTATTCATCATTGTTTAAATTCCTCACCCATAGTTGAACACTAATTCCGTTAGTAAAGGTTAATCCTGCACTGGCATTTAGCATGTTAACTTCACGAGTGAGTTCAGGTGGAACATTCTCTACAAGTTGTGTTTCACTCTCATGTAGATAATCACTTCGAATAAAGCCAGTAGTGCCATTTTCGAATTCTAAGTGATAAGTGAGGCCCGCAACGAAGCTTCGTTCATGTATGCCTGCGGGCTGCGTACCTGAAAGATCGATTGGTCCATTCACGCCATTTGCACCAACAAAAGAGTCGTAAACTGGGTCTAAAATTGTCCCAGCAAAGCTAAATACTAAATTCTCTGTTACATCTAGCGTTGAATCAAATTCAAGACCCTGCGTTGACTGTTTCCCGGCGTTCGCCAACACGTACCCCGTACCTACAAATGTACTCGATTGAAAGCCTTCGATTGTTTGGTCGAACAGCGTGACGTTAAATGCTCCTCGCTTGAACCTTGCTTTTACCCCCAATTCATAAACCGTTGACTCTTCCGGCCCAGCATAGCGGGTTCCATACGTCTGATTAACACGCGCCAAATTGCCAGATTCCAGTGCCGATTGGTCAGAACCAAACGGCCGTGTGTCGCGGGAAAGGTTCCATGAAGAGGCTTTGAAGCCTGTAGCAGCAGTAGCGAATACGTTAAAGTTTTGATTAATCTCATATGCGATACGCGCACTCCATGTCACTTTATCATCGTTAGTATTACCGTCTTCTACAGTATTAGGAAAAACGAGTTGCGGAGGCAAAAACTGAACGCCTTGGAGCGTGGGAATAAAACCAGCTAAAGCCGGTACCGCTGTTGATAACGGCACACCGAAAACTGTGGGATCATTTATGATATCGATAGAGGATAACACTTCGTTATTGTTTTGTTCTACCGATACGTCTTTCTCGTCTTCTGTGTAACTGACGCCCACTGTTGTAGTGAGTCTATCCGAAATATGGTAATCAAGATTAAAGAACACAGACAATGCATCATTTTTTTGTAGAAACTCGCTATTCACGAACTGGTTTTCATTAAAAAAAGTACCCGGCGCTTGACCATACAAAGGTTCAAATGCGCCAAGAAATCCATCGGGGAAAACCGCATCAAATGGCAACGGAGTAGGTAACGAAGCGAGTGCTTGTGCTACCCCCGAATTCAACAGTACGTCAAAATAAGGCCGAATGTTTTGTCCGTAAAATAAGGTATCACCTGTATCTACCTCTTCTGAGAAGTAGAACATCCCGAACATCCAGTCCAATGTATTTTCGCCAAGGGAAGTAAGACGAAGTTCCTGAGTGAAGGTATCTATCTCTGTGTGCCCTTCCTCTGACAAAATATCAAGCGATGTATAATCTACATCCGCGAAATAGTCAGATTTATTGTTTCTGTAAGCGGTGATAGAGGTTAACGCGAATGTATCAAAATCAACGTCGATTTGGAGAGAAATTCCGCCATCCTCTACCGTGTTACTGGGATTAAAATTCAGCGCAGATTTGAAAGCAAAGGGATCATCAGTCTCTAACACGGTACCGCCCAATGCACGTACGACAGCCGTTGTAGGTCCATTAATAACGTCCGCCACAGTGCAACAGCGTTCATCTATCTCACTATAGTCAGCAATAAATCTAAACTTAACGTCGGTGCTAGGTTCGTATAAAGCCTGCCCTCTTATATTCCACCTATCACGATTATTTAGCGTATCTACGCCATCAACAACGCTTTCAGTATAACCATCACGTTTGTTCACTCCACCAGACAAACTAAATGCAAACTCATCGGTTATACCATTTGTATAGTACCCTTTTAGTAATCGCTGATCATAATTGCCCACTCCTAGCGTCAATTTACCCTCTTCGGTGAAAGAGGGTCCTTGCGTTCGCACACTTATTACCCCAGCCGATGCGTTTTTCCCAAAGAGTGTACTTTGCGGGCCACTTAATACTTCAACCTGCTGGACGCGCGGTAAGTCGCCAATTTGTGCGGCGGCCCTTGAACGGTATACACCATCAATAAAAACTCCAACAGAAGGTTCAATTCCCGTATTGTTCGCACCATTACCAAAACCGCGAATCGAGAAATTGGTATTTGCTGAACGTTGTAAAGGGTTCACTCTTAATGTTGGCACTAACGCCTGTAAATCCTGAATATCTAGTACTTGAGTTTGCTCGATAGCTTCTCCGCTAGTAACAGATACAGCGATAGGCGTTTCCTGAAGCCCCGTACTTCGCTTTGAAGCGGTGATTAGTATTTGTTCATACAACTCGTCTTCAGCTTGCTCGTTAGTTTCCTGCGACATAGCGGCGTGGCAATGCAAGCCTAGGCACAACGCAATTAATGTAGTAGTGCGGTTTAGGTTAAAGCGGGCGGGTAAGCGTTTACTCATCTTTCACAATTCTCTTGCTAATTTTTATTTTAAGGAGCCTCTGCTTACACGACACATTCCACATGGCTCAACATTTATTCGTAATTACAATAACTACGCATCAATCTAAATGTAAACAGAATGTATACAATATGATAATAGAAGTGATGGCGGGTGAAACGATTACAATTTAGTCGAAAGCAAGAAAATAGTGGGATGTAGAGGAACCAGGTAGGAACTACCGGGAGATATTTAATATTTTAATATATAGAAATCATTGAAATCGATTAGGTAACGTCGATTTCGTTAAAGAAAGTGAATATTGCTAAATGTTTACCTTCGTTTTTCGGCTCACTAACATCAATAATAAAAATACAACCAGTTGATTATATTTGACTTTTTATCAACCAACTTGACAGAGGGTATTAAAAAAATTATAAAACGCGTTTTTAGTATAAAGCGAAGTCAAAAATGTCAGAATTATCAACACCTGTAAAACAAACTGAAGCGCACAAACTTATTGAAGGTTTATTGAAATCTAGTGATCCAGCGGCCGAACTAGACAAGATTTCTGAAGAGTACAACATCGCGAACTGGGGGCAAACAAATGCTGTTTCAGCCGACCTTTATAATGCAGTGCGCGACTTGCTTGGCAAGGGTGTAGTGACAGGTAACGACCTTGTTGCCGGCAAAGACACCATGGACCCAATCGTACACAAAGTACAGGAAGAAACAGAAAAGCTTATCGCTACCCCAAGCGAAGCAGACGCTGATCGTGTTCAAACCTTTGTACTTGGCTTCCTACGCACCTTCGTAAGCCAATTGCTTCACCCTGGTACAAAGAAAGCGATTTACGCGAAAAAACTTCCAGACCTAATTAAAGTATATCAGCAGGTTGCGAAATAATAAGCAGCAGCGCGGAATCAGAGACGAAAAGCCATCTGCTCAAGCATACCCGCGTCGCAATAAATGCGCTTAAAAAGAAACCCGCTACACAGCGGGTTTCTTTTTGCTTTAGCGAGAAGAATCCACGCATCATTCAGCGCTGATCGGTAGACACAAAAAAACCGGCGTAAAGCCGGTTATTTGTATTTGGCGGAGAGAGAGGGATTCGAACCCTCGTTAGGTTTAACCCTAAACACACTTTCCAGGCGTGCGCCTTCAGCCACTCAGCCACCTCTCCAAATTTTTTATCAAGAAGATTTCGACTACGAAAATCCTTGAGCGCGCGTATAGTAGGTAAAGCCGAGCGCTTAATCAAGAACTTGCTGGAAATTATTCAACAAGTGCTTATAAAACGTGCGTTTACAGCCCACCTTTCGCTTTTAACTCAGCTGAAAAGTTAAGCATTCGATCTAGCGGAATAAGTGCCCCTTTGCGTAACTCATCATCAACAAAGATTTCATGACCGTCACCCTCACCTGTTAAAGACGCCTTAATCGCCTCTAAGCCGTTCATCGCCATCCAAGGGCAGTGAGCGCAGCTTTTGCACGTAGCGCCGTTACCGCCCGTTGGAGCCTCTATAAACGTCTTCTCTGGCGTAAGTTGTTGCATCTTGTAGAAGATGCCTTTATCGGTAGCGACGATAAAGGTGTCGTTATCCATGGTTTGCGATGCTTTAATAAGCTGGCTGGTTGAGCCAACCGCATCGGCCATGTCTACCACGCTCGCCGGAGATTCAGGATGAACTAGAACCGCAGCATTTGGATACAAGGCCTTCATGTCTGCAAGTTTCTGTGCAGAGAATTCATCGTGAACGATACACTCGCCCTGCCACATTAGCATGTCGGCGCCGGTTTGCTTTGCGATGTAAGAACCTAAGTGCCTGTCTGGACCCCAAATGATCTTCTTGCCCTGGCTGTCTAAGTGCTCAACAATTTCCAACGCTATGCTTGACGTTACTACCCAATCAGCGCGCGCTTTCACCGCTGCTGATGTATTCGCGTAAACCACAACAGTGTGATCAGGATGCTGGTCACAGAACTCGCTGAACTCTTTTACCGGGCAACCAATATCAAGGGAACAGGTCGCCTCAAGTGTAGGCATTAGCACGGTCTTTTCCGGGCTAAGAATCTTTGCCGTTTCGCCCATAAAGCGAACGCCAGCAACAATTAATGTTTGCTCTTCTACATCTCTACCAAAGCGCGCCATTTCCAACGAGTCAGCCACGCAGCCGCCAGTCTCTTCAGCGAGAGCCTGAATTTCATGGTCTGTGTAATAGTGTGCGACAAGCACAGCGTTACGGGCCTTAAGCAAGGCTTTGATCTCTGCCTTTAACTCAGCTTTACGTGCTTCTGATAATGGCTGTGGTTTTGCTGGGAACGGGTACTCTACCTGATCCACTCGAAATGCTACTGACATTAACCTACATCTCTGTTGCGACAAGGGTGCGGATTATACCCAACTGTCATAAAAATTACATACTACCTATTCAACATAAGCTTAATTAAATAGTCGTAGATGTGCTTATCTGTTCTACTACATGGGGTTGAGCAAACCAGATCAAAGTGCAAATGAGATAAGTAACGTCTTGAAACACAAACAGTGTTTAGATTTTGAGTTGGGTTCGGGTATTTATGTCGTTGATGCTGGGAATTTATACTTAAAACGATTTTAGGAAGAAGCCTAAATTCAATGCTGAATACGTACGATATAAGACTTGATGGTGGGTCGTGCTGGATTCGAACCAGCGACCAATTGATTAAAAGTCAACTGCTCTACCAACTGAGCTAACGACCCATCAAGTAACACATAAATAATTTCAGCAATTTAAATGATGGTGGGTCGTGCTGGATTCGAACCAGCGACCAATTGATTAAAAGTCAACTGCTCTACCAACTGAGCTAACGACCCATCATTTGTTGCTAGGAGAGAAAGTGGTGGGTCGTGCTGGATTCGAACCAGCGACCAATTGATTAAAAGTCAACTGCTCTACCAACTGAGCTAACGACCCTTTCTTTCCTGTTGTTGCCTATGTCTTGGCAACGGCGGCATATAATACTCAGATTTTTATTCGACGCAACCCATAACGTCCTTTTATTTTCATTTTTCTGTCAAATTACGACTAAACGGTCAAAATGAAAACAAATCGCTGAGTATTTATACCAGCCTTCGGTGAGTTTTCTCGATTTGTTACGGATAGAAGCTAGATTTGGTGCAGAAGATTTTAGCCGTCTAAGTAGAATATTCCTAAAAAATAAAAAGATAAAACAATAAAAAAGCCTCTTTAAAAGAGGCTTTGTTCATTACAAGTTATTTAATCTAGATTCTGCTAAACGTTTTGCAGAAGAATCTGGGTATTCGTTTATAACTTGTTGAAACAGCTGTCGTGCTGTTGCACTGTCCCCTGTCCGCTCTGCAATGACACCGAGTTTTAGTAAGGCATCTGGTCGCTTAGTCGAATCGGTAAAGCGATTAGCAACGATATTGAATTGTTCGCTTGCTTCACTCCACTGCTGTTTATTAAACAACAGTTGCCCCAGCCAATAGTGCGCATTCGGCGCATAGCCACTGTTGGGGAAGCGTGAAATGAACGATTGAAATGCAGGAATGGCTTTATCGTACTCACGAGACTTAAGGATCAGATTTACCGCATTTTCGTAGGCTTCATCTTCACCCGCTTGAGCTGCTTGCGTTGGTGTAGAAGACGCTGGAGAGCTCACAGAGCCGGAATCAACGCCAGCACTAGGCATCGCACTACCCTGTAACGCTCCGCTTTGCTTAAGTGCTTCTACGCGCTTATCGATTTCAAGATAAAGCTCACGCTGACGCTCTAGTACTTTTTGAAGTTCATTGGTATTCACCTCAACCGCACCGCGTAGCTGGTCCACTTCCATTTGCATGTTGTCTAACTGGGTTTGCAGCCTATGCTGCATCTCAGTTCGACTTTTAACAATGCGCTCTAGTACAACGATACGCTGCTCTAATTCGCTGCCGCCGTTTGCGTCTACCACCGGCGCTTGCGCGAATGCGGTAGAAACAGCAAGGGCGACACATAACGTGACGCCCATTTTTAATGTCTTATTCGTAAGAAAAGTCATTAGCGGTAAACAACCACTCCGCGACGGTTTTGAGCAAATGCATACTCAGTAGAACCCATCACTGCTGGTTTTTCTTCGCCGTATGAAACCACGTTTACTTGGCTGCTGCTAACGCCTGCATTAAGTAGATAAGTTTCTACCGACTGCGCACGACGCTCACCTAGCGCAATGTTGTACTCTGGCGTACCACGGCTGTCAGTGTGACCTTCTATGGTCACTTTAGTACTTGGGTTTTTCACCAAAAACGCCGCATGCTTGTCTAGTATACGTTGAAACTCTGGCTTAATGCTTGAGCGGTCAAAGTCAAAATAAACGGTTTGTTCGTTTTTCAACGCTTCCATTTCTTGCTGAACCATTTCTTCTTGACGCTTCATACGCTGAGCCGCTTCTGCTTTAACACGCTGAGCTTCTGCTTCACGAGCTTCGGCTTCCGCAGCGGCTTGCTCTTGTGCTAGACGGTTACGCTCTGCTGCCAACTCTTCTTCGCTAGGGCCTGAAGAACATGCCATCATTGTCACTACTGGCAATGCGATAATGAAGCTCTTCATCACTTTATTCATTTGCATCCTACTAATCCTTAAATTTTATTGTTTAGTCGTTAAATTGTTAGAACAAAAATGGTGACCAACTTGGCGATTTAACCTGCCCATTGGCTGCTGGTAACCTAGCTTTAAAACGCCCATCAAGAGAAACCAACGACAACACTTGGGTGCCCTCATGAAGGGTGCTGTATATAATCATGCTTCCGTTCGGCGCTATACTTGGCGATTCATCTAAGTACGTCCGTGTCAGTACTTGCGGTGAACCACCATCCAAAGACTGCTTGGCAATGTGATAGTTCCCATTAGTTTGGTTAACCATCACCATTTGCTTACCGTCTGGGGAAATTGTAGCGCCAAGGTTTTGTTCACCCACATAGGTGACTCGCCTTACTTTCCCAGAATTTAAATTTACGCTATATATCTGGGGTTTACCACCCCGTTCCGAGCTAAATATCAAACCACTGCCGTCGGGTAGCCATGCAGGCTCCGTATCAATCGCTCTATTGCGTGTAACTCGACGAAGATTTTTTGTCGCTAAGTCCATCACATAGAGTTCAGGGTTTCCATCTTTCGACAAAACCATAGCAAGTTGCTTGCCATCTGGTGAAAACACGGGGCTACTGTTTATTCCGGGAAAATCAGTAATTCGAGTGCGTTCACTGGTATAAATATCTTGGATGAAAATTTGCGGCCTGCGGTTTTCAAAACTAACGTAAGCGAGCTTCTCGCCATCTGGCGACCACACGGGCGACATGAGCGGCTCGGGAGAAGATAATAAGCGCGTCTCGTTTTCACCATCATAGTCTGCAATGACTAATTGATACGGTTTTTCAACCGTATCGCGGTCACGTACTATGACGTAAGCGATTTTTGTAAGAAACGCGCCGCGAACCCCGGTTAGTTTTTCATACACTATGTCGCTAATTCGATGCGCGTACTGTCGAAAATCTCGCCCGTTTATCACCGCCTGACGGGCAGCTAATACATGGTCGTTACTTGACACTAAGCTACCGTTTTTGAGCACTTTCGCCTGACCGTTATCCACTTGCCCTTTCAAGATATCAATCAATTCGTAGCTTACCAGATAACGGTCGCCCTCTTGCGGCTCAATACTCCCAACCAATACCGTATCAACGCCCAGTGTTGCCCACGCTGTGTAGCTCACTTGCGCTACAGTCTCTGGGTACTGTGGCATTTTGTCGACAGATACCGGGTTAAACTTACCGCTTCGCATCAAGTCCGCCATCACAACTTTAGATATATCGCCAGGCATACTGCCCTGACCTTTCCATTTAAATGGCACAACCCCGATTGGACGAGCACTATCGACGCCTTCGGTTATCACAATTTCTAAGGATGCAAACACTCTGGCACTAAATACCATCGTAATAAGCGCTATCCATAAACCTAGTTTTTTCATACCACTATAATTCCACTTTTAAAGTAATGTCTTTTAACTGCTCGTAAACGTCTGGCGCATCGGACACGGGTAGTTTTTCAGCCCGACGTACGGCACTTTCGGCGGCTCTACACAAAGCGTCATTTCCACCTAGTACCTTGATACTAGTCACAAAACCTGTGGTCGCCAGCCGTATATTTAAGCGACAGGTTTTACCGTTATAGCTATCGTCTGAATACAAGTTGCGCTTAATGGTTTGCTGAATTAGTGCGGTGTAGCGCTCTACCTCAGTAAGTACCTGTTTACGCCTGCGTTCTTGCTGAGCAGCTTGCTCTTGTGCAAGCTGCTCTTGCATGATCCTTTCCATTTCAGCGCGTTCAGCCGCTTCTTTTTTCTTCCGCTCGGCCTCGGCTTTCGCTTTTGCTTCGCGCTCCTTACGCTCTTTTTCTTTCTGCGCCGCTAAGCGTTCTAGCTCTTTTTGACGTTTCGCTTCAGCAGCTTCTGCTTCACGCTTCTCTTTCGCACGCTTTGCTGCTAGCTGTTGCTGACGTTTTTTCTCGGCAGCCGCCTGCGCTTGTCTCTGTTTCTCTTGCTCTTCAGCTCTTGCTTGTGCTTCCGCTTGTGCCTGAGCTTTTTTCTGGTCAGCTATCGCTTGGGCATCAATAAAAGTCGCCTCAATTACAGGTGCATTCGACGGCATGCTCGGCAAAGGCTCAGGAGAGAAACTGACGCTAATAAGCAACAGAGCGGCGATAATGATATGCAAGCCAATCGATTTATATAAGCCCATTTGTTCTGGGCTTATATTGCTGGTCTTTTGCGTCTTCACATCACCTTTTGCGCTATTGGATGCATTCGCGTTTGATGTGCTTTTCGACACTTCGGGTTTTGACATATCTATATTACTCAACCGGATCCGTCATCAACCCTACTGAAGGTACTCCAGCCTGCTGTAATAGCACCATTAACTGTATGACCTCGTTGTACGCTACTTGCCCGTCACCTTTAACCACTACGGGCGTATTAGGCTCTTTGGTCAATTGTGCTTTTACAATAGCACCGAGTTCATCTGCGCTAATTGGAGACTCCTGGTCTTCTCCTACATTAAGAAAATAGCGACCTTTTACGTCTACAGACGCAATAATAGGCGGAGTATCCTCTTGTTCTATAGGGTTCGCACTTGCTTTAGGCAAGTCTACCTTTACCCCTTGAGAAATAAGCGGCGCCGTAACCATAAAGATAATAAGCAGTACCAGCATCACGTCGATATAAGGCACTACGTTTATCTCTGATACCGGCCTGCGACGTTTTCTTACATACATAACAAGTCCTCCGTTTGGATTGTAAACCCTTAGGCTTGTTGTTGTGCTTGCGCAGCAACGGCTTGGCGGTGAAGAATTGCAGAAAACTCTTCCATGAAGTTGCCGTAGCTATTTTCTAGCTTTTCAACTTGGTGACTGAAACGGTTGTATGCGATTACAGCTGGGATTGCTGCGAATAGACCAATAGCGGTAGCGATCAGTGCTTCTGCGATACCAGGCGCAACCATTGCAAGGGTAGCTTGCTGCACTTCACCTAGTGCGATGAAGGCATTCATAATTCCCCAAACAGTACCAAACAGACCGATATAAGGACTAATAGATCCTGCGGTGGCTAAAAAGGGTAAACGGCTTTCTAGCTCTTCGACCTGACGGGACATCGAAACGCGCATAGCACGGTAAGTACCATCGACGATCCCGTTTGTTGCGGTGTTTGACTTGCGCAAACGAACAAACTCTTTAAAGCCTGAACAAAAGATACTGCCCATGCCGGTTAAGTTAGTTCTTGCTGATAATTCTTGATAGAGGCGGTTGAGGTCTGCTCCTGACCAAAACTTGTCTTCAAACTGTCGCATTTCATTGCGGGCAGCAGAAAGGGCTTTACTACGTTGAAATATAAATGTCCAAGAAGCTACAGAGACACTAAGTAGTAAAAGCATAACGAGTTGAACGATAAAGCTCGCTTGTAAAAACAAGCCAATAAAAGTGAGATCAGATGACACGCGAAATTTCCCCTAACAAAGTACGTGGTAATCTTTTTGGCTTCATAACTGCCAAATCGACGCAGGCAACCTTAATATTTCCTGTCACTAAGGTAACACCTTGTTCATTTTTAATAATTTGTTGAAACGTCATACTAGCGCCTTTCAATTCTACAACGCGAGTTTCAATACTCAACAGCTGATTGAACCGTGCAGGCGCATAATTATGCATTTCAACGTTTTTGACGACAAAAGCGATGGATTGTTCCATCAAGGAATCTTGTTCAAACCCCAGCTCGCGAAGCCATTCAGTTCGCGCCCGCTCCATAAACTTTAGGTAGTTCGCATAATACACAATACCGCCTGCGTCAGTATCTTCGTAATACACTCTTACCTGATGTAAATGCATAAATATTCCTTTACCTAAAGAATTAATAATCCAAAACAGAGTTAAATTAGCTATTTATCGCGACAAAATACAGTTAAAAAACCGCCTTAAAACCCCAACAAAGCTAACATTTAATCAAATAAAAACCAATATTAAACACTTGGTTAACACATTAGTTTTTCTAATTTAAAAACACAATTTTACTCAATTGTAGTTTTTTCTGCTCTCCCTATAATGCACAGCATCAGTCGTACAGAGCGTGATGGTGCTTAGCACGGTCATGCAAGAGACATTCTCCTGTTAGACATGAGTTCCCTGGATTTATTTCCTTCAACACTTGTTGTTTTAGCCCGCTCAATGAGCGGGCTTTTTTTTGCCTAAAATATATTAGCTAAGCACTTGAATTATCAATCTATATCGGCCATCGACTTTAAGCTTGAACTTCACAATAATTCAGCGCAAAACTCATGTGTAAGTCGGCACTGATACGACTACGCATTCCTTATTCAAGCATTGACTTGTAGTGATTAATACCAAAAAAAGCCCAGCAATCCTGCTAGGCTTAATGACAACATCGCTCTATTGCTATTAGAGTGGAAAATTACTCAGAGGGAGCGAAGCCAAAATGAAGATAGGCGCGCTGTGAAACAATACGGCCACGTGGCGTGCGCTGTAAAAAACCTTGCTGAATAAGAAACGGCTCAATTACGTCTTCTATGGTTTCTTTCTCTTCGCCAATGGCTGCCGCTAAATTGTCTAAGCCTACTGGACCACCATCAAACTTTTCGATAATAGCAGTAAGCAATTTGCGGTCCATGTAATCGAAGCCTTCTTTGTCTACGTCAAGCATATCTAGCGCTTTAGCAGCCGTGTCGGCTCCAGCCGTACCGTCAGATTTAATTTCTGCATAGTCGCGGACACGGCGAAGTAGACGATTCGCAATACGAGGCGTTCCTCGAGAGCGCCGTGCCACTTCTTGTGCGCCTTCTTCGTTCATTTCCAAGTTAAGATAGCTCGCACTTCTGGCAACGATACTGGTGAGATCTTTCACGTTGTAAAACTCTAAGCGCTGCACAATGCCGAAACGGTCGCGTAATGGCGACGTCAACGAGCCTGCACCGGTTGTGGCGCCCACTACGGTAAACGGAGGGAGATCTAATTTAATAGAACGCGCTGCGGGCCCCTCACCTATCATAATATCAAGCTGATAGTCTTCCATA
>Ga0115005_10000853_pt1 | contig 23747 bp, 26 predicted proteins | sample ArcOceMetagenome_FD_87163 | JGI IMG/M metagenome (GOLD analysis project Ga0115005, IMG submission 87163) | Marine eukaryotic phytoplankton communities from Arctic Ocean - Arctic Ocean - Greenland ARC118M Metagenome | ecosystem: Environmental > Aquatic > Marine > Oceanic | place: Arctic Ocean...
CTGCACTAAATACGAATAGCGACGCCTAAAATTAACGGCGACGCTCTACTGCTTGGGCTAACTTATCAATGATCGGTTGAATCTGACGATGTTTCATTTTCATAGCCGCCTTGCCCACCACCAAACGAGAACTGATTGGCGCGATTAAGTCACGTTCTTCAAGCCCGTTGGCTTTTAAGGTATTGCCGGTATCCACGATATCAACAATTAAATCCGCCAGCCCCATGATCGGTGCCAGCTCCATGCCGCCATATAATTTAATGATATCCGCTTGCTTGCCTTGCTCAGCAAAATAACGCTTGGTCACTCCGACAAATTTTGAGGCCACTTTAATACGGCCTTCAGGCATGACAGCGCCTTTCAAAGCGGCGGTCATTAAGCGGCAAGTGGCGATATTTAAATCAAGCGGTTCATACAAACCTGTGCTGTCCGCTTCCATTAATACGTCTTTACCGGCTACACCGATATCGGCGGCACCGTATTGAACATACGTCGGCACGTCGGTAGCACGAATGACGACTAATTTAATGTGTTCGTGATTGGTATCAAAAATCAGCTTACGGCTTTTCTTAATATCTTCGGCTGGCACAATGCCCGCTTCAGCAAAAAGCGGCAGTGTGTCATCTAAAATTCGACCCTTGGATAACGCAATGGTCAATGGCTGTTGGCTCATGTTAAATCCTTGGTGCTGGGCCTAGTTTGGCACGCGGCGAATATTAGCGCCCAGTAATTGCAATTTCTCTTCGATACATTCGTAACCACGGTCGATGTGATAAATACGATCAACCACGGTTTCACCTTCTGCCATCAAGGCAGCGATCACTAAACTGGCTGATGCGCGCAGGTCGGTCGCCATCACAGGCGCGCCTTTTAATTTATCACCACCTTTTGTGATACAGGTGTTACCTTCCAAGGCCACTTGCGCGCCCATGCGTGCTAATTCTTGCACGTGCATAAAGCGATTTTCAAAAATGGTTTCGGTTACAGTGGCACTGCCATTTGCAACTATGTTCATCACCAAAAACTGCGCTTGCATATCCGTAGGGAAAGCAGGGTAAGGGGCCGTTTTAACATTCACTGCTTTTAACTCACGACCTGTCATGTCCAGACTAATCCAGTCCTCACCAATTTCTAGCTTGGCACCGGCTTCTTCTAATTTATGCAAAACAGCTTCTAAAATGTCAGCACGGGTATCTTTCAGTTTGACTTTACCGCCCGTAGCCGCCGCTGCCACTAGGTACGTACCGGTTTCGATGCGGTCTGGCATCACGTTATAGTGACCACCATGCAGACTTTCAACCCCTTCAACACGGATGACATCCGTACCGTGACCGGTGATTTTCGCCCCCATGGTAATCAAACATTCCGCTAAATCCACAACTTCAGGTTCACGAGCGGCGTTTTCAAGCAGGGTAACGCCATCGGCTAATACGGCAGCCATTAATAGATTTTCAGTACCGGTTACGGTTACCGTATCCATGAAGATGTTGGCGCCTTTTAAGCGACCATCTGTGGTGGCTTTAACATAACCGTCTTCAACGACAATGTGAGCACCCATGGCTTCTAGGCCAGATAGATGAATATCAACAGGACGAGAGCCAATGGCACAACCGCCCGGTAACGATACTTGTGCTTCACCAAAGCGGGCCACTAACGGGCCAAGCACCAAGATAGAGGCACGCATGGTTTTTACTAGCTCATATGGGGCCACTAGGGTTTTGATGTTATTGGCGTTTACTTCAATGGCGTAGTCTTCGCCCATGATCACATCAACACCCATGGTGCCAAGTAAGTTAATCATGGTGGTCACGTCATGCAGATGCGGCAGATTACCAATGGTAATTGGCGTATCGGCTAATAACGTGGCGGCGATAATCGGCAAGGCAGAGTTTTTCGCGCCAGAAATACGGATTTCACCCGAAACAGGGGCGCCACCTTGAATGATTAGTTTGTCCAATGCAGGCATAATACGGCTACTTTATTAAGATTGTTGTTGAGCCCATTGGGCTTGCGTATAGGTTTTGATCGTAACAGCGTGCACGCTGCCATCTGTAATTTTTTCGTTTAACGCCGCGTAGACATACTGCTGGCGTTTCACTGGGTTGAGACCCTCGAATTCATCCGTTACCACGGTTATTTCATATTTATAGCCATCACCATCAACGGACACCTGGCAATGCGCGAGCTTTTCTTCAAGCAAGGTTTGTAGGTCTTCTGGGCTCATAAGGGCTCTCCGGTGGGACTTGGAATTGACAACATGAAAAATAAAGGCGGGAATTATAGCGGAAAGGCGTACTAATAGCGAAGTGTAAAATACCCGCTAGGTCACACTCTGTCTATGCCGACAGCTCAATAGCGGTTTCTAAATGTGCATTGGTAATCATGTCGTGCAGCTGCTCAGGTGGCGCTTTAAACCGGATATCCAACCCTTTTGCTTGAGATGCCCTCACCCAACTAAGCAATAAGGCTAACGCAGCACTGCTGCAGGATTGAACGGCACTGAGGTCAAATACCAAATCATCGCTGCTTGAGTTGATCGCGTGCAAACCTTCTTGCTCAACGTGCACCACCGTATCAAAGGTTAAATCCCCAATGACACCGTAGACGCCATTTTGATGCTGCTCTAATTGTTGCTCAGGCATTATTCATCCTCTGGCTCATCAGCGCCTTGGTCTTGGACTGAGTGGGTCTCGTCCTTCGATACCTCAGAGGTCCAACCAGAAATGGCGAGATCCAAGTCACCATTGTTACTGGCAACCAACCTTGCAAATTGATCACGAAACAACAGCCCCATATTAATGCCATTGATGATGACATTTTGCACCATCCATTGATTGCTTTTTTGATTATAAAATAAACTTTGCGTCACAGGGAAAACCTGACCACTGGATGTAATAACCTCAAAACTCACCTGAGTATTTCGCTGCGTTTGCTTACCCTCTTTAAGCGGTAACACATTCACCTTGTAGTTATTGAATTCCCACAAACCTTTTGCATAGGTATTAAGTAAACTTGAACGAAACACCGACAAAAACCGCTGTTTTTGTACACTACTGGCATTTTTGAAGTGCTTTGCCATAACGCGCCTAGCAATGCGCTTAAAATCCACCACCTCTCCAAGCTGAGCATCGACCAAGGCAATTTTTTCATCGTCGGTTAAGTTACTTTGGCTCTTAGTGGTTTGTATTTTATTCAGCAGGCTTTCAATTTTGACACTGACCAGTTGATGCGCCTGCTGCGGATCAGAGTTGGCCATACTCATGCTTGAGGGCAATGTCAGTAAGCTGATGAGTAATACACGTTTAAGCCACTCCATCATGCCTCCTTGAATGTAAACCTGACTATTCATTGCTACGGCTAAACAAAAACTGTCCAATTAACTCTTCCAAAACAATGGAGGATTGGGTGTCTTCGATTGAGTCCCCGTTTAGCAGTGTTTCTTCATCCGCACCGACACTCAGACCAATGTATTTTTCACCCAATAATCCGGCGGTCAATACTGAAGCCGAGGTATCAAGTGATAATGGCACGCCCTTTTCGACCGCCATTTTGACAACCGCCACGTAATCTTGAGTATCCAGTTTAATCTCAACCACACGCCCAATGGTCACACCCGACATGGACACCTTGGCTCGCTCACTCAGGCCCGATAAATTTTCAAAACGGGCATACAAGTAATACACGTCATCATCCGCTTGAAAGCGCAGACCGCTCACATTTAATGCCAGTAGTAATAATCCCACCATGGCGGCAATGACAAATGCGCCCACACCCAACTCTAAGGATCGATTGTGCATAACTGCTCCTAAAACCCGCCTAACATGACGGCCGTTAAAATAAAGTCTAGACCTAAAACCGCTAATGACCCTTGCACCACCGTTGCCGTGGTGGCTTGACTGATGCCTTCAGAAGTTGGCTTTGCATGCCAGCCATGAAACAAGGCGATCCAGGTACAGACAAAAGCAAATACCAGGGCCTTAATCAGCCCCTTAATGACATCATCGTAAAACAGCACGGAGCCTTGCATATTGGCCCAGTAAGACCCTTCATAAATCCCCAGAAGATTCACCGCAACAAAGGCTCCGCCGTAAATCCCCAGCAAACTAAATAACGTGGCCAGTAGTGGCAAGCTAATCACACCAGCCCACAGACGAGGTGAGAACACTCGCTTAAGCGGGTCGACCCCCATGATTTCCATGGCAGACAGCTGTTCCGTGGTTTTCATGAGTCCTATTTCGGCGGTCAAAGCGGAGCCTGCCCGCCCTACAAATAACAGCGCGCTGACCACAGGGCCAAACTCACGCAGTAATGACAAGGCCACCATCTGGCCGATGGCTTCTTGGGAGCCATAACTACTCAAGATGGAATAACCCTGAAGCGCTAACACCATGCCCACAAAAATACCGGCCACCACGATGATTGGCAGTGACAACACGCCAATATGATGGATTTGCTTAATCACTCGCAGACAAGGGGCCTTAAAGCCCTTACCCCAGCCCAGTATGTTCACTAAAAACAGACCGCTGCGCCCAATTAACTGACACACCAGCAGGCACCTAGCCCCCGTATTGGCAATGACATCAATCATAATTCAACACCTGCTCGGCAAGGTCTGGGGCCGGGTAATGAAAGGCAACCGGGCCATCAATGTGGCCATATAGAAATTGCTTCACCAAGGGGTTATCACTTTGCTTGATTTGCTCAGGGGAGCCGGAACCAATGACTTTGCCTTGGGCCAGAATGAATACCTGGTCAGCAATACTCAGCGCTTCTTTCACATCATGGGTGACAAGCACAGAGGTGAGTTTTAAATCTTCATGCACTTGGCGAATGAGGTTCACTAAGACCCCCATAGAGATCGGGTCTTGCCCTGTGAAAGGCTCATCATAAAGGATCAACTCCGGGTCCAACGCTAAACTTCTGGCAAGGGCGACTCGCCTGGCCATCCCGCCGGATAACTGAGAAGGCATTAAGTCCGCTGCGCCTCTTAATCCCACTGAATCAAGGCGCAATAAGACTAGGTCGCGAATCATGTGCTCGGGTAACTTAGTGTGCTCTCGCAGGGCAAATGCGACGTTTTCAAACACACTCATGTCGGTGAATAGTGCGCCCGTTTGAAACAGTAAACTCATGCGCTGGCGAAGCTTAAACAAATCGGTTCGGTTTAACTCCGCGATGTCTTGACCATCAATTAGCACTTCTCCGGTAGACGCAATGAGCTGACCACAAAATAACTTAAGCAAAGTGGTTTTACCGGTTCCGCTGGGGCCTAAAATGGCGGTGATTTGGCCTTTTTTGATAGACATGTTCAGGCCCGAAAAAATGGCCTTTTCATTGCGGCGAAAACCCACATGATGACACTCTACAAAGACTTGAGCTTTTTGCGACATGCACTCGATCATCCTATTGATGAATTCGGATTCCTTAACTCTCATCTAAAGCATAGCTGTAACTGCCTAACCCACAACTCAATCAGCAACTTAAGGCAAGCTTGTTAGGGGCGTAAAAGCCTGTAGAATGCGCCGATTATTGAATTTTATGAGTATGCAAGATGTTAACAGCCAGCTTAGCAATCATTGTTGGACTAGTGGTATTGGTATGGAGTGCGGACCGCTTTGTATTAGGGGCGGCCGCCACGGCTCGACATTTGGGCATGTCTCCTTTGCTCATTGGTATGACCATTGTGTCTTTAGGCACCAGCGCCCCTGAGATTTTTGTCAGCGCCACCGCCTCTTTAGAAGGCGCAGGCATACTAGCTATTGGTAATGCACTGGGCTCAAATATCACCAATGTGGGCCTTGTATTGGGCATCACCGCCCTCATCGCCCCTTTACCCATCCAAGGGCGCATGCTGAAGAAAGAAATACCGATTTTATTATTAGTAACCGTCATTGCTGGCTTGGTGTTACAAGACTTTGTGTTGAGTTTCTGGGACGGCATCGTTTTACTGGTGTGCTTAGCCATAACCCTATTTTGGCTATTCCATGAAAGCAATGAGCAAGAAATCAGCGGTTTAGACGAAGAAGAAGTGGAGGCCATCGAGCACACTTCAACCGCCAAAAGCGTTATGTGGTTAGTTATCGGCTTAGTGGCGTTAATGATCAGCGCAAAATTATTGGTTTGGGGCGCAGTTGAAGTGGCCACTTACTTTGGCATCAGCGAGTTAATTATTGGCCTAACCATTGTGGCCATCGGCACAAGCTTACCGGAGCTTGCGGCCAGTGTTGCCAGCGCCTTGAAAGGCCATCATGACATCGCCATTGGAAACGTGGTGGGCTCTAATATTTTTAACCTGCTAGCGGTCATGCCGATTCCTGGGTTAGTTGCCAATACCGTGATTGAAGAAGATGTGCTGTACCGTGATTACGGCGCCATGCTGATCATCACTTTATTATTAATTGCATTCATCTATATTTTCCGCCGTAAAGGGCGCGTCGGTCGCAGCGCAGGTAGCGTGCTGTTATTAGCCTATGCTAGTTATTTAGGTTTACTATTGTTCCAAGCCTGATTTTAGGCTGCTGTAAGGTAAAGAATAAAAATGAGTTCTATAAGTTTTATTGAATCCGCCAAGCGCACCATTGCGGCTGAACGAGATGCCGTGAATGGCATGCTGACTAAATTAGACAACCAAGCCTTTAACACGGCCTGCGAGCTCATGCTCAACTGTAAAGGCCGTGTTGTTATCACGGGCATGGGCAAGTCTGGTCATATTGGTAATAAAATTGCCGCTACCTTAGCCAGTACCGGCACCCCTAGTTTCTTTGTCCACCCAGGCGAAGCGGCTCACGGTGACATGGGAATGATCACCGCTGACGATGTGGTGATTGCCCTATCCAACTCTGGCGAGTCTTCAGAGGTGACCACCATCATTCCACTGCTCAAACGCTTGCATGTACCTCTCATCGGCATGACAGGCAATGACCAGTCCACGCTGGCTCAGGCAGCTGAAAGCCACTTAAATGTGGGTGTAGATAAAGAAGCGTGTCCTTTGGATCTTGCGCCGACATCCAGCACCACCGTGGCCCTTGTTATGGGCGATGCACTTGCTATTTCCTTGCTGGAAGCCCGTGGCTTTACCGCCGAGCAGTTTGCCTTTAGTCACCCAGGTGGCAGCCTGGGTCGTCGTTTATTATTAAAAGTTAAAACCATTATGCATTGTGGCAGTCAGATACCCAGTGTCACTGTAGGCACGCCGATTAAAGATGCACTAATAGAAATGACTCAAAAAGGTCTAGGCATGACAACCGTCCTCACCGAGCAGGGCACCCTAGCCGGCATTTTCACTGATGGTGACTTACGTCGCGCCCTAGATAAAGATGTGGACTTTCACACCACGGCCGTTGAACGGGCCATGACTCAAAACTGCGCCACCATTGACCCTGAAAAACTGGCTGCTGAAGCGTTAAGCGTCATGGAAGATAAAAAAATCAACGCCCTTGTTGCATTAGATGGGGATCAAGTGGCAGGCGTCATCAACATGCATGACTTGTTGCGAGCTGGGGTCATTTAATGCGTAAGCGTTATATTGTCACGATATTGACCGCACTGGCCATGGTGGCGTACCTTTCTTTAGATGACCACCAAGCCAGTGTTGAAATCGTGGCTCAAGATCTCATCGATCAAGAGCCTGACTATATAATTGAAACATTCAGCGCCCAAAGTTTCGGCGAAGATGGCGAGCTTTCACAGCAAATTACCGCCCTGAAGGCCACCCATTATCCCGGCGATGACACCACAGTTCTGGAAAAACCCTCCATGATTCTCTATGAAGCCGGCACCCCTAAATGGGGCGTTCGCAGTCAGAGTGGGCGCTTACTTAAACAATCTAAAATCACACTGGGTAGCGGTGTGATCGTCGTACCTTTGAACCCCACAGGTGGCGACTTCAGCCTGACCACTGCCAGCCTAGATATAGACTTAGATAGCCAAATGGCCGACACTGATACCGACGTTGTCATTGAAAGCGACAGCAGCGAATTATTAGCCACAGGCATGACGATTCTACTCGATAAACAGTTTGTAAAATTTAAATCACACGTGAGAGGACGCCATGATCCAAAGGCTCAGTAATATTCTCATAACGCTCACCTTAGCTTCAGTCAGCTTAACTAGCTGGGCGCTCCCTGATGACAGTGAACAGGAGATCCGCATCGCCAGCGACAGCGCCTCCCTAGACAAAATCAGAGGCGAGATTATTTGCTCAGGCAATGTAAATATGCAGCAAGGGTCTTTGAATATTCAAGCACAAACCCTGACCTTGATTCGCACCACTAAGGGACTACAAAAAATTATTGCCACCGGCACCCCTGCACGATACGAACAAACATTAAGTGCCAACGAGGGAAAAACCCTCGCCTATGGGGAAACCATTATTTACGATACAAACATTGAAGAGCTCACGCTATTAAATAACGCGGGGCTTGAAAAACAAGGAAATGTTTTTTCTGGCGAAAAAATTGTTTACCTAATAAAAGAACAAAGAGTAAAAGCTGAAAGCCCTGAACAACAAAACCGTATCCGCATGGTGATTCAGCCTAAGAAGGACAAGGAATCTTAATGTAATGGCAATTTTGCAAGCGCAACACTTAGCGAAAAGCTATGGCCCAAGACAAGTAGTAAAAGATGTTTCCATGTCCATCGAAAGCGGACAAATTGTCGGCTTACTTGGCCCCAACGGTGCCGGTAAAACCACCTGTTTTTATATGATTGTTAATCTTGTGGCCTCAGACAAGGGTCGTGTATTAATTGACGATACCGACATCACAGATTTACCGATGCATGGTCGAGCACAAAAAGGCATTGGCTACCTTCCCCAAGAAGCGTCTATTTTTCGCAAGTTAACGGTGGCGAACAATATTATGGCGATTTTGGAGACGCGCAAAGAATTAAGCCTTGCACAGCGCAAAGAAAAACTTGAAAGCCTATTGGATGAATTTCATATTCAGCATATTCGAGACAGCTTAGGCATGGCATTATCCGGCGGTGAACGCCGACGTGTCGAGATCGCCAGAGCCCTTGCGGCCGAACCTTCTTTTATCTTATTAGACGAGCCGTTTGCAGGTGTTGACCCAATCTCGGTAGGTGATATAAAAAGCATTGTAAAACAACTAAAAAAACGTGGTTTAGGTGTCTTAATTACCGACCACAACGTTCGTGAAACCCTTGATATATGTGAGAAAGCTTATATCGTAGGTAACGGACATATTATCGCAGAAGGCTCTGCTGAGGATGTTTTATCCAATCAGCAAGTGAAAGATATTTATTTAGGTGATGACTTTAAGTTGTAATCTTGTATATTCATTACATGGGTCAAACGCGCTATGGGATTAAGCAGTAATATATGAAAGCCTCGCTCCAATTAAAAATGGGTCAACAGCTGACCATGACTCCTCAGCTGCAACAGGCCATCCGTTTATTACAGCTTTCAACTCTGGATCTGCAACAAGAAATTCAAAATGCTTTGGATTCCAATCCATTGTTAGATGTTGATGAAGATTTTGAAGGCGACAGCAATCAAGACATCAACTCTCAAAGCGAAGAAAAAATCGAAACCGTCAGCACCAGTGAAGAACACCAATCGGATGAGCCAACCGCCGCCGATGACTGGAGCGAAAACATCCCAGATGAACTTTCCACCGACAGTGACTGGGATGACACTTGGCAAGCATCCGCCGCTCCGACATCCATGACAGAAAATCATTCATCCGGCTCATCTGGTGATGACTATGACATGGATAGCCGCAACGGCAGCACAGACGACCTTCAAGACCACCTTTTGTGGCAACTCAACCTCACTCCAATGTCCGATAACGATCACCTTATTGCCATCAACATCATTGAAGGTGTTGACGATGACGGCTATCTAAAAGTGGCATTAGATGAGATTGTTGAATCCCTCGACCCTGAATTAGAAATTGAACTGGACGAAGTGGAAGCCGTTTTGCATTTGCTTCAACAGTTTGAGCCAAGCGGTGTGTGTGCTCGAAATTTACAAGAATGTTTATCACTGCAGCTGCGTCAATTACCTCAAGAAACCCCTTGGCTGCCTCTGGCTCAAGTGCTTATTGACCAACATATCGATCTACTGGGTTCAAAAGATTACGCGGCACTGATGCGCAAGCTAAAAGTCAAAGAAGACGAATTGAAAGTCGTTATCCGTGGCATTCAAGAGCTTAACCCTCGCCCAGGTTCTCAAATTGACCCGCAAACGAATGAGTATGTGATCCCTGACGTCATGGTGCGTAAAATCAAAGGGGAGTGGCGCGTTGAGCTAAACCCTGAGATTGCGCCAAAATTGCGCATCAATGACCACTACGCTTCCATGGTAAAGCGTGCCGATAGCAGCGCGGACAACAACTTCATTAAGGATCACTTGCAAGAAGCTCGCTGGTTCTTAAAAAGCCTACAAAGCCGCAATGAAACCTTACTCAAGGTGGCCATGAAAATTGTTGAGTATCAACAAGACTTTTTAGAGCAAGGGGATGAAGCCATGAAGCCCCTCGTATTGCATGATATCGCCGAAGCGGTTGGCATGCATGAGTCCACCATCTCCCGTGTGACCACGCAAAAATACATGCACACCCCAGCGGGAATATTCGAGTTGAAGTATTTCTTCTCAAGCCATGTGAGCACCACCAATGGTGGCGAGTGCTCCTCTACGGCGATTCGCGCTATGATTAAAAAGCTTATTGCAGTAGAAAGTGCAAAGAAACCCTTGAGCGACAGCAAAATTGCCAATATCTTGGAAGAAGAAGGCATCAAGGTTGCACGTAGAACCGTAGCCAAGTACCGTGAGGCGATGCACATACCACCGTCTAACGAGCGCAAACGCTTGGTTTAATTGTTCGCTTAAGAGTTTTTAGCGAACTGCTACACTGGTTTTAGCCGGTAGCCTATACTTAAGGTTATCTGCACATTCACGCACCCTAATTTCGGGGTGCCGACAGTAGGAGCCATCTATGCAAATCAATATCAGCGGCCACCATGTTGAAGTGACTCAAGCCCTCAAGGACTACGTCCACTCTAAGGTAGAAAAACTGGAGCGACACTTTGATAATATTACCAATGTGCAAGTAACACTCACCGTCGAAAAAGTCACTCAAAAGGCCGAAGCCACCATGCACGTATCCGGTGCTGAATTACACGCTAATGCAGATCATGATGACATGTATGCCGCCATTGATGGCATGACCGACAAATTAGATCGCCAACTTCTTAAACACAAAGAAAAAATGGTTAACCACCGCCATGGAAATAACCATTAACTCAATATGACCTCTAGTATTTCAAATATCCTAACCCCTGCGCGCATCCAATTGGGTGCGCATTGCAGCAGTAAAAAGAAACTCATTCAGCACATTAGTCAATTCCTTGCAGCGACTATCGAAGATGCGCAAGCGGATGACATCTATGAGCGCCTGATTGCAAGGGAGAAACTGGGCAGTACCGGCATCGGGGAAGGGATTGCAATTCCTCACTCTCGCTTAGAAGAATGTGAAGGCACCGTGGGGGCATTATTCATCCTTGATGAACCCATCGATTACGACGCCATAGATCGTAAGCCTGTGGATATTGTTTTTGTATTACTGGTTCCAGCCGAAGCCACTGAGCAGCACTTGCAAACCTTAAGTATGCTGGCTCAAAAATTCAGCCAAGAAGAATATCGCTCTTCTTTACGCAGCGCTAAAAATCAAGATGAGCTTTACCAATTAGCCATCGCTTAGCATTTATTTAAAAGGTTATTTTATGAAACTTGTGGTCATCAGTGGACGCAGCGGTTCTGGTAAAAGTACCGCCCTTGACCTACTCGAAGACCTTGGATTCTATTGCATCGATAACCTGCCTGTCGGGCTATTACAGAACCTACTGGATCAAATACAAACAGGCCAAGGACAAATGAATTCCGTGGCCGTGAGTATTGATGCGCGAAACATCCAAGCGGATTTAGCCAATTTTTCAGATATCGTAAACCAACTTGATCGTAAACAGTGCCAGCTGGAAATCATCTATCTGGACGCCCATACCGATACACTTCTCACTCGATTCAGCGCCACTCGACGTAAGCACCCACTTACTGGCCCGGACGTCCCGTTATTAGAAGCCATTGATCGAGAAAAAGACGTTCTGCAGCATATTGCCGATATGGCGGATCTCACCGTCGATACGACACATTTATCCATGCACCAGCTACGCAGTATGATCAAAGAGCGAGTTGTACAAAAACAAGGCGGCGATATGTCTTTATTGTTTGAATCATTTGGATTCAAACATGGTATTCCCAAAGACAGTGATCTTGTATTTGATGTGCGCTGTTTACCGAACCCCTATTGGGACCCGACTCTGCGCCAATTTACCGGCCAAGACCCTCAAATTCAGGCTTTTCTTCAAGACGATGAACACGTCAATGCCATGTTTAATGATATCCAAGAATTCCTACGAAAATGGCTGCCTCAGTTTGAAGCCAACAACCGCACCTATATGACGGTTAGCATCGGGTGTACCGGTGGGCAACATCGCAGCGTTTACATGGCAGAGCGTCTTTTTGCGGCTTATCAAGATGAATTTGCCAATGTCCAACTTCGTCATCGAGAGCTAAATCAATAGACTAACGTCTATGGTATTTCGCTAGACACAAAGCGGTTTGGCCGATATGGTAACCCCCTCTATCCCTATTTGCTTGTATTGATATGCTTGAAAACTCCATCACAATAATAAATAAATTGGGTTTACATGCACGAGCCGCCGCCAAGTTGGTATCAACCGCTAGTGCCTACTCAAGTAAAGTAAAAATCAGTTTTAATGGAAAAGAAGTGGACGGTAAAAGCATCATGTCCGTCATGATGCTAGCAGCCAGCCAAGGCTCTGAAGTCCTTCTGAAAGTGGATGGCGACGACGAACACGCCGCGATGGATGCACTGCACGAACTGATTAATGACTACTTTGGTGAAGGCGAGTAGCCCTTTGTCGTAAAACCCCCGTTAAATCAATCTTCTAGGCTACACTTTTAACTAAGGGTCGTAGCCTGTTACCGCCTTTATCGGTACAATCCCACGCTGATTTAAAGAGATAGCATTATGTCCAGGGGCGAACATAAACACAGCAAACTGGTACATCTGGGCGTCGCACTGGAAAGTGGGGCCTTAGCACAAGTACGTCGAATTCTTAATAGCGACCTACAAGCCGCGGATGTTGCTCACCTTCTCGAATCCACCCCCCCTAAAGAACGTAAGCTACTGTGGGACCTCATTGATGAAGAAAATGAAGGTGAGGTACTGCAACACTTAAACGACGAGCTACAAAGCTGGTTGTTAAACCAAATGAGTGTGCAGGAAATGGCGAACGCCATGTCCGATCTCGATACCGATGATATCGCTGACTTACTGCAAATATTACCCGATACCGTTACTCAAGAAGTCCTAACCACCATGGACTCACAAGATCGTGCGCGTATCGAAGCCATCCTGTCTTACCCTGAAGACAGCGCCGGTGGCTTAATGAACACCGATACCGTCACGGTGCGACCCGACATTACCCTTGAGGTTGTGCTGCGTTATCTGCGTCGTCACCGTGCACTACCGGACATGACTGATAACCTCTTGGTGGTTAACCGACGTGACGAGTTCATTGGCGTTTTGCCTATTAATAAAATTCTCGTGAGCGATGCTGACACCACGGTTCGTGAGGTCATGAACACAGATGTCATCACCATTCGTGCCGACATGCCTGACACCAAAGTGGCGCAGTTATTTGAGCGCCACGATTTAATTTCCGCCCCAGTGGTGGATGAACACACTTACAAACTATTAGGCCGTATTACCATCGATGACGTGGTAGACGTTATTCGTGAAGAGGCTGACCACTCATTAATGAGTATGGCGGGTCTTGATGAGGATGAAGACACCTTTGCTCCCGCCTTCAAAACCAGCCGCCGTCGTGCCGTTTGGCTGGGCATCAACTTACTTACCGCTTTCTTAGCCAGTGCCGTCATTGGCTTATTTCAGGATACGATTAATACGGTGGTTGCCCTTGCGGTGCTGATGCCAATCGTGGCCAGTATGGGGGGCATTGCCGGTAGCCAAACCCTGACACTGGTCATTCGTGGCCAAGCCATTGGCCATATCGACTCAAATAACATCGGCTGGCTGCTTAATCGAGAGCTATTGGTTGGCCTTAGCAATGGTATACTGTGGGCCATTGTGATTGGCCTGGCCACCTATGTATGGTTTCAAGACATTCAGATCTCGGTGATCATTGCCATCGCCATTGTAATTAATTTAGTGGTAGCGGCATTAGCCGGTGCCTTCTTACCTATCTTGCTTAAACGACTTAATATCGATGCTGCCCTTGCGGGCGGTGTTGTACTTACCACGATTACAGATGTGGTGGGTTTCTTTGCATTTTTAGGTTTAGCCGCTAGCTTTTACTTATAAACATTATTGGTTTCCCCATGAGCGAACACGAAGACGATCAGTTTGAAGAATATTCAGGCCCGAGCAAATCCCAAATTAAACGCGAAATGCACGCCCTGCAAGAACTTGGCAAACGCATTTGTGAGCTACCCAAAAAACAACTAAAAACATTGCCCCTCAGTGCCACCATGATCGAAGCCGTAGCCGAGTGGGATCGCATCAAGAAGAACGAAGCCAAACGCCGTCACCTCCAATATGTTGGCCGTGTCATGCGCACAGAAGATGTGGAAGCGGTTCAGCTAGCTTTGGATAAATCAGACCCAAGCAGTGAAGAATACAACCGAGTATTGCATCAACAAGAGAAATGGCGTGATCGCTTAATCACCGAAGGCAAAGATGCGCTGAGTGAATTCTGCGAGCAATTTGAGGTGACCGACATTCAACACCTTCGTCAGTTGATTCGCAATGCAGCAAAAGAGCACGAAGCAAAAGTTGCAGACCCGGATGCGCCTCAAGTGAAAATGGGGAAAACCGCTGCTCGTAAATTATTTCTATTCATTAAAACGTGTTACCCAAGCTAATGTCACTTAGGTGATACACAAAAAACTAACCTGTATAATCAGGTTAGTTTTTTATGCTGCTGAAGCGGCATGTTCTTTCTACACTCTTGCAAGAAATCAAAATCCAAGTCCGCACAAATCACCTGTACTGTTTCGTTATCCCCTTGCGCCAGCACAACCCCATTGGGCGCAACGATCATGCTCTGCCCCCATGTCTTGCGGCCATCCTCATGGACACCTACTTGATTAGCAGCCAAAACAAAACTTTGGGTTTCAATGGCCCGCGCGCGCAATAAAATTTCCCAGTGTTGGCGTCCCGTTTCATAGGTAAACGCTGAAGGCACTGTGATCATGTCACAACCCAGGGACTGGTACTGTTGATACAATTCTGGAAAACGCAGGTCATAACAGACGCTCAAGCCTAGTAAGTGCCCTTCAACCTCTACTGCTGTCTTTTTATCACCGGCAATAAAAGTATCAGACTCTCGATAGCGCCCTTTTTCATCCGCCACATCCACATCAAACAAATGTATTTTGTTATATTGTCCGAGCACAGCGCCTTCTGGCGAGAAAACCAAAGAAGCCGCCAAAACCTTTTCCGATTGACCAGCATCGTCATCCAACATCGGAATTGAGCCTGCCACAATAGTCAGTTGAAATTGCTTCGCCCAAGCCGAAAGAGTTTTGATAACATCATTATGGGTAAAGCGTTTAGATGCTAATTCATATTGATTGGTCACACCCAAACACACAAACATCTCTGGTAACACCACAAGCTCAGCATCTTGTTGAGACGCTTGCTCAAGTAAGCCATAAGCTTGGGCTAGGTTAGCATCGACGTCTTTCCCACTGGTCATTTGAACAACCGCACAGCGCATTAATCTTTATCTCCTAACCCAAAGAAATCTTTCATCCGATACCAAAAGCCTTGGTCTTGCTTACCTTCAATATCATTATCAAAACGTTTCATTAACTTTAAATTTGGCTGATCCCAAGTACCATCCAATTTATAAGTGGCACTGGTGTATTTTTCGATTTGATCCCCCACCAACTGCTCTCCAACAAATAAAGACGCCGCCACTGGAGGTGCAAAACCGGCCAAGATCGCCACAAACGGTAAAGTACTGGTAATAGGAAAGGTAACCGATAGCTCTTGTTTCAGTGCTTTAGTATTCAAATCCACCGTACCACTGGCAGAGAATTTTGCAGACGGCCCTTTTATATCTAAGGTATCCACAATAGTCATAATCCCGTCTTTTACTGTGACTTTTCCAGAGACCGAGTCAAAATGAAAACCGCTTTGATACACATCAGAAAAATCTAAGCGCAAGCGCCTACCAATAGCGCCAAAGTTTAAAATACCAAATGCACTTAACGCACCTGTATCACCTGCGTCCAAGAAACGACCATCTTTTAATGAAACACTGGCTTGACCATTTAATAGCTCAGACTTAACCGCGGCAGGACTAGCTTGCCATTGAAAGTCTAAATTAATTTTGGCATCTTTCGCTTCCATAACGGGTTTAGTACGCCACGCTTTTTGTATGCCGCCCACATCATCACTGGCGAGTCTTAATTTTAAAGACGTATTTTGTGACTCAGCCGTTTTAGTGGGTTTAACCCAAGTCACCTGCCCTTTTACTGCTAACTTTTTGATTTTGCCATCGATATCTGTAATCGCAAGGGTATCGCCATTACTGCGGATTTTGCCCTGCCAAATACCATAATTTCTTGGCCCAATGAAAATTTCATCCACTTTCAAGTCCATATCTACAAACATCCTAGGGTGAATATTTGCAAGCGGGTCCGCTTCCTGGGTGTCTTGTTCGTCGGTTTCCGTCAGCGCAGGCCAGTGAATATAATCGAGATCTAATTTAATTGGTTTATTCTCTGACCAAGTCACTAAGCCTTTAGCGATTGGCGCGTCTACATAAATATCCCAGGCATCATTTCGTGCATTCACTTGTGCTGATACTTGTTCAAATTGGTAGCCGTCGTAAATCAATAGGTCCGTGCTAATATCCACTTTACGCATCAAAGACTGCGTCTTAGTTTCTTTATTTTTCTCTGAGTTGGCCGGCTTGATTTGATGGAGAACATTCAGCCACTGATTGCCATCAATTTGCGTGACATGACCTAAGACCTCTATGCCCTTGGTGCTAGGAATATACGCTTCAGTTGAGCCTAGATACACCTGACCAGATTCAATTTCGCCTTGTTTAATATGCAAAGCCAAGTTCACATTATCCGCATATGAGAGCTGGATTTTTTGCCCATCATTCAACGCCATTTTAAATTGAAACGCTTGCTTAGAATTGGCATTTTTTGTAAATGGCTCAGGTAATGTAACATCCACACCTTTTAGATCGCTGCTTAATTCAAGACCAGTGAACCCACCATCTTCACCACTGATTTTAAAATGGCCAGCAACCAAGGTATTACCGCTGATGGGGTTCAATAAAGACAAGTCAAGCCACTGTTTTAAGCGATTGATTTCTACGTTCCCCTCAAATGCAATGTCCGTTGAAAAGCCAACCTCATGCATTGAAGATGAAATATTCACAACGAGCGGCTGCTCCCATAGTTGAGAACCTATAGCCGAGGCACTTAAGCCATCACTTGAGCGATACCGGATAATGCCTTGTGTATTATCAAAAGCTAAACCAACGTCACTTAGGTTTAGGCTCGCTTGTGATAACCGAGTGGTGACATCCGCAGCAATGCGTTGATCACTGTCACCTAAAGGAATGGACAAGCCTAGTTGAGTAAAATGCTTACCCGTCATACTCCAAGAATCCATCACATTGTTCACCACACTTTGTAATGGTGTATGCTGAAAATAGCCAAAGCCTTCAAAGGCTAAACCATCAATATCGGCTCTCACCCAAAGCGTGTTATGGCTGATACCATCATACATAATTTGAGTATTGGACACGTCACCACCCAAGCTCAACGCTTTATTGATATGGGTATATACGTGATCATTCTGTACCAATAGATCACCATGAATATCTGACACGATTGGCCATTGCGGTAAATACTGAAGTGCAGCCTTGGTTAAATTAAGCTGTAACTCAGACTGGCTAATGCTGTTCTTATCAAGACCTGCAAACAAGTAATACTGGCCGGTTTCAGCCGTACCGGATAACAAGGCCTGATCCAACCAGTCTCTCAGATTTTGAGACACGATATCTGGCACCAATGCGTGGTGTGCCGTGACCTGAGCATTGATTAAAGATAAATTGAGCTCTAATTTATCTTCAAGTTTTTCGTCATTAAACAACCAAACCTTAAAGCCACCCTTTATTTTTTCAATTTGATCCATCTCAAAAGATAAGCCATCGCCCACCAGACGCAGACCTTGCTCTGTAATAAACCAGTCGACCTGACCTTGGGCTTGCGGGAAGTAAAAAGGGGTTTCATAAATTTGTGGGAAATTAACCGTCACCTGCGGACCATCAAATTGAACACGGCCGGTTTTTTCGCTGGCGGCAAGGACGCCATTTACATTCGTTAAACTGGGTATGCCACCACTGGCTTGAGTGGAGATGTTTTTAATTTCACCGGCCACCGTAAAGGCGGTTTGACCATCTGCTTTATTTTGCATGATGATATTCATATCTTCTACTGAGCCAGTTGGAGATAACTCAGCCAATACCGGCTTTAAGCTTTCAGGAATCAAGCTAACACTGGTCAAAAACTCATGCAGGTAGCTGACATCCATGGACTTAATATATGTCTGCCAGCGACTACCTTGCATGGTTTTAGCCAAACCGATGGCAACATCATTAAACTGCCACGTCTTATCCTTCAACTTGAAGCGGCTATCTTCTAACCAAAAACTCCAGTCATCCACCGTATTTTGCTTGGCCCATACTTGCGCATTCAAGGCATCTATTTTGCGGCCATCCTTGATATACACACTGGGGCTGGCCACGGATAATTTACTGTAATTTAATAAGCCTTCTTTAAATTCAAAGCGTAGCTGGGCTGACGCTGAAAATGACTTAAAAATCGACATATCAAAAATTTCGTTTACCCAGTAATCCACATCGACATCTGGTAAGTCCAAAGCCCCTCTGGCATAAAACGAGTCTAACTTGAACGGGCTGCCTTGACTGTATAGGCGAAGACCTGCATTGACTTTGTTCTCATTTCCATACGATACATTACCGGTAATTAGACGATTGAATCCATCCCCCGTCATAACAAGGTGGTCTAGCTGTAAGATCTTTGTTTCATTCTCACGAATATTTTCTACCGTGACATTATTCAGTTCCACGTGTTGCTGTAACAATAGACTTTCTATTAGGCGCTTTATCAGCTTAGCGTCGTCTTCTTCAATAGGCTGCTGTGGTCGTTTATTGTCACCGTCTACGCGCACATATAAGCCAGACAGCCTGACGCTTTTAAATACTGGGGTAAGGTTGATTAAAGAAGAGCGAGGATCCAGCACCGCATCAATAGCAGCAATGGAAACCTTGGGCTGATCAGGGTAATCATCAGTGTGAAGCGTTATGCCTTCAATATGAACTGAGGGGGTAAGGATGTCCATGCCACCACTGAGCTGGCGAATACTCACATCACCTGCCAATTGCTGACCGAGATATTGTTCAAGCGACACGCGATACTGGCCGATATAAGGAAATATCTGCTGCCCGATGGCACTGTATAAAGCCAGTACAATGAAGGTTGCCACAAATAATAAATTAAATGCGGTCAAACCTTGCCTTAACGTGTTTTTTTTCATGACAGTTTATTGCAGAATCAAGTCGTACTGCTCTTGGCTGTACATGGGGTCAACTTGTAATTTAATGGTTTTGTTAATGAAGTTTTCCAAGTCAGCAACACTTTGGCTTTCTTCATCAAGCAATAAATCAATGACATTTTGTGACGCTAAAACTAAATAAGCGGATGCGTCATAGGCACGAGCTTCTCTTAATAGCTCACGGAAAATTTCATAACACACCGTTTCGGCGGTTTTAATATCGCCTCGACCATCACAATGTGGGCACGGTTCACATAACATTTGCCCGAGACTCTCGCGGGTACGCTTGCGGGTCATCTCTACTAAGCCTAATTCAGATACTTGAGAGATCTTGGTTTTGGCGTGGTCTTTTTCCAATACCTTTTCCAGCATACGCAGCACTTGTCTTTGGTGCTCTGGGTCTTCCATATCGATAAAATCCAGAATGATAATGCCACCAAGATTACGCAAACGTAATTGACGGCCAATCACAGTGGCCGCCTCTAGGTTGGTTTTAAAGATGGTCTCTTCTAGATTGCGATGCCCAACAAATCCGCCCGTATTCACATCGACTGTGGTCATGGCTTCAGTTTGATCAATAATTAAATAACCCCCTGACTTTAACTGAACCTTACGTTCAAGGGCTTTTTGAATTTCATCTTCTACGCCATATAGATCAAAGATTGGTCGCTCACCTGGGTAATATTCCAGTTTATCGGTCACTTCTGGAACAAACGAATGCGAAAATTCTTGAGCTTTTTGGAAGTTTTCTCTGGAATCAATCAACACCTTATCTATTTCTGGGCGGATAAAATCTCGGAATGTACGCAGATGTAGCGGCAACTCTTCATAGATGATGCCAGGGGCTTTCACGGTTGTAATACGCTCTTGAACTTTATTCCAAACACGCTGTAAATATCGCGTATCGAGTAAAATTTCATCTTCACCGGCGCCTTCAGCTGCGGTACGTAAGATAAAGCCACACTCATCATTTAAGCCTTCCGCTTCCATACAGGACTGCACAAGGCTGCGCAGGCGCTCTCTTTCATTTTCATCTTCTATGCGCTGACTGATTCCCACATGCTGGGTGTGAGGCATAAACACAAGATAACGAGAAGGAATGGATAAGTGGGTCGTTAAACGCGCCCCTTTTGTACCAATAGGGTCTTTGGTGACTTGTACCACCAAGTCTTGGCCTTCATGAAGCAAGCTGGTGATGGCGTCTGGCTGGCGACGCGCAGCGTCACTGTCTTTTACTGGGCCCTGCACATCCGCTGCATGAATAAATGCAGCACGCTCTAAACCCACTTCAACAAACGCCGCTTGCATGCCAGGAAGTACACGCACCACCTTACCAATATAAATATTGCCAACAATGCCTCTGCGATTGCTGCGCTCAATGTTCACTTCTTGCAGCACGCCGTTTTCCACAAGGCCCATACGGGTTTCTGTGGGTGTCACATTTAATAAGATTTCCGTATTCATGTTTAGACTGCTGTTAAGGGTCGAAATCGACACGTTAAATTGAATTCTTTGCGCAGCTAACAGCTCCAAACGGGCACATTATACTGCTGTAATAGCTGAGCGGTTTCCATTAAAGGCAAGCCGACCACGTTGCTATAACTGCCTTCGATACCGGCAACAAACACCGCTGCCTTGCCCTGTATACCATAAGAGCCCGCTTTATCCATGGGCTCACCGGTGGCCACATAATCTTGAATCTGTTGAGCGCTTAGGGGCATAAATTGAACCCCTGTACTCACCACTTGGCTTGTGGTCTTGGGTTGGTCATCTGTGGCTAAGCAGACGGCAATGGCCGTTAAAACATGATGGCTTCGCCCCGATAAGCGAGATAACATGGCGCAAGCATCCGCTTCATTTTCAGGTTTACTTAGAATTTCACCATCCAGTACAACACAAGTGTCGGAACCAAGAACAGGGATAGCAGACCCTTTTGCTCCTTGTTCCGCTTTTTCACAGGCCAAACGCTCAACATATTCCCCCGGCAACTCACTCGGTAACGGGGTTTCATCAATATCTTGTGCTTTACATATAAAGCTGACACCAATCTGCTCCAGCAGTTCACGCCGTCTAGGAGAAGCAGACGCCAACAGTAAATGAGCCATACCTAGTCTCTAAAATACTGGCGCACAGCCAATAATAAGTTGTACCACAGAGGCCATATCAGCGCACTGCCCACAGAAGGCCACAATAATGCGGTTTTACCCTGGCCGATCACAATGGATTCGCTCCAAAAGCGCACCAATAAGAATAAGCCAATTAAAATGAACACTAAAAAACTCTGTTGCAAAGGGTTATAAAGGCGCATCCGAGAGTGCAGTAACAAAACCAGATAGGCCATGATGCTCAGTGCCAAGGCATTTAAACCCAACACCGCACCGTGTAATACATCAAGCAAGAGCCCCATGCATAGGGCTAAAAAAATACCGGCTTTAGTTGGGCTCATTAATACCCAAAAAATCACGGTCATCGCCACCCATTCTGGGCGAATGTAATCGATTAACCGCGGCATAGGAAAAGCGGCCAATACCAAGGCAAAAAAGAACGTCGGCAAGATTACCGCATATGCGCGTATCATGGCTGCACCTCCGGTTGCATTTGAGGCTCAGGCAGTTGGCTGCCTTTTGAGAACACCAACAGCACATAACGGGAGCGATCCAATTGAGCAGAAGGTTTTGCCGATACAATGGCAAATGGCTCACCTGGGTCATGCTCAACTTTCGTGATTGTGCCCACTGGATAGCCGCGAGGATAACGAGAGCCAAGACCCGAGCTCACTAACAAGTCACCCTCTTTAATATCGGCAGTATCGGGCACATAAATTAACGCAAGCTCGTCCAAGCGCCCAGCCCCAACCGCAATGGCACGAATACCATTACGATTAACCAGAACTGGAATGGCATGATTACTATCCGCCAGCAACAAAACACGGCTGGTATAAGGTAGGACTTCTATCACCTGCCCCATTAAACCCTGCGCATCTAAGATGGGCTGGCCAACAAAGACCCCGTGCTTTTCACCTTTGTTAATAATGATGTGATGGGTATAGGGATCAGGATCCACACCGATTAACTCAGCCACCTGGACCTTGTCATCAAGTAATTCGGAAGCGTTCAGCAGTTCACGCAGACGGTTATTTTCAGCCCGCAGGGACACCATTTGCTGTACTTTTTGTTTTAAAACGAGGGATTCATTACGAAGGCGGTCGTTTTCTTCTTGTAAGCTTGAACGACTAACAGCGGATTTCTCAGCCCACACACCTAATTGACCTGGAATGCCCGACACCCATTGAACGGGGGTAATCAAATACCCCAGCAAACTGCGGACGTGCTGCACAGGTTCTAAGTATTTATCCGCCGACATGAGCGCGACGCAAATAAGAGCAGCCACAAGCATGCGAGAATTAATGGCTTGCCCAGAACTGAAAATACCTTTAATGGTGTGCTCCTTAAGACTTCTTTAGTTGTTAGAAATCGTCTCATCGAGCTGTACGTACAAAATGCGCAACCCTCACGGATTACGCATTTTCGACAGGATTTGACCGACAACTGGCGTCTAAACGAATTAGTATTCGCTCGCCAACAGATCAAGTTGCTGGTCTGTCATGGTTTCTAGGGCACGACCGCCACCACGAGCCACACACGTTAGCGGGTCATCAGCCACAATCACCGGTAAACCCGTTTCTTCGCTTAATAACTTATCTAAGTCACGCAGCATGGCGCCACCACCGGTGAGCACCAAGCCACGCTCGGCAATATCGGATGCCAATTCTGGTGGACATTGCTCAAGCGCACTTTTCACGGCCTCTACAATAGCAGCTAGTGATTCTTGAAGTGCTTCTAAGATTTCGTTGCTGTTTAGGGTGAATGAACGCGGAATACCTTCAGCAAGGTTACGGCCACGCACATCAATCTCACGTACTTCACCACCTGGGTAAGCTGTGCCGATTTCTTGTTTAATACGCTCAGCGGTAGCTTCACCAATTAGTGAACCGTAGTTACGACGCACATA
>Ga0115005_10000854_pt1 | contig 23731 bp, 20 predicted proteins | sample ArcOceMetagenome_FD_87163 | JGI IMG/M metagenome (GOLD analysis project Ga0115005, IMG submission 87163) | Marine eukaryotic phytoplankton communities from Arctic Ocean - Arctic Ocean - Greenland ARC118M Metagenome | ecosystem: Environmental > Aquatic > Marine > Oceanic | place: Arctic Ocean...
AGACGCTAACTCATCTTTATCTTTTAGCATAGATAATCTCAACATACTTAGACTTAACAATAAAAAGAGATTAGACTTAGACTCGTCTTTTCGTTTCACAGGAGTATATTTAGATGTGTTAAATGATAGCTCCAACTTTGTAGATAGATTTGACTCTACGTATAATAATGTGGTTTCTAGAAGCAGAAAAGAGGCAAACTGGCTTTCACTTCCTTCTACTATTAGCTTGTCTTATCAGAAAAGACTTGGCAAAAAAGCCATAGGATCTGTAAGCTTATCTACTATAGGAATAGGGGCTTTCGGGGTCTCTGGTAACGTAGGACTGCACTATACTTTTGGACCTAATTTTGTGCTTTTTTCTTCACTAGGATACGGCAATTTTACTGGATTACAATGGCGAGAAGCAGCAGAGTATAGAATGGGTAGAAATAGCTTTTATCTTTCTGTAGTAGGACTGCAGTCTCTAGCCGTCTCTAAGCTAACTAATAGTTATGGTGCCAGCATAGGTTACGCTTTTATTCTTTAGTGAAAATTATAAAAGAGGGAATACAACTCTTTTAGTATTCCCCAGCCAAAGTCTTGAAGGTTTCCTTCAGGACAGACAATTAGAAACAGATCCGTTTTGGCTATTTCCTCACTTATGTTCTTGTCTTTTGTGTACATAGGCGTCTAGCTGGGAAATCCGGTTAAAGTGAACCGCCCATTCCGGGCAAAAGTTAGCCGTGCAAAAAAGATGATCTTTTGTTTCCTCCCAGCGGAATATACAGGTAGTTTTTCATCCATCTAGCGATATATGCCACCTTCTCCAAAACTCAGTGATGCTTTTAGAAGTATACGGGCTTTCAAAATTTTCTGGAATACTGAACCCTAGCATTTTGCATAAACCAATGGCCATATCTGAGTCACCCGAAAAATAAAAGTATATGCCAGAGCTCCTATCCAGGCATCGGGCGTGCCAAGATCTATCAAATCTCCACCTAGTATTCTGTCAGCTCTAAGACCCATTTGGTTTGCGATGAGCGTCTTTTTACCTAGACCTACGGAGAATCTATACAAGCCCAACAAGACGATGTTTAGAGTCTCTTGGCTTACTCTATTCGTGATTTGGCCAGCTATCTCCTGATACCGCACTATGGGTCCCGCTATGAGTTTTGGGAAAAGCAAGATATATAGTTGATAGTCTACAAATCTTTTTAATTGCTTGTGTATGCCTCTGTATGTATCTACAGAATAGGCGATAGATTCAAAGGTATAAAAGGAGATGCCAATAGGGAGTAGAACCTTGGTCATCCGAACTCCATCAGCAGAAAAGGTGCCTAGTATAACGTTAAGGTTATCTACAAAAAAGTTGGCATATTTAAAGTAAAATAAGAGTCCTAGATTGATGCCTACAGAAAGTGCTAACAGCCATTTTTTAGCATTTTTTTGGGAGACACTGTGCATTCGGTTAATGACAAAGTAATCTACCAAACTAGTCCCAATAATTACAAAAATGAATTTAGGAACTCCCCAAATATAAAAAAAACACTACCCGCAAGCGGTATCATATTTCTGTACTTAGATGGCGTAAGGTAATACAGCACCATAAAAATGGGTAGAAAGTATAAAACGAATGTTATGCTGCTAAATACCACCTGCGCCTACTTTCTGGATATTAACTCAGGGGCTTGATTGACTCTTTTGTGGCTAGCAATTTATAAAATTGGCCAGTTAAACTCTCACCATATCGAACGATTTCTTCTATTTCTCCAATAGTCATAATACGGAAATATCGGAATATTAAAAGCTCGTTATTTCTGCTTTCGATATGGTACTTGTCGTTGGCAAGTAAGAATGTTTTAAAATCAGCATTGAAGAATTGTTTTATGGCCTTTTTATCTGGACCTTTTATAGAGAACTTTTGTCTAAAACCCTTATCTCCTTCTATATCTACATCTTCTTTTACGGCATAGTCTAATAAACGCAGGAATAGTTTTTCTTTTTCTAATTCAAAGTCTGGGATATCCAGATCAAAGCAGATACGAAGCATAGAAGTATTATGCACTTCGGCTGCCATCAATGCACCTTCGTCAAAGGTTATATCTATTAGTTCCCAACTTACTGTTTCGGTATAATCGCCAGAAATCCTATTTTTCAGGTACTCAATGGGCCGTGTTTTAAAGAATTTGTTTACCTTGAGATAGTCTGTATTCCAGTCCAACTTATGATTAAAATTCCAATGATATGCATAGGCAAACTCTTTGAGTTCTTTTTGCCTTTTAGACAATGGCTTGGTTACGGCCTGTGGCAATGTATGAATGCTAAAAGGATGCTCACTTGTAGTTAGGTGCTCATCTAAACCTATTATTTCATAATGTCCTCCTCTATCTGCTTCATAATCCTTACCCCAGTTATTTACAAACTCAAGTAGTGAAAAATCTACTAATCGAGTGTGAGAAAAATCGAAAATTATTCGTTCCTTTTCTGTTACTGTATTGAGCAGTTTACGCATTTTCAAGATGCTAGAGAAGTTAGCAACCCCTTTTATTCTGAAGTGAAAATGATCTTCAATTTTGGCTAGATTAAAAGAAGGAAGAATTAGGTATTTAAAGAAAAGGCCAGCGGGTAAGTGAGAGCGAACTAAATGAATTACTACCGTAAATAGTATTCCAATTAAAATCCCTTTATTAAGATCCGTGAGTAACGTGGCTATAAGCGTGACGCTTAGTATAAGGAACTGCTCATAGCCCTTAAGAATAGCGTCTTTAAAAACCTTAGGACTCGCAAGCTTATATCCAGTAAAAACTAAAATAGCCATAAGAGCTGCTTTAGGTACCATCATAATATAGTCTGATAGTAGGAATACAAACAAGAGGATTATCACCCCATGTACAAGGTTAGATAATCGGGTTTTCGCTCCGTGGTTTATGTTTACAGAACTACGGGCTATCACTGCTATTATTGGCAATCCGCCAAGTGCACCAGAGAGCATGGTACTCAGTCCCATGGCGGCAACGTCTTTATTTAGATTGGTCTTTCTATTAAGCGGATCTATTTTATCTATAGCCTTTGCCGAGCCCAGGGTCTCTATGGTAGAAACCAGGAAAACCGACAATACAACCAACCAAAAACTTAAAGTTCTAATTTTACCAAAGTCTGGAAAAATAAAAAAGTCGTTGAGCAAATCTGCGGGTAGTGTGAAGTTTATAAGATCCTTGCTTGGTGTTAGATTGTGCATTTTTCCAAATAACAAAACCTCACCTCCAGTTATATACTGAAACAGGATATATAACGGGACGGCAAAAAGAAGCAACCAAATAGGAGCGGGCACATATTTTATAAAGCGGTTTGTAACGTAAGGGTGTATCGCTAGTATAATTATACTGTTAAAGAAAATGATAGCAATAAGAGGGTTCATGTTGGCTAGACTGCTTGGAATAGCCATTAGCTTATCAAAGTCATTCATTTTGCCAATCTCCACACCTAGCCCAGGATGCACCTGCCCTGCCAGTATAATAACCCCTATGGCGGCCATCATTCCTTGTACAACAGAGGAAGGTATGAAATCCGCTAACCCACCTAGCTTAAAAAGACCGAACAAGGCCTGTAGAGCACCTGCACAGACAAAAGCTGCCAGCATATACTCCCAGCCATCTAATGCGGCCATTCCCGCTATTACGATGCCAATAAGTGCTGGAGAAGGCCCATTAATGGACACATTGCTACTTCTAATTAAAGATGTAAAAATACCGCCTACTATAGCTGCCATTATTCCAGCTAACAGGGCTTTGGTAGGCAAACCCATGGCTAGTGCTATTCCTATGGATAAAGGCAGTGCTACTAGTGAAACGCTAAAACCTGCAAGCAGGTCGTTTCTCCAGTATTGTCTTATGTCGGTTAGTATGGTTTTGATAATTTTAGCTTTTAGTTAAGCACGCCAATATAAGACGATTTTTTAGAACAGAATTTTGACTAATTATATAGCGGAAAATCTTGCATCAATTTATTTACCTCCCCTTTTATAGCGGCAAGGTTAGACTCGTCTTCAGGATTCATCAATGCACGATCTATAAGATCTGCTACCAAATCCATGTGCTCCGCTTTCATACCACGGGTAGTGATGGCCGGCGTGCCTATGCGTATCCCCGAAGTTACAAAAGGAGAACGGGTTTCAAATGGCACTGCATTTTTATTGATTGTAATATCTGCTTTTACAAGTGCGTTTTCTGCCAATTTTCCCGTAAGATTTATATCTTTAGGTCTAAGGTCTATTAGCATCATATGATTGTCTGTACCCCCAGATATTATTTTATATCCCCTGCCCACCATAGCTTTAGCGAGTGCCGCAGCATTAGCTATTACCTGTTTGCAGTATTCTTTGTAGCTCGGTTCTAGGGCCTCTCTATATGCTACAGCTTTTGCCGCAATCACATGCTCTAGTGGTCCGCCTTGTGTCCCGGGAAAGACAGCCCCATCTAGGACTGCACTCATTTTTTTTACATTTCCTTTGGGAGTAGTTAATCCCCAAGGGTTTTCAAAATCTTCACCCATCATTATCATACCTCCACGTGGTCCACGCAGTGTTTTATGGGTAGTAGTGGTCACTATATGGCAGTGAGGTAGGGGATTATTAAGAAGCCCTGCAGCTATCAGTCCGCTAGGATGGGAAACATCTGCTAGTAGAAGTGCTCCTACGCTATCAGCTATAGCTCTAAATCTAGCATAGTCCCAGTCTCTAGAATAAGAGGATGCTCCGCAGATAAGAAGTTTTGGCTTTACTTCTTTTGCTTTAGCTTCTACTTTATCCATGTCTATCAGACCAGTGGCTTCTTCTACGCCGTAAAATGCTGGTTTGTATAGTTTACCAGAAAAATTTACGGTGCTTCCGTGTGTCAAGTGTCCACCGTGTGAAAGGTCAAATCCTAAAATTTGATCTCCCGCATTTAGCACACCCAGCATAACTGCTGCATTAGCTTGTGCCCCACTGTGTGGCTGCACATTGGCCCATGCCGCACCAAACAATTCTTTTGCTCTATCTATAGCGAGTTGCTCTACCTGATCTACTATTTCACATCCACCGTAGTAGCGTTTTTTAGGCAAGCCTTCTGCATACTTATTGGTAAGTACACTTCCCATGGCTTTCATTACATTCTCTGAGGTGAAGTTTTCGGAAGCTATCAGCTCTATACCGTTTTGTTGACGGTGGAGCTCTTGGTCTATTAGGTTAAATATTATGTCTGCCATATTGATTTATATTTATATTTAGTGTCGTGGTATTGTTCTGAATTTAAGCGGTATGTGTCTTGATTATCTAAAATAACAATCAAATGGTTTATATGATTTTTTGTGCTGTCAAAGAAAGTGACAAGTACACCACTAAACAAAGAAACGCTCCAAAAAAATGTAGCCCAGAAATAAGAGCTATGCAAATAGCGATGAGCACTATCCGGAGGATGTTAAGTTTTTTATTTTTAGAGCCTATTTTTAGGGAAAAGAGTTTGATGTTACTGACTAATAAAACGCCGCCCAATATTGAAAAAAGAATAATGAAAACAGGATGAGTAAGCCACGTATTGATAGTCAGTGACTGCTCTGCGGCTAACGGAATGGAAAATGCAGCTATAGCCAGTGCTGGTGTAGGAAGTCCAGAGAAATAGTCATTGCTCTGCTCACTGATGTTAAACTTAGCTAGTCGGTAGCCTGCAAATGCTGCAATCAACAAGGGAAAGAATGGAAGCAAACTGTCTACGATAGTTATGCCCGTGATTGACTGGTCAGTTTCGGTGAAGAGTTCGTTTTCCCAATAGGTGTAAAGTACGAGTGCTGGTGCGGCACCAAAACTTATCATATCTGCAAAAGAATCTAGTTCCTTACCTATGGGTGAACTTACATTTAATAGTCTAGCTGCGGTGCCGTCTAAGAAATCAAAAGCCAGTGCTGCTACTGCAAGCCATGCTACATTTACAAACTGAAGTTGGAAAGCACTGATAATAATGAGTGTGCCACAAAGCAGGTTTGCTAAAGTGAGTAGGTTTGGTATTTGTCTTTTTAGCATAAAATCTGTTTTTTCTTTTAAGTTCTTAGGTTGTGTAGCGTATTTATCACCATTAAGATATCAAGTTTTTAAGAAAGAAAATGTCGATTCAATATAAATCTAAATAGAATGAATGACTTTTTTAATTCCTAAAATGTTTTGTTTTTTGTTGATTTTATTTGAATCTTTTTATAAATCGTAATGGTTCTTTTTTATCTGTCACGGACTAATATTAAAGCAAATATGCCTTAAAAAATTACTTTCGCATCATGTCTAAGGAGTGGTTAGAAAATGTACCTGCGTATTTCGATGGATATTTGAAATTAGTGGGCGAAGACAATATGATAGAAGCCATGAAAAACTCCAAAGCAGAGTTTATCGCTTGGGCTAAAGATGTATCAGATGAAAAAGGAAATTTTGCTTACCAAAAAGGCAAGTGGACCGTAAATGAGCTTCTACAGCACGTAATAGATACCGAGCGAATTTTTCAATATCGATCACTGTCCATCGCTCGAGGAGAAATGAATGAGCTTCCCGGGTTTGATCATAATTCGTACGTTAAAAACTCTAAAGCGAATGCACGTAAACTAAGCGATGTGATATCCGAATTTGACAGGCTAAGGGACTCCAGCATAGCACTTTATGACAGTATGGATGAAATTAATATAAAATATAAAGGAATGGCAAACGGATTTGTAGTACAGCCCGTATTGTATGGTTTTCTTATCTCTGGCCATTTAAGGCATCATATTAACGTGCTAAAAAGCAGGTACTAGACTATTTCAGTTTGGTGTAGACCATTTTTCTAACTACCCAGCGAGGGGCAAATCTAGTAAAAAAAGCTTCTATACTGTTCCACCACCCGTGTACAAAGACTACCTGCCTGGATTTCATTTTTTGATAACCGAATTTAGCTACTTCTGCCGACGACGGGAATTTTCTGGACGGAGCATCGGTTAAAATTTTGAAGTTTGCAGCTTCGCCAAATTCACTTTCAGTCGGCCCTGGGCATAGCGTAGTTACATATACGCCGTATGGTCTGAGTTCTTCGGCTATTCCCTCAGAAAATGCCAATACAAAGTGCTTTGTAGCAAAGTACACAGACATCAGTGGTCCTGGAACGAATGCCGCTGTTGAAGCTATATTTAGAATAGTTCCTTTTTTGTTTTTCTTCATCTCTGCACCAAATAAGTGAGTCAACTTAGTAAGTGTAAGGATGTTTAAATTTATCATATCCTCTTGACGGGTTAAGTCTGAATCTACGAACTCTCCATTATCTCCAAAACCTGCATTATTTACCAAGTAACCTACTCTTAGACGAAGGCTCTTTACTTTTTTGTAAAGCTCGTTGGCACTCCCAGTAATGGAAAGGTCTAGGGCAATTATGTGTACACTCACTCCGTAAGTAGAAGAGAGTTCAGAGGCGAGGTTCTTCAGACGCTCTTCTCTTCGGGCTACGAGGATCAGGTCTATTTTATCCTTGGCAAATTCTCTAGCTAGCTCTGCTCCTATGCCTGCTGATGCTCCTGTGATGAGTGCTGTCATTTGTTTTTAATTAATTAGTTAAGTCTTTGTTAGCTATTTACGGTGCCCAAAATTTGCGAATATCATCTATGCCCATCTGCTTTTTGCGGTCTTGGTATTCTTGAAATGTATCATGAAAACATTGATTTACTACATCATCTGGCAGCAAGTGACTAATGATAACTAGTCTTTGAGTGAGTATAATTTCTATGTTTTCTGCAAAGTATTCTTGCCAGTGATTATACGCCACCTCTTCTATTTCAGCAGAAGGTTTACCCATAAGATTAAGCTCTGATATAGCCTTGTCTCTGTCCGATTCAGGCGTTTCTGGGTTCTCTACAAATGCGACTAGTTTAGTAATGGCTTCCAATTGTATTTGTTAATTTGGTTTAAAACGAAGATACGTTTTTCTGTTACTTTTGAGGGTATGAGTAATAAGGAACTTACTATAGGCAGCAGAATAAAACACGTAGAACACGGAGATGGTATCATCTGCAGGATAGGCGTAGAAACATTTACGATCAGTTTTTTCAATGGAGGTAGCCAAGAGATAGACCGCAAAGAGAAACTAGAAATAGTGGAAGTACTGGAAAGTGCCACCAATATGGTAAGCGTAGACGAGATAGAAGATATCTTTTACGGGATGATGAGCCGCTATACAGACGCTACTGAACGAATTCACTTAGCAGACAAATGGAAGGGTGGACTTATGGTTCTTGAGCCTAAAGACACGGAGATGTCCGTAAAAGAAATCCCAATAGAAACCTTCTTTCACAAAATAGTGATGGTACGTGACCGCTTACGTGTTCTGGAGCAAAGCATCAATAGTCACAAAGTGCTGGATGATCAGGACAAGGTGAATATGCAGCAGTACGTCACTCGTATGTATGGATCTTTGACCACATTTAATGTTCTTTTTAGAGATAAAGAGCAACACTTTAAGGGGGAAGGGAAGAAATGACTGTTTACGATATAAATAATGTCTGTAATAGTAAATTTAGACGTGGTGATGGCTCAGCGTAAAATAAAGCTCAAAGACCTTTCTGAAAAGACTGGGATCTCCAATGTAAACCTCTCCATACTCAAACAAAACAAGGCAAAAGCCATTCGTTTTTCTACCCTAGGAGTAATCTGTGAATCCTTAGATTGCCAGCCCGGTGACATTTTAAGTTTTGAGAAGTAAGTAGGTGTTGTCAAAAAATAATTCAGACATGACGCTCAGGTATCGTAAAGTGCACCTTTACGGTATACTTTTGTCCTTTAATTAAACAAATACAAAAATGATAAGATTAAAACACACACTAATAGCAGCTTTAGTACTCGCAGGCACTGCAGTACAAGCACAACTGATAACACCACAACCGAGTCCAACGGCTACGATTAGCCAGAAGGTCGGCCTTACAGATGTAAGCGTAACCTATAGTCGTCCAGGAGCTAAGGGTAGAACCGTTTTTGGTGATGTAGTTCCATTTGATAAAATATGGAGAACAGGAGCTAATAAAGCTACGAGTGTAAGATTCAGTACAGCTGTTACTTTCGGAGGTGAAGAGGTGAAAGCGGGTACGTATTCTATATTCACTATCCCTGGCGAAACGGAATGGATAGTAATACTCAATAGCAATACAGAGCAATCTGGTACTGGTGATTATGAAGAAGCGAAAGACGTCGCTCGAGTTACCATACAGCCAGCTGCTTTGAAAGATCCGACAGAGACATTTACCATAGATTTCAGCCACCTGGACGGAGCGAATGGACATATGAGTCTTACGTGGGAGAATACTAAGGTGACTATACTCATAGAGACTGCCGCTGACAAGATGGTGGAAGATCAAATTAAAGAACTGTTAGTTGATGGACCTAGTGCAGGCACATATTATAACGCTGCTCGTTTTTATCTGGACAATGATAAAGACTTGAATCAAGCATTGACTTGGATAAACATGGCTATAGACAAGCGTGCTGACGCATTTTGGTATATCCATCAAAAAGCAAATATCCAAGCAAAATTAGGGAACGTGAAAGATGCGATAGCTACAGCCGAGAAGTCTATGAATATGGCCAAAGAAAATGAGGATGGAGACTATGGCTACGTAGCCAATAATGAGAAACTCATAGCAGAACTAAAGAAGAAATAATCACTTTTTAGTTAAGAATAGTTAGAAGCCGCTTCCTATTGGGAGTGGCTTTTTTTGTGTTCTCGGTACAGTTTTGCTGAAGCAAACCCACTCGAACTGACAAAAAAACAAGGTGCTCAGGATGCCAAAGAGTTTTGCTGAAGCAAAATGACTCGTTCCGTATGACTATCGGTGGACAAGAAATAAGAGACAACGCGAAGATGAAAGTTGCTAGTATTCAAAGAAAGCTATGTCTTGAGAAGCTATTCAGTATGAAACGAAGACGATTGTCATTTCGAGTGTTTTTCGACGATAGTAGAAAAATGTATCGAGAAATGAACTAAACTTTCTTTGGCAAGATCGCCTGCAGAATAAATCCAAATAAAACGACCAATAAACACCCAACAACATTGTACCACAGATAGCCCATTTCTAAGATACCAGCTTTTCCATTCGCGTTGAGATAATGTATGTATATCACGATAGACTCAGCAAGTAAAGCGGCAATGAATACTGCATTTCCTTTCACGTATTTGAAATAAAAAGCCACGATAAATATGCCCAAGATGGTACCATAAAATAATGAGCCTAGAAGGTTCACTGCTTGTATCAGGTTTTCGAATAAGGAAGCATAGGTGGCAAAGGTGATGGCCAAAACTCCCCACGCTAGTGTGAACCATCTGCTGGATTTTAAATAGTGATTTTCTGTATTATTAACGTTTATACTACGCTTATATAAGTCTATAGTGGTAGTGCTAGCTAGGGCGTTTAGCTCAGAAGCAGTGCTGCTCATAGCCGCACAAAACATGACGGCAAAGAGTAAACCTATCATACCTATGGGCAAGTTATCCATCACAAAACTCATGAATATGTAGTCTTTGTCATTGGTTTCCGCATCAGGATTTACGGTTTTGACAAGCTCTTTTACTTCATTACGTACCGCATCAGATTGTGCTTGTAGAGACATAGCACTCGCTTTGGCTGCACTTACTTTGGCTACATCATCTGCTTTCACACCGTCTACTAGTGTGTAGAGTTGTGCTTGTTTTTGTTCAAAAAGCGAGGTGTACTCCGTTTCTAGCTTTTCCAATTGTGGAGCATATGCAGAGTTTTCTACCTGCTCTTTGGCTACTTTATTGAAAAAAACGGGAGGCTGATTAAACTGGTAGAATACAAACACCATTACCCCAATAAACAGAATTACAAACTGCATGGGTACTTTAAGTAAACCATTCATTATAAGTCCTAACCTGCTTTCTGTCAGAGACTTGCCGGTTAGGTATCGTTGTACTTGGCTCTGGTCTGTACCAAAGTATGACATAAACAAAAACAATGCGGCGGTGATTCCTGACCAAAAGTTATAGCGGTCACTTAGATCAAAATCAAAGTTGACGACATTTAGTTTATCCATTTTACCAGCTACGTGCAGTGCGTCTATGAATCCTATCTGTTCGGGGAGCATATTGATGACCATAATACCTGCAAGTACCATTCCGCCCATCATCACAGCCATTTGCTGCTTTTGGGTTTGGGTTACTGCTTTGGTGCCGCCAGACATAGTATAGATAATGACCAGCACGCCTATGAATATATTGGTAAGTGTAAGATTCCAGCCGAGGAGTGTAGATAGTATAATAGCAGGAGCATAGATAGTAATACCTGCTGCCAGACCTCGCTGTACGAGGAAAAGAAGTGCAGCTAATGTTCGTGTTTTCAAGTCAAATCGTCCTTCTAAAAACTCGTAGGCAGTGTATACCTTTAGCTTATAGTAAATGGGCACGAAAGTCACCGAAAGGATAATCATAGCTATTGGCAGACCAAAGTAAAACTGGATGAATCGCATCCCGTCTGTATACGCTTGTCCGGGAGTAGATAAGAAGGTAATAGCACTAGCTTGAGTAGCCATGATGCTGATACCTATTCCCCACCACTTTGCATCATTGTCTCCTTTGAGATATCCTTTTAAGTCTTTTGCCCCACGGGTTTTCCATACGCCGTATATGACTATAAAAAGTAGTGTACTTATGAGTATAACCCAATCTATACTACTCATAAAAAGTACTGCGTAAAGAGGTAAAACAAGAGAATCAAGATACTAAGTACCGTTAGGAGGAGTATGTACCATCCACTCCACGATTTGAATACGGGAGGTTTTTCAGAATTACTCATTGCCCATTTCTATTAGATTTACAAGTAGACGATATGCTCCAGGTACTCCCGCAGGCAACTCTCGAAAAAAGGATATTCCCGTGTATGCATAATGCCCTTCGCCGTACGGAGCTACTAGTAGTGCACCATCTCGCGGAGGTTCATTTACATCATGCCAGCTGAGTATAGCGGTGTATTTATCATCCCATTCATTTGGGAAATAGAGACCACGCTCTTGTACCCAACTATTAAAATCTGCTTGGGTTATTTTATTGGGTGTATTCAGCACGGGGTGGTCCGCAGCTAGAAAACGTACTTCTGAGTTTTCCTCTGTGACTCTATCGCGAGAAAGCGTAATAGGATACGGTCCAAAGTCTTCTGTTTTCATGCGGTGACGTGTATTGTACTGCACTATTAGGGTACCACCTTGCTTTGCATATTCCATGAGCTTAGGAGCCATGTAGGGAGATCGTTCGTCCACATTAAAGAATCGTATTCCCGTTAGTATGGCATCGTATGTTTTTAGATTTTCTTGCTCTAGATCTGCCTCCGTGAGCAGGTCTACTTGGTAGCCTATATTTCGCAAGGCTTCTGGCACTAGATCGCCTGCTCCTATTATGTATCCTACGCGTTTGGCTTTTGTTTTCACAGCTACATATACCAGCTTGGTCTTACTCTCTGGAAACCATACTTGGGTTGGCAGGTGGTCATATTCTATGGTGTTCATAGCACGAGCTTTTGTACCGTTGATGATGATTTCTATTGCTCCGTTTTGAGGAGTTGATTCTGGTGTTACGGTGAACATCACTTTCAGTTCATCCCCTTTTTTAGCTATCGCAAAGTTTTTATCATACTCTACTTTCCAACCCATGGGAGCTAGAGCAGCTATTTGTCCTGATTGATTATCCGTCTGAGCTTTGAGCAGTACTTCTATTTGCTGAGATTTAGAATCGGAGAACAGGTGAATAGGTTGACGGATATTAGCAGTAATCGCAGGAGTAATCACAAATGGACGGTACATCTCTCCTTTCACTGGGTCATTCCATTTGTATATCAAAGGAATGTCTGTTTGCTCGGTATTTTTAAAACCATACGTAGCTGTAAAAGTCACTGCAGGGTTGTTTTCGGGAAGTCCTATTAGGTTCTGATTGGTTACATTATAGGTGCCGAGTGTTCCTTCTTGTTTCAACCAGTAGGGTTGCGAGATAGGGAGGTCTTTAATTGCAATTTTTATTTTTTGAAACTGCTCATTAAACGACCCGAAGCTTTCTCGAATGGCTAGTTTTTGATTATCTATGGATTGTAAGCTAAGGTTGTTAGAATTTCGTCCTATAAACTCAAAAGTAACTTCCACAGAATCTCCTTCAGCAGCTGAGTATTCACTTGCCACCGCTTCTAGATATACTCCTCGTGTTTGTAACAATAGTTGCTCAATGTCTTTTATTTTTTGAGCAATGAACGGAGTTCTTTTTGCACTCAGTTCAAGTAGTTGATCGCGCAGATTCACTAACTCTTTGAAACTCGCTGCAGGATTTTCAACAGCATAATTTTTAATCAAATTGTCGATTATACTCTGTACCTTTTTACTTCCCTCCACTCTACTCCAGTCGCTTGCGTATCCTTCGAAAAGGTCATTATTAGCTGGCGTACCCACCAAGTGCTCAAAGTATTCTATCTGCTCACCACGAGTTCCTGTAGACCCAAAACCTTGGCTCTTATGTTGTGAGCGGCTGCGAGCAGCGAGTTCATTGTAGCTTGTGCCGAGTACAGAATTGTATTTTCCTATGTCTATGGCTACTACGCCAGGGTCGCTTGCTGATATACTATCATTCCACCATCGGCCCGTGTTTACCACTACTCGCTGAGGCTGCCACACGCTTACGTACTCCAGCTGCTCAGGGTATTTAGTAGCATCACCTGCGAGTCCGAAAGCCTCTTTGGCCAATAGAGCAGAAGCGGTATGATGCCCGTGACCACCACCTCCATCCGTAGGAAATCTACATACGATCACATCTGGTCTAAACTTACGGATCACCCACACTACGTCTGCGAGTATTTTGTCTTTATCCCAGATTTCTAAGGTTTCTTCTGCAGTCTTAGAGTAGCCGAAGTCATTGGCCCGAGTGAAGTATTGTGTACCACCATCTGTGCGACGAGCAGCGAGTAATTCTTGTGTACGAATCATGCCGAGCTCTTCGCGTATCTCGGTGCCTACTAGGTTTTGACCACCATCCCCTCTTGTGAGCGATAGGTAGGCAGTATTGTAAAGTTTTTCATTGGCACAGTAGCTTATGAAGCGTGTATTTTCATCATCTGGATGAGCAGCGAGGTAGAGGACATTTCCTACCACGTTTAGCTTTTTCAGTGATTGGTAAATCTCTGCACCGTTCAGCTGTTTAGGCATCTGAGCGAGGGTAGTAAATAGAGATAAAAGTAATAAAAAGGAGAATGTCTTCCGCATAGGGTCAAAACTAACGAATAGTAACTAAGGTTTAGGTAAGAATGTGGTCATAGTAGCAGAGCGATTACCGCTTCTAGAAAACAATGACGAGTCTATATACTTCCGAAAAAATAGTCCGAACCCTTCCGGTATTGCGAGACAAGATGCCACCCTACTAGGCAACTACACAAACCTAGAATCCGTCTCCATCATGGTGCCGCACTTATCACAGGTACGCAGCTCTTCGCTAGCATAGTATTCTCTGAAGCGAGGCTGGAAGTCTTTTTCTACATCAGTTAGTGGAAATTTCACCTCGTGTAGTTTATGGTTACAGTTATCACAAAACCACATGAGCCCATCTTGATGCTCTTTAGTACGCTTGCACTCTATTACTAGACCTATGCTCCCTTCGCTCCGTATAGGCGAGTGAGGAATCATACCCGGTAATAGGAACATTTCACCTTCTTTGATTGGAATATCTACCGCCTTTCCGTCTTCTTGTATACGGACTATGATGTCTCCTTCCAGTTGATAAAAAAGCTCTTCAGTCTCATTGTAGTGGTAGTCTTTGCGAGCGTTAGGTCCAGCCACTATCATGACTATATAGTCTCCGGCATCTTTGTATAGATTGCGGTTTCCCACCGGCGGCTTCAGTTCGTCACGGTGTTCGTTTATCCATTTTTGTAGGTTAAAAGGTCGTCTTACTGCCATAGTTTTATGATATAGGACGAAGTTAATCATTCTGCATAACTTCCTTATATCTAAAGTTTTTATAGTACGTTTGTAGGAGTAATTTTTAACGAAAAAAAACTATGTTATTGTTTTTAAATATGGGCGGAATGGAATGGGTACTTATAGTATTTGCAGTCCTTTTACTTTTTGGTGGTAAAAAAATTCCCGAATTAATGAAAGGCTTGGGCTCTGGTATAAAAGAGTTTAACAAGGCTAAAAACGACGTGAGCGAAAGCCTACGTGAAGGAATGGAAGATGCTCCTAAAAAGGAGAAAAAGAAAGAGGATAAGTAAAGGTCAATGAGCCGCAAAAAGTATACGTCCTTAATTCATATCCAATCTGACCTTAGCCAAGGAAAAACTTCTTGTGTAGAGTTAGCGGAGTATTACCTTATTCAAAACCAGGAAAACATACACCTGAATGCCATGTTAGAGGTGTTTACAGAGGAAGTGCGTGCTCAGGCAGCAATTGTAGATGCTAAGCTAAAAAAGGGAACCGCAGGTAAACTGGCGGGTATGTTTTTAGCCATAAAAGATAACATTTGCTATACAGGCCACAAGGTATCCGGGTCTTCTAAAATATTAGAAAACTACGAGGCAGTGTATACTGCTACCGCATTACAGCGTCTTCTAGATGAGGATGTAATCGTGGTAGGTAGATGTAATTGCGACGAGTTTGCCATGGGAGCCAGCAATGAAAATTCAGCGTACGGAGCGGTCAAAAACGCGGCAGACAATACTAAAGTGCCCGGAGGAAGTTCAGGGGGAAGTGCAGTAGCCGTGCAGGCAGACTTGTGCCTAGCAGCTCTAGGTTCTGATACGGGAGGCTCTATACGTCAACCAGCGGCATTTACAGGCACCATAGGCGTAAAACCTACATACGGTCGAGTTTCTAGAAACGGACTATTTGCGTATGCCTCTAGCTTTGACCAGATAGGACCTATCACCAGTAGCGTTTCTGATAGTGCATTGCTACTAGAGCTGATGGCAGGAGTAGATGATAATGACGCTACTTCATCAAATGAAGAAGTACAACACTACACGCCAGATTCCACAAAAAAATACAAAATAGCCTACTCCAAGGAAGCGATGGAGAGTGAAGGTCTTCAGCCAGAAGTGAAGGCTACTTATCTAGACCTTATAGCGAAGTTAAAAGCAGACGGACATACTGTAGAAGAGCAATCATTTCCTTATTTGGATTATATGGTCCCTTGCTATTATGTGCTTACCACTGCTGAGGCTAGCAGTAATCTGTCTCGCTATAGCGGCATGTTATACGGTACTCGGAGTGATGGTGCTACAGATATAGAATCGACATTCAAAAAATCACGAAGTGAAGGGTTTGGAGTAGAGGTAAAACGTAGAATCATGACGGGCACTTTTGTGCTTAGTGCGGATGAGTATGATGCGTATTATTCTAAGGCTCAGAAAGTGCGGAGAGTAATACGAGAAGAAAGTTTAAAAATACTTGAAAAATACGATCTATTTTTGTGTCCGACTACCCCTACTACAGCGTTTGAGATAGGTGGTGATATGAGTAAGGATCCTATAAAAATGTATCTAGCAGATATTTTCACAGTGCAGGCTCCACTGGCTGGACTTCCTGCTATATCAGTACCCACTGTGGAGGCTGATGGTCTAAGTATAGGGATGCACTTTATGGCCAATGAATTTGCAGAAACAGAGCTATTTAATATTTCTCAGGTAGTGTCTGATTACTATGCGACTTAGCATACTAGTCATAGCAGCTTTTTTTAGCGTATTGAGCACAGCTCAAAACAGATCTATCAGTACGGAGCTCAACTCTATGGAGAGGAAGGTTACGTTGGTCTGCTCTGCTCAAGTAGAGCAATACGTGAGGCAGTATAGTGCCAAGAACTATGAGAACACACAACAAGCGAGGCGGCTTTCAGTGTATAACACCTTCAGTCAAGTGACGAAATATTCACCATACACAGTTACTCTTGTATACCCAAAGTATGCAGTAGCGGTTCACATAGGTAAAAAACTGGAAGATCTAGGCATTATATCTGCTGTCAGCATACAACTAGAGAGCAGGGAAAGCTCACCGTTATAAAAGACTGATACTTGAAATTGAAACTGGATAGAAATAAATATCTAGAAAGCAGAAGCCTAAGACCAAGAACACTGCTGATAGTAATAGTCAGCGTGAATGTTCTATTGGGGCTGGTAGTTGCTCTATTTCCTAAAGAGGGAATACCTTTAGGTGACGACCAAAAATTAAAATTTGTCAGTTTTGAAGAACTAAGCGGTAAAGGAGATACGCTTATAGAAATAAATATAGACGAAGTGCTGGCAGGAGTATCGCCAACGGAAGAAGATAGTAGTAGCTCAGAAAACGCGGAGGTGAAGAGCTCTAGCGAGCAAAGTGTCGCAATCAAAGACACCACAATAAAGCCGAAAAAAAAATATGTAATAAGTAGGAGCTTACAGTTACCATTGAATAATCCAGAAGCACTTCGTACTCTTCTCTACGGTTTAATAAACGAGAGTAAGAGTAAAGTAGTACGAATACTGCACTATGGCGACTCGCAGCTAGAAGGTGATCGAATAACAGACTATTTCAGAAACAAGATGCAGAAGAGGTTTGGGGGTAAGGGACCGGGGATTCTGCTACCTAATGAGCCGGCAGCATCTTCGCGAATAAGTGCCTATGTGTCCTCTTCTACTAATATAAAGAAGAAAGCGATATATATAAATGGGAGTAAAGCTTCCGATGGCAAGTACGGTATAGGTGGTTCAGTCTTTGAGATTTCAGGAGGTTCTAATTATTTTAAGGAGTGGAAAGAAGGAGCTATAGACTCCAACTTAAGAACACCTGTATTTAGTGGCGAGAAACAAGCCAATGCTTTCATCCAAGTGAAAAACGGGCACTATGGATACAAGCTAGCTCGAAGGTATGATAAAACAACCTTACTGTATGAAAGTGACGAGTACTTTAATATAAACCTAAGGAGTGATACGTTTGAAGAAGATTATCTTATTCTGCCATCTCAGGGTTTAGCCACATACAAATGGAATCTAGGTGCAAAAAAAAAGCTAAAGCTTAGCTTTACTAAGGGAAAATTTCCTACAATTTATGGTCTAGCACTGGACGGAAATGAAGGCGTAGCTGTGGATAATTTTGCTATGAGGGGAAGTTCGGCCGTAGGGTTTGATAAGATGGATAAGCGTTTGTATGGTAAGCAACTAAAAGAGATGAATGTCTGTGCTATTTTCTTACAGTATGGCATAAATGTGGTTCCCAATGAGCGAAGCGACTACGGCTATTATAAAAAAATCCTAATAAGGCAACTTAAAAGTATTAAATCAGCTCAACCTGGAGTATCTATAGTGGTAATAGGCCCTAGTGATATGAGTAAAAACAAAGGAGGTAATATGGTCTCTTATAGCAATATACCTTTGATAAGGGATGCTATGAAAGAAGCTGCGTTAGAAACGGGATGCTGCTTCTGGGACCTCTACGAAGCTATGGGTGGAGAGAACTCCATGTCTGCTTGGGTAGAAAAAGGTCTTGCACAAAAAGACTACACGCATTTTAGTTACAAAGGAGCTAGGTACGTAGGCGAAATGCTCTATAATGCTGTAATGGAACAAGTAGAAAAGAAGTGATGAAATTAACTGCGGAATACTTTATGAAACAAGCCCTAAGGCAAGCAGAAAATGCCTTTGCTGAGGATGAGGTCCCTATAGGAGCGATAGTCGTAGCAGAAAATAAAATCATAGGAAAAGGATACAATCAGGTAGAGAAGCTAAATGACCCCACTGCTCATGCAGAGATGCTAGCTATTACTGCAGCTAGTGCATACATAAATTCTAAATACCTTAACGAGTGCGAGCTATATGTTACCGTAGAACCTTGTGTGATGTGCTATGGAGCTATTAAAAACGCACGAATAAAAACCATACATATAGGCTGTCTTGAGCCTAAACATGGATTTACAAATTTTCTTCTTAAGGCCGATAAGATGAACATAAATCAAGGGGTTATGGAGGGGGAGAGTGCTATGCTTATGAAGACTTTTTTTGAAAGTAAGAGATAGTATTAGTATATTCGTATTCATCGCGCTACTACGGATGGAGATTAGACGCCGTGTTTTTAATTATTATAAGACACAGTATGAACAAATTACTACAACAAGAATCATCCGCTAGTAAGTTATGCACTATAGAACTTTTTGGTGCTAATGGCAGTAAAACCATTTCTGGAGACAAGTCTATTCTATTCACCAAGCTAGTGTCTACAGAAGGAACCAATACTTGGATTCTTCTACATCAGAACTAGCACTTCATCAAGGGTTTGATTAAAATCTCAATACGGCATTAAACTTTACACCAAAAGGTTGTGCATTTGGATGTTTTTCATCTAGGTAGGTAAGACGGTGTATGAAATCTACACGTATAAATCGGAAGATGTTTTCTATACCGTAGCCCATTTCTATGTACGGCTTTCCATTTTCAAAAAAGCTCGGATTAGTAAACGTAGCATCATTAGACGGCATAAGTGCTCTGTTAGCTTCACTCATGGTTCCGTACACGGCCTTTGTATTTACGAAACTACGCCATTTCAGCTTTTTGGCTAGAGGTATTCTATTCATTATGAGCCCATTAAACTGATGCTCATAATCAGCAGAAATATATTGGTCAGCGGCAAACTCGAAAAAGTCCATCAAATTATAGGACAAGGTGCTGCTAAAAATAGACTGATTACCCCGCATAATGTAAAGAGCAGGATAGGGAGCTTCACCAAAGGTTTTGTAGGCTTTTAGTGTGTATTCAAACATACCAAAATTACCCAAACTATTATACTGCCAAAGCTCAGCTCCTATTTTGTCAAAAGTAAAATCACCACCAAGTACATCATCAAAACTGTGTGTATAATCTAAAGACAAGACAGGAGACTTTAGGTTGCCTAAACTATAGCGGCTAGTGCGTCTGTAGATGAACTGCTCTTTGCGAGAGAAGCGACCTCGCAGATTTACTGAGGAGATATCAAAATTGGAACGAATGGAAGAGGTGGTATCTCCAGAAGTTTCATAGTAGCCAAAATTAAAATCGCCTACCGGTATAAATTCATAAGTTTTGTGGGTGAAATTTACCCGTTGGGTATATCCTTTTACCAGTTCTTTTTCAGCCCATACTTTTTTAGTGAAACTGCGATTTATTTGGTCTGTGCCTAATAGTGCAAAGGCATCGTACAACGCCGAGGTTCCTACATCTTCGTCAGTCAAACCGATAAGTTCTACGTCTTTTTTAATGTAAATTCCAGCCTTTGACCACTTAGTTCTGTTAAACACGTAGTCAGCAAATGCTCCGTATTTAAATTGTTTATCTCCGAAGCCATAGGCACCATATCCTCTAAATTGGAAATCTTTGTGAAAAGAGGGGGAAGTTCTGAAACCTATACGCGCCCTCAGGCCCTCCAGGTTGTTATACCCAAGCAGATAATACCATGGACCTATATCTATTTTACCTTTTGGTATATGGCCTTCTACAGCTATTTCTACAATATCGATATAGCTTTTGATCATAGGCTGATTTTTTAGCGAATCGACCATCTGATATATTCGCTTGTCAGATTCGGTTATTCTTTCGTGGCGAGCAGTATCCCAATATTCTTCTGACCGATCAAAAGAATTGTCTGTTACTCCTATTTTTTCTTCATAAAACGGCAGCTCATGTACTTCATTGATTTTGGTATTTTTGGTGCTATTGTAGTATAGGCCTATCATCCCTACTGTATTGTTAGTGAGCTCTGCGATATCTATCAGGACACGTGTTTTGCTCGGCAGCCAGTAGCTTGGCTTTACCTCGTCAAATTCTTGTTGTATTTTTAGTTTCTCTACAAAGTTGAGGTTCGCCTCACTAGTTATTTCTAGACTCAGTTGTTTCAGAGCGTAGGAGTTGGTTTCTATCCATATCATTCCTCTAAAAACTAAGTCAATAGGGTTCTTAGGGTCTACTTGTATCTGGTAGCAAGACTTTCCGTCTATAATAATACTGTCTCGTAGTGTAAAATGATAGTAAGAATTTGCTGTATTACTCATAGGTGATATGAAATCCTTATCTAGGATATACAGGTTGTTTTCGTAGAAATTATATTGCTGGAATGTAGAACCGAGTATTTGTGAAACATAACTCTCGTCACCTACACCCACACCTTGTATTTGTGAAGCTTTTATTTTCTCTTTGGTTCGTCTAGGAAACTTACGGAAGTAATAGTCACTGATGGTTTCGGATACAAAAACAGGTAATACTTGCTGTGCTGAGCTATCGCCAAAAGAGCTAATGGTGTCAAAAAGTGGCTCCATAGCACTGTATATTTTGCGTTTTTTAAATTTTTCGGTTACGTTATCTATAGCTAGTTGTACCTTGTTATAGGCTTCGTATTCGTAAAACTCTATTTTTTCTGGGTTATGATCTTTTTTTCGTTTTTGAGCACGTTTCATGATGATCACTGCGGGATTTACAGCACCGGGTCGCACTACGAATTCTTGTAGTGAGCTAGAAGATTCGCTAAGCGAAAAGTGTATAACTTGGGACTGGTTAAGGACCACTTCTTTTCTTACAGAAACGTAGCCCATATATGAGGTAAGTAGGCTGTCTACTTGCTCCCCAGTTTTTATGGAGTAATACCCATCAAAATCTGTAATAGCACCAAGTTGTATGTTCGCTCCCCTTATAGCCACATAAGGCAGGGGATCACCGGTGGTAGCGTCAGTTACTCGTCCGGTTATGCTAGTTTGAGACCACGCTGAGCTGCCTACAAAAGCGGAGAAGAATATGAGTATAATAGTTTTCACTTTTGAGAAAGTAAGGAGCAAGTATAATTAAAAAGGAGGTTGTTTTATATCAAAAACTCTAAAACGGCCTTTTCAAAAGCTTTTGGTTGTTCTGCGTGTACCCAGTGCCCCGCATTTTTGATGTTAATGAATTCAGAGTCAGTGAACGTTTCTCCTATGGTCAGCGTATCATTTTCTGTTATGTATCCAGACTTTTCTCCGCATATAAAAAGGGTAGATATACTTATAATCCACTGAAACTCCATAACGTCTATCATTTTAGGATAGAATGCTTCTATAGGTTTCAGGTTAAACTTGAGGTGGTATCCAACATCTGCTTTATCTAAGTTTTTGAGAAGAAACTGACGGATGCCAATATTACTTTCTATGGCTGCAAGTGCATTATCTGCCTCTTTTCTAGTTTCGCATTTAGAGAAGTCTATAGTGTTGAATGCATTGAAGTATGCGGTATGTCCTGGCTTGTATTTCTTAGGAGCAATATCTACTACAATCAGCTTTTCTATCTTGTCTGGGTGCAGATCCGCAAATTTCATTGCGGTCTTACCACCCATAGAGTGGCCTAATATGGTTGCTTTTTCTATGCCCATGTGGTCCATTAAGTCTGCCAAATCCTGTGCCATTAGTTCAAAAGACATGGCGTCACTATGTGGGCTTTGTCCGTGATTTCGTTGATCTACAGTGACTACATTGAAGTGAGCAGAGAGTTTTCTGGCCATATTGTGCCAATTATCTAGCATACCAAAGAGTCCGTGAAGGATAAAGAGATACTCTGTGGAGTCTGGATTAGCGTATATCTTGTGAAAAAGCTTCATTTTGCTGTACAAAGGTCTTAAAATTTTGCATAAAAAAACCACTCGATATCAAGTGGTTTTTTATGGTTTGGTGAAACTGTTATCCTAAGAGATCTTCTACTGAAGTATACTCCAAGTCAAAGGCTTCAGATACTCCCTTGTAGCAAACTTTTCCATTTACTACGTTAAGCCCAAGTTTAAGTTCTTTATTTTCATTACAAGCTTGTTTCCACCCCTTATTGGCCAACTGAACAGCATATGGGAGAGTAGCATTTGTGAGCGCTACGGTAGACGTGTATGGCACTGCACCTGGCATATTAGCTACACAGTAGTGCACGATGTCATCTATAATATAAGTAGGGTCCTCGTGCGTAGTCGGCTTACACGTTTCTATACATCCACCTTGGTCTACTGCTACATCTACCACTACTGTGCCTGGAGACATTAGTTTTAGCATATCTCTAGTGATTAGGTTTGGAGCTTTAGCACCTGGTATCAGCACTGCACCTACTATGAGGTCCATATGTGGTATAAGTTCACGTATATTCATCTCGTTACTAAAACGAGTAACTACGTTTGCTGGCATTACATCATTTAGGTACCTAAGTCTTGTTAAACTTAGGTCTAGTATAGTCACTTGAGCACCTAGTCCTGCAGCCATTTTAGCTGCTTGTGTACCGACTACTCCGCCCCCTATTACAAGAACTTTTCCAGGAGTTACCCCTGGTACTCCGCCCAATAACACACCTTTTCCCTTTATCGGCTTCTCTAGGTACTTGGCACCCTGTTGTATTGCCATTCTACCAGCTACTTCACTCATAGGTATGAGAAGAGGTAAGCTCTTGTCAGCAGACTCTACGGTCTCATAGGCCAAACATACTGCACCACTCTCTATCATAGCGTCTGTAAGCGGTCGGTGACTTGCAAAATGGAAGTACGTGAATACTAACTGGTCTTTTTTGATAAGCTTATACTCCGACTCTATCGGCTCTTTCACCTTCATTATCATTTCGGCAATAGCATATATTTCTTCTATGGTATCCAGTATTTGTGCACCAGCATCCTTATACATTTGGTCATTAAAACCACTACCTACACCACCTTTCTTTTGTACATAGACAGTATGCCCACGCTTAGTAAGTTCAA
>Ga0115005_10000855_pt1 | contig 23713 bp, 2 predicted proteins | sample ArcOceMetagenome_FD_87163 | JGI IMG/M metagenome (GOLD analysis project Ga0115005, IMG submission 87163) | Marine eukaryotic phytoplankton communities from Arctic Ocean - Arctic Ocean - Greenland ARC118M Metagenome | ecosystem: Environmental > Aquatic > Marine > Oceanic | place: Arctic Ocean...
AGCGTGGGTTTTCCAGGTCGATATGTTGTTGAAGTATCTAATAATTATAGATCAGAGGATTCACAGAGTCATCAAGCAGAATACAGTTCAAACGGTCTTCAATTTGAATTTGTACAATCTGTTTTAATCTCACAACTTGTGCCAAACGTTGGAAATATTCAAGGCGGCACCACTGTGCAAATCATGGGAACAGGATTCATGAATACGAAACATCTTGGTTGTAAATTTGGCACATCGTTGGCTGTCCACGGTACATATGTAACACCATTTCATATTTCTTGCACTGCTCCATTCTCAGAATACCCAACAAGTCTCAAAGTATCAATTACTTTGAATGGTTTGGATTACAGTAATTCAGAAGCAAACTATAAATATGTTACTGAAAAAACTATTCATAGCGTCACCCCATCACAAGTATCTGCCGATGATGCCACAATTAAACAGAATCCCTTGATGATTAGAGGAACTTCTTTTTACAATCATAGTGAAATGCATTGTTTGTTTCACAGTTTTGACGCCACTGCTATTGTTTCAAAAGCTACTTTTGTAAATGAAACCGCTGTCTCGTGTGTGAAACCAATATTTCACGTTCTTGCAAAGAGTGATACCAATGTATCTGGTTTTATTTCTTCTGTATCTATTACGGATAACGATCAAGAATATTCCAATTCGATTCCCATCGATGTCATGCGTGTACCAAGAATTGATCGATTTTTTCCAGCAGGTGCTTATGCCGATGCTAGTCTTCGTGTAAATGTTACTGGATCTCATTTTATGGATGTGGAAAGTCTTTCTTGTGCAATAAAACGTACAAATGACAACGATGAAGAAACATTCGCTTTTTTTCAGTCAACTTTTGTTTCTTCATCGTTGGTACTATGTGACATTACTGTGCCCACCGACGTTAAACTCAAAGAAGATTTACAGTTAGTAGTGTCCAACAATCATCACGATTATTCAATACATGGGCCAAGATTTCAAGTCTTTAAATCTCCAAGTATTACTCGCATAAGTCCTGTCCTTGGACCAGTGACTGGTGGAACTAAATTAATGGTTTTTGGAAATAATTTGCCTCGCAGAGGTGTCAATTGTCGTTTTGCAGGGAAAATGATAGTACCTGGGACCTCAATTTTGACCAATAATTCCACTGTTGTTGCGTGTGTGTCACCTATTTTTGTAATTCCTGGTGATGTTGAATTTGATTTAGTGCTTAGTGGTGGCATATCAATTGTATCAACTTCACAAACAAGTATCAATTATACTGTGCATGAAGAATTTACAATCACTGACATGGTTCCAAAAGTAGGTTACATTGCCGGTGGTTTGACTGTCTCCATACATGGCACATCGTTTCGTAATACTAGCACTTTGTCTTGTTCTTTTGGTGATCCTACTTTGAACTCAGTGATATCAGCAGCACAATTTATAAGTTCGGAAAAAATCTTGTGTGTGACACCATCAAAATCATTACCTGGTTTTGTTGGTGTTGGTGTATCGTTAAATGGTATTGATTTTACCAAAGAACATACAGAAGGTGTTAGTGAATTTCACTATCTTCTTGAATCAAATGTGTATTCGGTTTCACCTCGTACAAGTCCATTGAATGGTGGTATTACTTTGACTCTTCTGGGTGAACATTTTAAAACAACAACAGACGCAACAACCACAATAATTCAAAATAATTTAATGTGCTGTTTCAATCAAGTGGCAATGTCAACAGCAACTGTCGTTTCATCCACTCAAGTTCGCTGCAACGCACCTGCACTTCAAATGACCAGTGAAAGGTATGTTTCAAACATTGTAGATGTTTCAGTTACTATTGAAAACAATCGTTGTCCCGAGTCATCGGCACAACTTGTATATCGTAGCGAACCTATTATATTTTCTGTTCATCCAACAATGGGGAGTGAAAAGGGTGGTACTCTTTTAACTGTTACAGGAAAAGGATTTGGTTTTGGTTTTGAATCGTATGATACAAACTATAACATGAACCAGAACATTCAATGCCATTTTAATGCTGGTAACCAAACAATAACTACGGTACCAGCAACTGTATTCAGTGATTCCATTCTCACATGCAGAACACCATTGTACAATTCAACCTCTACCAATCAAAATGTTGTTGGGGTTGTTTCTGTATCAGTGAGCCCTACTGATGGCATTGTTGTGTCCGGTAGTCAAGTTGATTATACTTATGTGTCTCAAGCGCAAGTAACATCTTTTGTACCAAATACAGGACCAAGTTTCAGTCGTACTATTATCTCTGTATCCGGTATCAATTTACAACATGCAAAATGGTGCAAGTTTGAAAATGAGAACCAAAAACAGCAAGAGCAACAGAAAAAGACACAGCAAATGACGGAACCATTGTCATTTTCCGCTGCTGTTTTTTCTTCTTCTTCTTTGTATTCTGTCGTTACGGTTCATTCAGATTATACTGTATCGTGTCGTGCTCCATCTCATGCAGCAGGTGAATGTACGTTGTCACTTCTTGGAGAAGCTCGTCAAGATCAAGTGTATGTGGGTACATATGTTTATACAAGCAATATTGTCGTGTCCAAAATTACTCCTGGTGCTGGACCCATTGGTGGTGGTACACGAATTATTGTTCATGGTGGAAATTTTATCAATAATGAAAATATTCAATGTTGGTTTGGAAACATAAGTTCATTTGCTTATTTCATTAGTTCGACTGCTATTGAATGTACTTCACCTGTGTTGTCTTTGTCTACCTCATTCATCTCTTCGGGCAACAATACAGAAGGGGTTCAATTTTCAATTGCTGGAAATGGATATTCAAACGTTCGGTATTTACCTGGTCATTTAAACCTTCGCTATACCTATTATCGACATCCTGTGTTGTCGTCTGTCCAACCAAAAATTGTGAAAGAATTTACAACAACAATAATTCGAGTTCATGGAAATGGATTGTCTCGAATGATGCTGTCGCATGCCTTGTTTTCTTCTTCGCTTCGTTGTAAATCTGCATATGGAAATACTACCAAAGCTGTATGGTTGGGGGTAACTACAGTTGAATGTGCTGTTACTGTCAAACATCCAGAAGAAAGTGTTGATATTTCGATATCATTGAATAATGGTCATGATTGGACACCGCATTTCACATCCATTCGTGTGTTGTCTGCTCTTACAATATCAAACATTGAACCAAAAGTTGGGTATTTAGGCAGTGTAGGTGGAGGTATTGGTCAAAGTGTGTTGGTACAAGGTTCTGGTTTTGAAAATACAACAAGTTTAACTTGCTCTTTTGGTCAACAGCGTTCAACATGGAATATTTATATTTCCCGTACACAATTGAGATGCAGTGTACCATTCTTTTCTACACCTACTGTTCAACATGTGACCGTTTCAAACGATGGTCGATTTTTTTCACCAAAAAGTCCATCGACAGCATATCATTTTAAAGCAGCACCAACAAGTGAATCTATTTTTCCAACAACCAGTCTTTTGAAGGGTGGGACACTCATTAATGTAATTGGTACTGGTTATCGTATTCACAATGTATTGTTTTGTTGTTTTCGATCAAGTCAAAATATACCAGATCAAATATCGTCTGCTACGTACGTCAATGCAACTACAATGCAATGCGTGGTACCGCAGTCGCCCATCGTGCGTTTGACAAACGTTGTTTTGACAACATCGGAAGATTGTAAAAACAATGATAACGATACACCGCTGTTAAGATATTTATTGGAACCACATGTACTTCGCATTCAACCAACGATTCTACATTCTGGAAGTATTGTCACTGTCACGGGTAAACATTTTGAAAATAATCCTGATCTCAGTATTAATGTTGGAAATGTACATTTGACCAGTTCACAATTGATACGTTTAAGTGCTACAATGTTTCGTTTTGTAGCACCATCCTACCCAGCTGGGCCAACAATACTTTCTGTCAATTACAATGGTCTTGGTTCAATCGATTCTTCTTCAAATAATTCCATTATCGTACAATACATCAATGCACCTACTGTGAACAACTTTATTCCAAATTCTGTCTCGTCATTGGGTGGTACTGTCGTTCAAGTACATGGGAATAATTTTGCATCGTTTGATGGTACAGTACTTTGCCGTTTTGCTTCAAATTTTGAAAACAAGAATGAACTTCCAACATTGTTCAATGATATGTCTAAAATTGTAGTTGGTGTATATGTGTCATCAAATCAAGTAAATTGTAAAGTGCCAACCAAATGGTCAGGTGGGGAAAGTGTACTTGAAATCAGCTGTAACAGTGGAAATGATTATACCTCCGACCGCATGCTGGTTCATTACGACGGTAGAACTGTTATACATCAACTTCAACCTTCTTCTGGACCATCACTTGGAGGAACAATGGTAACAGTTGTCGGTGAAAATTTTACTGCTTTTGATTCAGATGATATTTGGTGTTTGTTTGGTGGTGCAGAAGATTTCAAATCTATGTCCGTACCAGCAACAATAGAATCAAACACTCGTCTGCATTGTACATCACCACCTCTTTTTACTACTAATTTTACATCTGTGTTAGTTTCATTAATAAATTCTGACCATACACTCATTGGCAACGATTATGGTGTAGGTCAAATTACATATCAATATTACGCAACACCTGAACTTCGTCAACTTGTGCCATCCACCTTTTCAAGTGGGACAGAAAAACAAGTCGTCTTGCAACTTGTAGGTATACATTTTATTCGATCGGCAAACATAACCTGTCACATTGGCAATGATATTATTATTCCAGCCACATACGTAAGATCAACCATGGTTGAATGCAATTGTAATGACATTAAGGAACTGCCGCTAGAACCGGGTTCTGTTCAAGTTGCTGTTAGTTTTAATGGGGGCAAAGATGTCACCAATGAGTTAGTACAGTTAGTCGTTACACCGCAACAAGAAGTATTATCGTTAACTCCTACTTCTGGTCGATTGCACGGGGGCACAACCATTTACATTCTGGGAAGAGGTTTTGCCGTCAATGACATTGCTGTTGATGCTGCTGCCGGTGAAAATGTACACAACGATCCATCTTCCATCCTTCCATTTTGTCATTTTGGAGGTATTGATGTGCCCGCAATGATTTTAAATACAACAACAATTCAATGTGCAACTCCAGCAATGGAATCGGCCACATTAATTGATGGTGAAACAACCGTTGGCGTGGGGCTAAGTTTCCGTATCATTAATACAAAAAGAAAAATTATGTTCAACACCCCAAATTCCTTGACATACACGTATCGAAAAGAAATTACTATTTCCTCTGTTGAACCAAAAATGTGTACTTCACGAGGAGGGTGTCTTGTTGACGTGTATGGTGTTGGTTTTGTTGATAACAATCAAATGGTAGCACAAATGCAGTCAATTGAAAGTGGCAGGAGTTTACCAGCTTCACCGGCTTCGTCTTTGTCTGCCTCCATACATGTCACGGCATCTGTCGAACATATTATTTCTAGCACGCATATCAAAATTATGATTCCAGAAAATCCATTGGGTACATCCGTTGCATCACTGATGGCACTTAAAGTTTCAAGTAACGGTGGAGTAGAATTTTCAAATGATGGACCATCTTTTCAATATCACTCAGATATGGTCGTAAAAAGTGTATTTCCATCGTATTTACCTGAAAATGGAAATGTTCGTATCAATATTTACGGCAGAAATTTTGTGCAACCTTTGGAAGCAACAGCCACCGGTGGAGATCAGTACAAATGTGCTTTCCATGGGCATGATGGTATTGTTGTCAATGCTGTATGGGTTGGAACCGATGAATTAAATTGTATGGCACCACCTGGCTCACTTGGTCTTTCTACTGTTGAAGTCTTTATGAGTGGTAATGGACAACAATTCACACAACAAAGTTTGCAACTTCATTACTTTCGTACTAATACTGTACGATCAGCTACACCAACAGTTGGTTCAGAAAATGGAGGAACAGTGGTAACTGTTGTGGGTACACATTTTGATGTTGATGCTCAACTTCTCTGTGTATTTGGTCGTGCCGAATCACAAAAACTAGCCGTTGTACTCAATTCAACCCATTTAAAATGCATGAGTCCACATGTTTCATTAGATTTAATGCTTCCATCTGCAAATAATGTTAGGCTTCGTGTTTTTTCATCACATGTTGTTGAAGCATTCGGTGGAATTACAACTCAATTGTTAGATTTTTCAAAGTCTTCCGAAACCACAAGTAGTTCAACAAAATTAATGTTTACATATGTTCCATCACCAACATTACTTTCTGTTGTTCCAAACATTGGAGCCTTATCCAATACAAGTTCAACAGTGAATATTTTTGGCAAAGGATTTCCAGATCCAGAACAAGAAGATTCAAATAATGTTGTACGTGTGTTTCGTTCAGCATCCTTCTGTCGTTTTACATTTCCAAACTATAATGTTACTGTAAATGGTGCCGTCTCGTTTGTGCGTTTTACTTCAATCATGTGTCACGTACCAAGCGGCATTCAAAATCTTCTCGGTAGTGATACGAGCATTGTTTCTGATTCTATAACGATCGATGCGCAAATTGATTTGACATTACATGGTCGTGTTCTCAGTACAAATGCTTTGCACTATGTTTTTTATAGTCAAGCCCCGGCTGTGTCATCTATGTTACCTCGCAGCGGTCCATCTTCAGGTGGTACTTTGATTCGAATTGAAGGTCAACATTTCGTACCTTCTGAACATCTCTCTTGCAAATTTGGTGATTCTAATGCGGGTATTGTAGTTGCGCAATTTTTGACATCAAGTGTGATTTTGTGTAAAACACCAATGGCTGCAGAAGTTGGTTCATCAATTGCAGTGGAAGTCACAATAAATAAAGTTTCTTACACAAGTAACAACATCATGTTTACATATGTTTCGGGTGCTGTTATACTTTCAGCAAATCCTTCGTCCGGTCCATCCAGTGGTGAAACAAATATTTTAATCAATGTTGAAAATATACCAACTTCGAAAAATACGTTTTGTAGATTTTCAAATATTATTGATGATGTCATCTTTTTAGATAATGAAGCATCTTATTTCAGTCCTACTGTTGTGATTACAAACAATTCTTCAACAGCATTGTCGTGTCAAGCACCTCCTTTGGAATCTCAACAATTAATACCGTCGAGTGGCAAGTCGGTCAGTGTTGATTTAGTATTTATTCAAGATGGCATCATGAAACCAGAAAGTTTATCCGTCAACAGTTTTATATATCTGTACTATGGTCAACCAAAATTAATGTCCATACAACCAGTGTCAGGGCCAATGAGTGGTGGTTCAGTTGTTGCTGTACGTGGTAAAGGTTTTTCAGTGTTGGGGACATCAGAACACGAGAACAATGTTGTATGTATTTTTAGAAGTACAGCAACAATTATATCGACACCAGCATCGTTTGTTTCATCTGATCGTATTGAATGCCATACTCCGACATGGACAAAAGAAGAAAGTGTAACCATTGATATAAGTCTCAATGGTGTTGTTGCTGATAGAAAAGAGATTACAGCCGTGGGATCATTGGAATCAAATGCATTGCAATATTTCTATTACAAACATCCCTCGTTGCTGTTAATATCACCACAACGTGGAATATTTTCACGTAGCAATGATGTTCGTATATCGGTGGGCAGTGATTCAAATTTATTTCTACCTAGCAACGCTAGTAATTTAATTTGTGATTTTGGATTGAATGACAATACGACTAAAACAATTGGACGAGTAGCAACTGCGTCAAATGGAATTGACACTAACAATCAAAACACTGAAATTGTATGCCCAACACCTGTTTTAAATACTATTCCATCCGATGAAATTCAACAAGTGTCTATTCAAACAGCAGCACCAATGGTTGAAACACAATGTTTTGAAGCCAGAAAACTTGCAGCTGATAGAGATGAAATTCAAGTCATTACAACAGCGGCAACGGGACAATTGTATGAAATTCAAAAACTGCAAACAGTTACTGGCGCTAGTGGTCCAGAAAAACAAATCATCGAAACTACTGCCCAGTGCCATGATGAAGTTCAGTCCTTAGAACTGATAGTATCACCTACCATCGCTGAAGTGCAAACATTGGTTGTCTCTGCCGATTCAGATATATCTGGATCTTTTAAAATTCAAATTCATTTTCCATCAATTCGTCAACCAGTTGTTGTTGGTGGTCTTGATCTGTCGTTGGCAGCAACGCATGAAACGGGCGACATTATTTGGAATTTCGGACCGGATGGTCCATCAGCCGCTTCCATTGAAACAGCATTGGCACCGTTTGTTGGTGCTGTTGAAGTACTTAAACATGCACCCGAAAGTGTAAATAGTGGTACTACTACCGAATACAGATGGGACATTACGTTTACATATTTACAACAAATAGATTCTGGTAATGTTGATTCAATCGGAGTCGTGCTTGCTTTAATAGGTGACCCAAACGTACAATCTAATGTTGTAGAGAAACAACGGGGTACATCTAAATCCTATCAACGTGTAGCGTTGACTCCTTCCGGAACTGTTTCAGGTACATTTGCTTTATCTTTTCGAGGTGAAACAACAACACATCTTGAATTTGATGTCAGCAGTGTTGGTATGAAAAGTCAGCTGGAACTTTTGACAACAATTGGTGAAGTGACTGTCACACGAACGGGTAATGCTGCAACTGGTTTTGTTTGGGACATTGCATTCGATGACAACATTGGTAGTCTTCCTGCTTTGATTGCAGAAAATACATATCTAAACGACGGTACAGTGTCAGCTACAACATTGTTTTCTTCGCCATCGGATGAAATCAGTGGTACATTTGTGTTGTCGTACCGTGATAACAATAATGTTGTTTCGGCATCATCTATCCCAATCAACCACAACGCATCTTCATTGGAATTGAGAACAGCTCTTGAAGGAATTGCTGGTATGCCAACTGGTCTTGTTCGAGTGTCAACAACTTCTCCAAATCATAACGGTCTGTTTACTTGGGCAGTTACTTTCGAGGCATTGCGTGGAGATGCTGGTACTATTATTGCTGATATCACAAACATAAAAGGTACAACTATTGAGTTAGTAGAGTGGTTGATGGCAGTCTTAATAGAATGTATTTGGTGCACTAACTCTTTTTTTTTTTTACTTGGATCTGAATTTTTTCACTGTTTTTAATGCTACAGGTACTAATGGTGTTGCTTTTGATGCGATAACTACAACTTTTCAAACCACACCAAGTATGAATGTTGTTGAACAAACTGGTGGTACCTATTTGACTGGTACATTCGATATTATATTCCTGTCAATACATCAAACGACTGTATCGGTGGATGCAAGTGAACTTGATATGCGTGTGGTTATTGATAATTTGTTGGTATTGGGTGGCTATTCAAGTGCAACGCCTTCAAGTGTCAGTCGAATAGGTCCAAATCGAGCCGGTGCCTACCAATGGCACATAGACCTTGCAAGTGACAACAGTGGTGGTGATATTCCCTTGTTTACTGTCAATGGTGATCAATTAGTGTGTGGACTGAATTGCCCAACTCCAGCTGTAAATGTTACTTCAGTAAGAGACAGAGAAAAACCATGGAAACAACAATTAAAATTAGAAGCTTCTCATTCTTATGAAACGCAACATGTCACTATATCTTCTGCGGCACAAGTGCACGAAGTTCAAACACTTGAAGTGTTTGCTACAAAAGGCTTCTTTCATTTATCTTTAGGTTCTTACAGTGTTGCTTTTCGTTTAAATTTGCTTCCTATTTCTACTTTATCTTCTCGGGTGAAAGTTGCTCTTCAAACATTGGTTGGTGTGGACAGCGTGGACGTGTCCTTTAACATGTTGGTGAATACAACAATGAACGTTGTTGTAACATTTACACATTGGAATGGTGATGTTCCATTAATATCTTTAAACGATACTGCTCTTCTTTATGAAACCTTTGACAATGGTGTTTTTGTTGGCACAATACCAGCTCATGGAAATGTTGTTGAAACAACGAAAGGAATCGGTTGTGAAGAGCAAGCCATTGAATTGTTGGACAGTGATCCAACAACACAGGGTTATTTCACATGTACATTTGGTTCAGATCCTATGGTTTCGAATCCAATTGCTTACGACAGTTCAGCCATGGAAATTGCCAGAGTTCTTTCCCAACTTCCACTGTTGGGTCCAGTTCGTGTCAGTCTTTCACCAAATGTCATGTCCGTTTCAGGTGGAGCTGACACGGCTGTATTCAGACGATGGGACATCACTTTTACCAATTATGTTGGAAGTGCAAGTTCTCTCATTGCATGTACAGTTGGAACAGGCAGTGGTTCAACCTCATCGATTTCAACTGCCGTTAGAGTCAGTCGTGTTAAATATGGAGAAGGAGTCGCTGCTTTGGGTACTTTTGGATTAGGTATTTTAAATGGTGCTTCCGAATCTTCAACAGCACATGCGATTGGTTCAGCCACAACCGCCGCAGTGATTACCACTGGTTTGTCTAATTTAGGTACAGCACCATTCAACGTGGAACGTCAAGTGTACGGATACGGGACAATAGATCAATACAAATACATTGTGACATGGCCCATTTCAACGGGCGGCACCAATCATGGTCGACTCGAAGTCTTTGAAGGATTCACAGGTGGGACGTTGCCATCATTCGCTGTTGACGTTGTCACAAAATCAACTTTGTATGAAGTGCAAACCATTACGAGTGCGGGTGTTGCAAGTAATTTTGTGTTAAGTTTTGACAATCAAGAAACATCAACTGCATTTACAACATCTTCTACGGCATTAAATATTGAACAAGCTTTGAATGCACTGAGTTCAGTTGGAGTTGTCGAGGTCTCTCGGACCGGATCAGCACCAACAGTGACTTGGTCCATTACTTTTGTCAAACCCATTGCAGTTGGAGGAGCTGCAGGATTGCCGACATCAAGAACAAGTCATACAAAATGCACTTATAATTACGAAAAAAAACAATGTCACCAATCCTACACACATGCACATTCATGTCGACAATATGATGGAATCAGTCGTTCTGTTTGTGTTGCCTCTGACGCAACTAATAGTTCTTGTGCATGGGACGAAGGTAGTCAAAAATGCCGACAAGCGAGTTACGTGGTTGGGGATGATTTTGAATGTCGAATTTATGATGGAAAGGATAAACAATGTGGTACTTTAGGATATCAATTTCCAGTTCTACACTTGGCTGGTACTGGATATACTGTGTCTGTTTTGCAAGAATCAACATTGTCACCTTTGGAAGGAACATTTAAATTAAGTCACGGGCGAAACAGTGTTCGGTTACCCTACGATGTGACAGAACTTGGTTTAAAAACCAGTCTTGAAAATATTCTTGATGTTGGTAAAGTATCAGTAACAAAACAAACAAACCCATCCGGACATCCAAGTGGTTGGGGATCTCACACATGGGATATTGTGTACGATGAGTATTCTGCTATTGTATTTCAAGTCAAATACATAGATGTTCAAAACCCATCGTTATTAACGCTGTCACAGGAAGCATTAATTACTCATGTAGAAGTACCACATTCTCATTTACAGAAAGGTGATATTGTTCACTTGATTGAAACAGAAAATATTGTGAAAGGTTACCAACATTACTGGACTGTTGTGTCAGTAGTATCACCAACACAATTTACCATTAATGTATTGGAACAATCAAGACCCGGTATGGGTAGAGGACGGTACCAACATCCAAATCCTGCGTTAATGCTTGGTCAAGCTATTAAAGAACCAACGATATTTATGGATCATTCACAAATTTTTACATCGGGTACTTTGACGGCCTCGTCGGAGATACTTCAAGAAGGTTCTAAATCATGTTGTGCTTCAGGTACTTTTAGACTTGGTCTTTCCGAACCCACAAGTCAGCTGCCTGGGCATCTTTTTGCTTTAAATGGATCACCAGTAGTTCGCACGACAGAAGATCTCACTGAAAATGGCTTGTTGTTTCGTGGTGCACCAATTAAAATTGGTGGTACCATGTATACAATTCTGGAAAATGCATATATTTTTGATGAAACAAGAATTGTGTTGGACCGTAATTATGAAAATGCTGATTCACCATCGATGAATGGTGATTTAGCATTTTACAGTGAATTTACACCCATGCTTGCTTTGGACGCCTCCGCTGTTGAAATAGATACAGCTTTAAGTGCACTAAGTGCCTTTTCAAAAAGAGGTGTTTCTGTCCATCGCAGTGTATCCGACAAAAATGCTGGATTCACGTGGATGATTACATTTTTTGATTCGCGATTTACGGGTGATGTACCGTTGCTAACAGTTGATCACACGAGGGCACAAGATGAAAGAACAACATTGAAAGGTGCTGGTGTCCATGTTTCTGTCACTGAAATTATTCCCGGTAGTCTTGCATCTATTCAAAGCATTCAAACATCTTCGTTGTCAAAATTATCAGGAACATTTACACTTACATTTCGACAAGAAACAACTGGTTCAATTCCGTACAATGCCACAGCCAAAACAATGAAAGCAACTTTAGAAGCAATGCATAACATTGGACGCGTAGATGTCAGTCGATCAAAACCTTCTCCTGTGTATGGTTGTACATGGTTGGTGACATTTCTTAGTTCTGCTGGACCTGTACAACATCTTTTAGTAGGAAATACAGGTAAAAATACCCCCGGTGGCAGCACTTTCAAAGGTATCAGTAGTGATGATGCTGTTATCAACGTAACTTCTGTTCGTCAAAGTACTACTGTACCACTTGGTGGGACCTTTAAATTAAAATTTCGTGGCCAAGAAACAACGGCCTTGCCACATGATGCTTCTGCTGCCAATGTAAAAACCGCATTGGAAGCATTGCCAGTTGCTGCAGGGCTGGGTGTAAATGCTGGACAACTGAATATTGCAGTGCATCGAGAGACATTGTCTAACATTGGAAGTTTTCAATGGTTTGTTACTTTTCAACGTTCGTTGAGAAACAACAAAGAGTCTTATTTTGATTTACCAAACCTTGAACTTGATACGTCACTTCTTTCTGGTTCCCTTTGTACTGCTACTGATCGTTCTTCTGATGGATGCACTCATGACACAACTGTACATGAACACACTGCCGGTTCTTACATGTCTGGCGCATTTCGTATGTCTTTTGGTGGTCAATTTTCTGAATTTTTACCACACAATGCGTCTGCTGACAATGTGAAAGCTGCCGTGGTTGCATTTAATACAGAAAAGTTCAAATACATTACTACCAGTCGCGTCGATATTCGTACTACTGCTGAAAATCAAATGAATTTGAATCAAGCTCGTGATAATAGTGGAATATTTGGACTGAATGGCAATGACAATGGACATCGATACCAAGGTGGTTATAGATGGTGTATAGAATTTCGTAATGTCACTGGAGACCTCGATACAGTTGTCGTTGATGGTTCCAGATTAGAGGGTGCTGGTGTATCTGTTGCATCTGAGGAAAAAATTTCTGGGTACGAACGTCTTGCTGGTTCTTTTGTACTCACTTTCGCTGGTGAAACAACTTCTTTGATACCCTACGATGCTTCTGGTAAAGTTGTTTCCGCATTGCTCGAGTCTTTGGCTGGTATTGGCAGTGTAGCTGTAACTCATTCGGATTTGTATCAACCTGGCCATTTGACTAGCACTGGAAGGCAGTGGAACATTACATTTACTTCCCTTTCATTGCCATCCAATTTAGGGCCAATGCCATTGATGTCAATGACTAGTTTAATGTTAACAGGTACCGGTATTGAGTCAACAGTTTCAAGAGTAGCAACGGGGTGTTGTAACGTTCGTGTATCCAGCAATGGAGTTGATTTTACACCCAAGGGTCTTCCCTATCGTTTTGATGCAGTGAGCAGGGTTACTGCTATACATCCAACTACCGGACCTGCTCGTGGTGGTACAATTTTAAGTGTTACAGGGGTTGGGTTTTGGAGTGGTCCAATGTCCTGCTTGTTTGGTGAAATACCATATCATGTTGAAGTTTCAGCAACTCGTGTTGATGATGAAAATGCTTTGTGTGTAACACCCGTGCAGTCAAGAGGACCCATTGTAGCTGCGCATCAAAGTGGAGCAAGGGCCAATAACGTTTTTTTTGGAGGCCAAAACGAACGTGGTTCGGTTCGTGTACGTGTTGTTATAGGTGAAACATTAGCTGTGAATTCAACTTCACAGAGTCGTTCTTATTTTACATACAATGCTCGTTCACGTGTGACAGCTCTTGTCCCAAAAACGGGTCCATTTAATGGTGGCACAGTCGTACGCATTCATGGGCACAACTTCCCACGTCAGGGGTATGCTCGTAAAGGTGTGTTGTGTAAATTTGGAGATTCCAATAAATTCATAGTCGGTGTATATTTATCTGCTTCAGAACTTGAATGTGTTTCCCCGTCTGCATCGGTACAAAGTTCTGCAGGTGTTGCAAGTAGTACTGCGAGGAATGCTGCTGCTAGCAACATGAAAATTTTTGTTTCAGTTGAAGTCTCGTTCAACGGTGGTATTGATTTTACTCAATCTGGATTACAATTTTGGTATCGTCCTGAACCTTTTGTGTACAGTGTTGTCCCTGATCGGGGTCCTGCTCGAGGAGGAACACGTATTATTGTCAGTGGCATTAATTTTGAACGTTCATTGAATTTAGCATGTAAATTTGGTAACAGTATAGAAGATAACAGTGACAGTTCGCAAAGAGAAACGAACAGCTTGCTTCGTGGACCCAGTATTGTTCCAGCTCAATGGATTTCATCAACAAGTATGTTGTGTGTCACTCCAATTTTAGAATCAAAAAGTGAAGTTCAACGCATTACAGTAAGAAGTCGTGAAATACTAAGACATGTGCAAGTAATCACCACAAAGTCCTCTCTCAATGGAGCTGCAGCGACCAACGTAACCTCTGGGCATTTTCGTTTAAGTTTTGGTGACTATGATTTAGATTCTGGTACATATCCGAATGCTGAAATAACAGCACAAATCTATTTTAATGCAACTTCTCAACAATTGAAAGATAAATTAGAAGCATTGCCCAGTATTGTTGGTGTAGATGTCAAACGATTTGGTCCAGACCAAATGAATTCTTACCGTTGGTTTGTTACATTTACATCTAGTCCATTTTCAGTTCCTGATCTCAGTGTTGCAGAGGAAAACATGCCAACTGGTGTGTACATAACAACTGAAACTACTGTACTTGGTTCAAATTATGGTATTGCTTTGCATCAAGAACGTATTTTACTGACTGGGCATGCACCACAATCTTCAATTCAAGAAGTTGTTCTTGAAGCTTCTGCAATTGAATTTGCCAAACAAACCATTACAATAGATGGCTCTAAAGATTCAACTGTTATCACAGGAACCTTTAGTTTAAAAATATCTAATTCTCCCGCAACAGCAGTACCAATAATGTTGAGTGCATCAGCAACTGCAGTCCAAGTGCAAGAAGCCACTGAAAACGCTTTGTCTAGTTCTTCGTTTGTTGATTCAGTTGGATCCACTGTGCGTGTAACTCGATCTCACTCTGCGGTAAATCGCGGATACGTTTGGGAAATAACATTTTTAGGTGTTCCTTTTCAACAATCATTTACTTTTACTGGTCTTGTTGTTGATGCACATACACTAAGCAGTGGAACGCCGCCTACTGTCAGTGCTGTTGTACCTACTGTCAGTGCTGTTGTACCTCCAACTTTCCCGTTAAGTGGAACCTATCGTCTTGATGTGTCTAATGCTGTTCAACGAGGGCAGACGTCTTTTTTCAAAAATAAAACCATTGAATTACCAGTTCATGCGTCACCGTCCACGGTTGAAAATGCTCTTAATGATTTACTTGTCTTGGATGTACTTGCACTCGATCAAAGAATATCAGTTGTTGCTGTCTCTACCAATGTTCTTCTGGGTGAAAAGGTACATTATAAAATTATATTTCCCAGTTCCTTCGGTTTTGTTCCTACCATTGCTGTTGAATCAACACTGTTGACGGGCACGAGTGTAAGCTCTTCTGTTACTGCAGTTCAAAATGGTATAGTGCCTAAATCCAGTGGTTTTACATTGACGGTTGGTACTCTGGGTACAACTTCAACTATATTGCACAATGCGTTGCCCAAAACAATTGAGCATGCCATTGAAAGTCTTGGCGCTGGGGTACAATTAGATGTTCATGTTTCGCGTCGTACTGCCGAACCATCCGGTTACGTTTGGGATGTCACATTTCCCGAAACATGGAATGGAGATCTTGTTGTTCCCTTCATTGCCACCACGTATGTACCTATTCTTGGTTCCTATGGTGTAGCAGATAATTTGACCGTATCGACGACGATTCTTCAAGCAGGGACCTATCAACAATTATCGGGTACCTTTAATTTATCATTTCCGACCGTTGCTACTACTGCGGCACCTTCAACAACACCTTATTCTCGATATTTGGATAACGTTGATAAAAATGCGTTTGTAAAGAACCCCTTCAACACCATCGATCAATTTGGTGATGTACACTTAACTAAAGTTAATAGTGATCCGGCCATGGTGTTGGGTTGGGATGCATCTGCTGCCACTGTTGAAACTAGTCTGTTGAAATTGCCGTATGTTCGTCAAGTTAAAGTTACTCGATCTACAGAATTACAATCCGACTATTCAGGAGAAGACGAACATTTTGTTGGATACACATGGACCGTAACATTTTTGTCCTACGGTTCATACCAACACGAAGGTTTTGTACCTTTGTTGGAAGCTGTTGCTTCAAGTGAGTCTAGTCTCAGTGGTAATGATGTTTTCATCAATGTTGATGTTTTACAGGAAGGTAATGGTCCAAGTGTACCCGTGGAAGTGACTAACAATGGACAACAATACACGCAATCGCATGAAACGTTTCAATACCATCCCAGTATTGTTCTTGGTACCATATTTCCAGTCAATGGACCTTCCATTGGTGGCACCAAAGTAATTATTTCGCTTGCTGAACATTCTTACAAAGATTGGAATCAATTTCAATTCCAACCGGAAGATGCTGATTCACTTGAATTTGATGGACTGAAATCAAATCGTTTGACGTGTCGTTTCAATGATTCCATTGTACCAGCAACAGTAATTACAAAAGATTCGATCTCTTGTATCACACCACCTCATGTCATTGGCAATGCTTCTGTTGCCGTGAGTTTAAACGGAGAAGATTTTAGTCGTAGTCTGTTGCAATATAAATATGACTTGTCTGCAAGGTCTTTGGAAATATCACCATTGAGTGGACCTATTACTGGCGGTACTGTGATCACTGTCAGTGGATTGAATTTTGATGGCACATGGAACATGGATCGAATTAAATGTTCTTTTGGTAGTGAAATAGTATCGGCCTTTTGGTCGACACTGCATCAAGTAAAATGTCGTGCCCCACCAGTACCAGCACCACGTTCAATCTCAATAGAAATTTCAACCAATTTAGGATTAACTTTTACCAATCAAAAAGTACAATACTATTACGAGGAAATTCGTCACGTATCTTCTGTTTCTCCAAGAGTTGGTCCGTCCACAGGTAACACATTGGTGACATTGATTGGTGGACCATTTCCAAATTATACGTCAACTTTGTTTTGTCGTTTTGGAAATCAACCTGTACCTGCACAATTTATATCTGAATCCACGGTACAATGCAATTCACCACCATTACGACCTGTTCGTGAAGTTCAGTCCATTACAATACAACCAAAACCAACCAGTGATTCAAATACAATTGAATCCTCTCCGTCCGGATTTTTTTCTTTAATAGTTGGTGAAACTTGTACTTTTGTTGCCTCTGGTACCTCTTGCATGCCCCAAAGCACCAGTTTTATGGATTGGAATGTATCTGCTTCGTCGTTGAAACAAGTGTTGGAATCTTTACCTAATATTGGTACTGTACGCGTCACTCGAATTCCACAAGGTGTTCAAAATGTGACTTGGTTCGTGACATTCATGTCAGACATGCAAAGGGGTAACGTGAATCAAATGAAGATCGCTAATAATTCTTTGTATACATCTTCGTACTCAATGTCTGTGACGACTGTATTGGATGGTACTGATTCCTCCACCGGTCGTGTTGGAGTCGAAGTCACTTCCAATGGTGTTGACTATACCCAAGATGGTGTTGTTTTTGAATACCAAGCAATTGTACAAGTACATCGCATCTATCCAACCCATGGTCCATTGTATGGTCGTACTGAAATCTATGTGTATGGTAGTAATTTTAGAAATACGTCTGGTTTGTATTGTCATTTTGGTAAGAATAATCGTGGTTCAGCATCACCGGCCACCGCATTTATAAATTCAACTTGTATCAAATGTGTGGCACCACCTGTTTTGTATATTCGTAGTGTGCGGGTTGAGGTTTCAAACAACGGTGCAAATCCATTGTCAAGTAATCAATCGACAACAGGTGCTTGGTATACGTTTGATAAATCAGTCAAAATTTTGAATATATATCCCAAATCTGGACCATCGGATGGAAATACCTCTGTACGTGTTGTTGGTGAAAACTTTTTACCAACAGATGAAATGAAGTGTAAATTTGGATCATTTATTGTAAGAGCTGTTTGGTTGAATGGGCACGAATTAGTTTGTCGAACACCGTCTCATACACCAGGTGCTTTTCCATTAGAAATTACAGCCAACGATCAAGATTATACGACTCAAAGTTTGCCTTACTTGTTTTATTCACCGGTTTATATGGTTAATCTAGATCCTGTCAGTGGACCAGCATGGTCGGCTGGCACTGCCTTGCACATTTATGGTGGTAATTTTTTTAATACGTCAACTTTAACATGTCGTGTTGCTGATGTATCGGTGCCAGCACAATATTTATCAGACACAGAAGTGGTGTGCTATACACCGCCTTGTTTAAATTCATATACGGGTGGTGCTTGCAAAATGATGTATCAACCGTTATCCGCTCAGTAAGTTGTATTCGTCGTATGTTGTTTATACTTGGACGAATTAGCATCAGGTTTTTCTTGTTGTTTGTTGTTTGTTGTTATTGAGAAGCCTTTGACTGACAATGTTTGAATATTGTTTTCGGTGATTGTTTTTTTGTTTTTCTTCTTGTTTTTTTAGTATGAATTTAATTCGTGATCCACGTACTGGTTCTCTCAAATTGTTTCCAACCGCGCATTATTATCCTTTGTATTATTCCAAGTTAGTACCTGTTGAAATGTCAAACAATGGACAAGATTTTACAAACAGTGGTATACGATTTTTATATCAACAAGATGCAAAAATTACGGCCATTGCACCAGAACCAGCTAGAGGATGGGATACAGGATATACACCTTTGTTTATTACTGGGGAATATTTTGTCAATTCAACCAAACTAAGATGTCGAATTGGTGATCGTACAACTCGTGCAACATTTGTAACGTCTAAATTAATATTTTGTTCGACACCAACACATCCAACAAGTGAAATGGATCACGGGCAACATCGACATAAAACAGTGTTTCAAACCAATTTTGAACATGCTGATCGTGGTATAACCCGTGGACCAGCATCTGCTGGCAATGCAGGTAACGTCTTTGTTGAAATTGCTAATAATGGTGATGATTTCACCTCCAGTTATACTTTTTTCAATTATACCGGTCCATGCCCCAATGGTTATTATTGTCCAATACACGATTTGACATCCCAACAACAATGTCCACGTGGTACTTATTGTCGTGGTGAGGGGAATCGTAATTTTACAATGTGTCCACAAGGTACGTATCAACCGTTAATGGGTCAATCAGATTGTCGTCGTTGTGCAGTGGGTTACATTTGTCCCGACGAAGGAATGATAGTGCCAAGGTTGTGTCCACCTGGGTTTGTTTGTCAAGTCACAGGTTTGACGGTGGCAAGTCAACCGTGCCCACAAGGGCATTTCTGTTTAGAAGGCACCGCCACTTCAGCGACTACATGTGGTCGTCCGAAACCATCCAGTTCATTGTTTCCTACTCTGAGTCATGCGGAAAGATCCAGCACAGTACGATCAAGTCGTAAATCAAGAGGACATCAATTGGTATTAGGAGCTAGAAATACAGCTTGTTGGCAAAATGCTACAACTGATTTTGCCTTGCAAGTAAATCCTTACCCTGCTCGTTTTTGGATGGAACGGCATGCTTTGCCATTGTCTTCAACGGCGACGTTTAAACCAATACGAGGTAGATATTGTTTGGACGATAGTTGTTTGCGGTTGGAAGATGCCGAAAACATGACGGTCAGTGATTACATGTTTGATTATTCTACTAGTGCTTATGCGTTACGACGACCCATTCCTTGCCCAGCTGGTACGTATTGCCATCCAGGTACAGCTGTGGCATCCGGTAACATGAAAAATTTTACAACACCACAACCTTGTTTTGAATCAATGTATTGTCCAGAAGGTTCTTTGGAACCAAAGGGGGTGGGACAATGCCCAAAAGGATATTATTCTCCTTTTGGCGCACGTATTGCTTGTCCAGCTGGATCGTATTGTCCAATGGATGGTCATTGGGATCCATTGCCTTGCCCACCGGGTCGATTCAATAGTATGATTGCGCAATTGGAATGCAGTAAATGCCCAGAAGGATTCATATGTCCAGGATTTGGCCGTGTTGATCCAGCTATTTGTCCACCAGGTTACATTTGTTCCAGAAAAGATTTAGCATCACCAAACGCAAGATGCCCGTCTGGGTTTTTTTGTCCCAATGGTACTTTGACAGCAGATCCATTTCGTAATGATACTACTTTGAGACCATATCCATGTCGACCAGGTACATATTGTATGGGTGGTGCTGGGTTTGATGTTGTAAACAACGGTAACTATTTATATGCACAAAATTGTACGGAAGGTTTTTATTGTGAATTGGGAAGTTCCTCTCCTATGGGTAGTGGTTTGTGCCCAAAAGGATTTACATGTCCATTGGGGACAGCAGTACCCGTACCAACACCACCGGGATATTTTGCTAAATTATTAGGTATGGTTGAACCGGCTGCATGTTTACCAGGTTTTTATGCTCCAACTATTGAAACCGTTGAATGTTATCCTTGCCCACCGGGTACGCAGTGTGAAAATGATGCTACTGCTGTGGCAACCATTTGTCCACCCGGTACCTTTCGTTCACGACTGGGTGTTGTTATGGGTGACACATCGGGGACACCAGGCACTGGTGTTATTTGTGCTGGATGTCCACAAGGCACTTGGTCCAAGAATTGGGAATTGCGAGATGCTGGTGAATGTACGAGATGTCCACCCGGTACCGTCTGTCCAATTGATGGCATGACACGACCTTGTACGCAAGCTGATTTTCCCAAACCCTACGAACCTACAAACATGGGTGAATCGCAAGCTGAATGTTTGAAAAAAATGTTTCATTATTATGGATTTTTAGTTGGTAAACCCGATGAATTTTATGTTCTTGGCAATGTAGGCCAAGAAGTGAAGAAAGGACGTGGTCCAGTCTTTCAATCTGTTGCTATTGGTATTGAAGGTTCCTGTTATTTTAATGACCAACCGGACGGTACAGTCGTGTACCAAAGATTCAAAGATTATTATGGTCCTTTGTATCCCATTCAAACTATGGGTAATTTTCATCAAGGATACGGTGATGCAAATTATGAAGGTTATTTTGGACGTGGTTCGTTATACATTGATTTACCTGTATCTCGATTATATGAACCCGCCAGAAATTGCACAGCAGGTTATTTTACATACGATCGTACAATCAATCAAGATCGTTGGGTAATTGGTACGTGTGAAGCTGATATCATTTGTAATTATGTGGATAAAGCACAATCTCAACCATGCAGTGAAGGTTATGTGTGTGACGAAGGTACAACTTCTATTTCACAATTGGATAATAAATGTCTCGAAGGATATGTGTGTGATTTTGGTACAACACCAGATGTCAACTTGGAAGCAACACAGGGTCAATTAGCTGAATTATGTCCACGTGGTTATGTCTGCTTAGCAGGTACTGGTGCTGGACAAAAATACAGTGCTAAATGCCCCGCTGGTTATTTTTGTCCAACTGGTTCAGGTCAAGTCTTGTTTGGAAGAATGGCCAATGATGCAGTGAATCAAAAATTAACAGCGATCGAAGCAAATCCCTTTGCTCCACCTTACCCACCGGGTGGTAAAGATAAATTGTTGCCGGCCCAACTGTATCGAAGAGATGTAAACATGCATGATGAGAATTGTTTCAATAACATAAATACTGTTTTATCAGATACGTGGGAATACAAGTACGATACCATGGGTAAACCTGAACATCCATTGTACGAAGACGAACGTCGTGATCCATCTTGGAATCGTTACCCAGCACAGGTGAATCTAGCAATCAAAGCAGGTAAAAGGTGCGGTCGTGATCACAAATGGCGGTTGACTAAAGATGTTATTGATAGTTTAGAATGTAATTGTCGTCAACAAATCATTCGTGTATTGAGTATATGGCGCTTGTGGCGTTGCACAAAAGGATGGACGCAAGTACCACCTTGGCCAAGAGAACCGGATAATTATGATTGGCCACCTTGGTCCTATGGTGCCGGTAGTGTAAAATTAGGAAAACCAAAACAATGCAAATTCAATGTAGATTTTGACAACGGTGAACCAGTACAAACGGTCGATTTGGAAGAAGGGTACAAAGAAGATGCTCCTGGGTTGAGAATTCGTTCAAGTTGGTTAGATCTTGAAGAAGATCCTACTTACAACAATGTCCGGTGGAAACATTGGGATACTGGAAAAGCAGCCGACAGTAATATTTGGGAAAGACCCGGGACCCATATAAGTTGGACTCAAAAAGATCAATCTAAACCACCCATCATTCGATTAGTTGTACGTGGAAGAGAGTTAAAAGCAGCTGGTAACACAAATTATTGTGAATATCATGGTTGGATCAATGCATACGATTGTTTGAGGCATTACATTGCAGAAAATTACAAAACACAAAATTTTGATCGTTTGGCTGGTACACGGCAATTGCCAGGTTACGATCGATTTGATCCTTACACGTACGATGCCCATTATGCCATTGAATTGATTGAAACCTTTGGTGATCGCGTTGGTGAACTTATTGGTTTGGGTGAACCAGATCCATTGAATCCCTTAGAAAAATTGCCTTTACGTTTGGACATGTGTCAATGTGAAATGTTACTGCGTTGTCCAAATGGTACATCTTCTCTTGTTGGCTCAACGTCTCGTTTTGATTGTAAAAAAACTGGCTCGGAAGTCTTGTTAAGAACAATGCCAATACCGGAATCCAATCCAGATTACAAAAGATTGAATTCGTCTTTGTTCGATGAACGTTTAGCAAGTGATTTGACAGGAACTGCCACTAGAAAGATTGTACCGATACCAATGAATGCTTATGAGACGGTACGTTCAGATGCTGCAGTGTTTTAGTTTTATAATGTCTTTTAATTATTTTGTATTGATTCTTTTTCTTGCTTTTTTTCTCTACATTTCCGACATTATTTATTCCTGCTCTTCTTTGACAACAGGCTACTTTCACGATGGATTTTCGAAAATTACCAACAAATATGACCTATAATTCTCATTACCAAGTCAGTGTTTATTTCAATTGCATTCCATGTCCGGCAAGATATGTTTGTAGTGCAAATTTAGAAGAATGTACATATCCAGAATTAGAAAGACAAGAAAACGAATTTAATATATTGTGTGAGGACTGTTGCAAATGTCGTCCAAAAAGTATGCCCTCGTACTTTACTGATTTAACCGGTGGTTTAAGGGGTGCCAAACAAAGTGATCCATACGATGAAAGATTCTTTATGTTGCCCGACAGCAAACAT
>Ga0115005_10000857_pt1 | contig 23697 bp, 15 predicted proteins | sample ArcOceMetagenome_FD_87163 | JGI IMG/M metagenome (GOLD analysis project Ga0115005, IMG submission 87163) | Marine eukaryotic phytoplankton communities from Arctic Ocean - Arctic Ocean - Greenland ARC118M Metagenome | ecosystem: Environmental > Aquatic > Marine > Oceanic | place: Arctic Ocean...
ACATAAAGTAAATATTTTTTATACGGCTCCAACAGCAATTCGTGCATTAATGAGTGTAGGTGATGATTTGGTCAATCAATCAGATCTTTCTTCTTTACGTATTTTAGGCACAGTGGGTGAACCAATCAATCCAGAGGCATGGCATTGGTATTATGAAATAGTAGGAAAATCTAATTGTCCAATCGTTGATACTTGGTGGCAAACTGAAACAGGTGGTATTTTAATTACTTCACTACCAGGCGCTGTTGATATGAAACCGGGTGCTGCGGGTAAGCCATTTTTTGGTGTACAGCCAGCATTGTTTGATAAAGAAGGTAACACGCTTGAAGGTGCTGACTCGGGTTTATTAGTGATGACAGGTAGTTGGCCAGGCCAGTTACGTACAGTTTACGGTGATCACGATCGCTTCTATCAAACATATTTGAGCCAATATCCCGGTAATTATTTTACGGGTGATGGTGCTCGACGTGATGAAGACGATTTTTATTGGATCACAGGGCGTGTTGATGACGTACTTAACGTTTCTGGTCATCGTTTAGGTACAGCTGAGATTGAAAGTGCATTAGTACTTCATCCTGCAGTTGCAGAAGCGGCTGTTGTTGGGTACCCACATGAAATTAAAGGACAAGGTGTTTATGCATACGTTACTTTGATGGGGAATGCGACTGAATCTCCTGAGCTACTTAAAGCATTGACTGAATTTGTTGCTAAAGAGTTAGGTCGTTTTGCCAAGCCTGATTATATTCAATACGCACCAGGTCTACCAAAAACACGTTCAGGAAAAATTATGCGTCGTATATTACGTAAAATTGCTGAAAACGATATTGATACTTTAGGGGATACTTCAACATTGGCAGACCCTACTGTTGTTGATAACTTGATCAGCAATCGAATTGTTCATGGTGCTTAGTTAATACCGTAAATATTTACTTTAAAGATAAAGCGCCTCCGGGTGCTTTTATGTTCAGGATGAACGGTATGTCACGATCACATGGATGTGAAAGAGTGACGATGTTCAGGATGGCCTTCATTAGTCATTCTACTTTTCAATTCATGTACGTATTTTAGTTCCAGCCAAATCATAAGTATCTGCATTCCTAAAAGCACATAGAATAAAAACACTAAAAAATACTGTACCTTCAAAAAAATTCACTGTAAGATATTCTATACAAAACGAGTAAACTTAACTTTACAAAGTGACAATTAATAGAATTACCATGGCAATACAAACAAAACGATATTATTTTACCCCCTTCTTTTGCTAAGTCACTCTTAGTACTTTTACTTTATATTTAAATGATTAAACAATCTTCGATAAATGGAAAATACAATGCCTCACTCTTTAGCTAACTCATTACCTAGTAATCCCTCCCATGTAAAAACCCTTAATGATATTCATGTAAATTCTGAAGAGGTATTGATCACACCTGATCAATTACGAGATGAATTACCCTTGTCAGAAAAAGGGCGAGATTTTGTTAAAGCAGCGCGTAAGGTTATCGCTAACATTATTCATAAAAAGGACCATCGACTTTTAGTTATTTCAGGACCCTGTTCAGTACATGATCTTGATGCAGCAAAAGAGTATGCGCAAAAATTAAAAGCGCTTCATGATAAGCACCAAGATAGCCTTTACATTGTTATGCGTGTTTATTTCGAAAAGCCTCGTACGACAGTAGGGTGGAAAGGTTTAATAAATGATCCACATATGGACGGCACTTTTGATGTAGAAAGTGGGTTACGTAAAGCCCGAGAATTATTAATATACTTGACTGATTTAGGCTTACCGCTAGCGACAGAAGCCCTTGATCCGATCAGTCCTCAATACTTGGCAGAACTATTTAGCTGGTCGGCAATCGGCGCAAGAACAACTGAATCACAAACACACAGAGAAATGGCTTCAGGCCTTTCTATGCCTATTGGTTTTAAAAATGGGACTAATGGTAGTTTAGGTGTGGCAATTAACGCTTTACAGTCAGCAGCATCTTCACATCGCTTTATGGGAATAAATCGTCAAGGACAAGTCGCATTAATCAAGACGTCGGGGAATCCTGATGGACATGTTATTTTACGTGGGGGTAAGCAACCTAACTATGATTCAGTAAATGTAGCCATATGTGAGCAAGATCTGAATGGTCAAGGCCTGGAGCCAGGCATTGTCATTGATTGTTCGCATGGGAATTCAAATAAAGATTATCGCCGTCAGCCATTGGTTGCAGAAAATGTATTTAATCAAATTGTAGAAGGTAATAAATCGATTATTGGTATCATGCTAGAAAGTAATATTCATGAAGGAAACCAGAGTACCAATGTACCAAAAAGTGAATTAAAGTACGGTGTTTCAGTTACCGATGCGTGTATTAACTTTAATGATACCGAGCTTTTATTAGCAAATGCTTCAAATAAACTTGATGATGTCTTAAAGCTGCGTTTAACTTAATATGTGTTAAATTGATTATCGCTAAAAGTAAACGAGTAAATTAATGAATAAAGAAAGTATAGCTCCTCAGTTGAAAGCACTGAGAAATGAAATTGATGAAATAGACAGTCAATTAGTAGAGCTATTAGCGAAACGCAGAAAGGTTACCACTAAAGTTGGAGAGCTAAAAAGCCAAGTGGGTATGCCAATTTATGCACCTGACCGAGAAGCTGAATTACTTTCCTTACGTCGTCAACAAGCGATGGAAGCTGGCGTATCTCCAGAGTTAATCGAAGATATTCTCCGACGTCTAATGAGTGATTCTTATATTAGTCAAGATGCAAGTGGTTACCAATGTGTAAATACTGAATGTAAAAAAATAGTCGTTATCGGTGGTAGCGGTCAATTGGGTAAAGTGTTTGTCGATTTATTTCAGCGTTCAAGCTATCAAGTTGAAGTACTTGAACAAAATGATTGGCCAAATAGCGAGGGTATTCTTGCGGGAGCTGGCGTCGTTATCGTTGCTGTACCTATTCGTTTAACGTCAATGATCATTCAGAAATTATCTCGGCTACCTAAAGCGTGTATTTTAGCCGATGTTACCAGTGTAAAAGAAATGCCTCTTTATGAAATGATGAAAGTCCATAAGGGGCCTGTTGTTGGCTTGCATCCGATGTTTGGTCCTGATGTATCAGGTTTAATAAAACAAACAATTATTACCTGTGAAGGTCGCTCGCCTGAGCAATATAATTGGTTGTTAAAACAGTTTCAGGTATGGGGAGCCAAAATATACCCTGTTGATGCTTTAGCGCATGATCAAGCAATGTCGATGGTTCAAGTTATGCGTCATTTTTCAACGATTGCTTACGGCTATCATTTGATGACTGAAGGTGCAGATATTGCTCAACTCGTTGAGATGAGTTCGCCTATTTACCGTTTAGAATTAATCATGGTAGGGCGCTTGTTTGCACAAGACCCTGTGCTTTATACGGACATAATCTTTTCAAATCGCGACAATGTTGCGATGATGAAACGTTTTGCTTATCGATTTTTAGAACTGTTAGAAGATGTTGAAATGGGTGATAAAGATGCTTTTGTTAACATGTTTGACCAAGTGGCTGATTGGTTTGGGGATTATGCAGATATCTTTTTACAAGAGAGTAAAGCCATGCTATTAAAAGCTAATGAATTAAAAAAACATTAACTTTAAAGATCTTTAACTAGCTTAATAACAAGAGTATCTATGAAATCATCATTATTAACCTTATTCACGCTAACCTTCTTTTGCTTCATTTCAGTATCAGTACACGCTGAGAATGAGAATGAGAATGAGAATGATTTTGCACTGGGTGTGATCAGCGAATCGCAATTATTGAGTGGTTTTACTGGCTTTAATGAAAAGTTTCAGGCGTTTTCAATCAGTGACCAAGAACAAGAAATTATTGCTCAATGGCCTAAAGCGCTTCAGATAGACGTTTATTTTGGGACGTGGTGTCACGATAGCGAACGTGAGGTACCGAAATTATTGAAACTATTAAAAGCAAATAAAGATATCACTTCAACACTTATTGCGCTTGATTATCAAAAAGAAGATCCACAGGCATTAGCTAAAGAAAGTCAGATAAAGTACACACCCACCATTATTGTCTATCGAGATAAGAGTAAAAAAGAAGAGTTAGGTCGAATCATTGAAAGACCTAATAAAAGTTTAATTGAAGACATTAATCAATTGTTGCTCTAAAAACTCCAAAGTGGATGAAAGCTAGAGTGCATCATTTTTTTTGGGGTATTCATTGGTAGAGTAACAAGCACTGCAAAGAGTGCAAAACTAATGCGTATCAGTTTCATTGTTAAAAACTTCTGGCGCTTGGTTTATCACATTATCAATGTGTTCAAAAAATTCAAAAAATTCAGGTTCTAAATCATCAATAGTCACACCACTTTTAAGTTCTGTTTCTATCTGATGAGTCACGCGTCCTAGACTTGGTACACCAGAATAGCAACACGCCCCATTAAGCTTATGAATGAGCACTTTTAGTTGATCGGCATCTTGAGAAGTAAGCGCTTCAGAAATATTGATCTTAGTATCAGGCAGACTTTTTACAAGGCCCTTAAGCATTTCTTTAGCAAGGTCTTCTTTATTGCCCGCTCGCTTTAATGCTAAAGGCCAATCAATAACTTTATTGTTGTTGAGCTCAACGTCTACATTAGCTGCTGGTTCTGACTTAATTGATGTCTCATTAATATGAGTACTTCTCGTACCTTTCTCTTTTCTTGTTTTTATATGCAATGGTTGGGTTAAATCACAATATTCGTAAATAGAATGTCGAAGCATCGCTTCGTCAATGGGTTTAGTCATATAAGAATCAAAACCTAATTTCAACAGTTTGTCTTTTTCTTCTTTAAGGGCATGAGCTGTAACGGCAATTATTGGCGTGTTATCATTGAAGGTCATAGCTTTGATACTTTTAAGTGCAGAGATCCCATCCATTATAGGCATCTGAATATCCATAAATATCATAGCAAATTTTTCATTTTCACAAATATCTACAGCATCTTGTCCATTAACTGCGGTTGTGACTACATGCACTTGTTCGAGTAAAAGTTCTTTAATGAGCTTTAAGTTAGCTTCGTTATCGTCAACGGCCAGAATTTTAACAGGGATTTTATTTTCTTGTGTGGTCGATTTTATGGTGTCTAATAAATGGTGTCTAGGTAACAACACTTTATTTAATCGTTCCGGTGTTATTGGCTTACTTAAACAACTTTTAGCGCCACTCGCAATTAATGCTTCTTGTAGATTAGGCGAATTACTGTTTATTGCTAGATGAATCTGGGTCACCATTGGAGAAAGTGTCGTAATCAGCTCTTTTAAATCGACCAATGCCGTTGGTGTAATATCATGGCTAATAAGGGCGAAATCAAAATGCAATTTTTTATTCAGCAGATCATCTATTTGATCTAGGGTTTGAACTGCGTGTACGTCCAAGTCCCATTCAGCAAGAATTTCACTGGTCGCAATACGGCTATGCGTATGAGGTTCCAAATAAAGTACACTTTTGCCTGATAGTTCATGGTTATCAAAAACATTATCAATAGAAATAGGGTTAACTTCACAACGGAAAGTAAACCAAAAGGTTGAACCTTCGCCCTGTTCTGTAGAAAAACCCATGTTGCCATGCATTTCATTAACCAGTCGCTGGGAAATAACTAACCCTAATCCTGTGCCACCATAAAGTCGGGTAACACTTTTATCTGCTTGACCAAAAGCATCGAAAATAGTTTTTTGTTGCTCTTCGTTCATGCCAATACCGCTATCTTTTATTGTTATTTTAATAAGGGCACTATTATTTTCAATATGTTCACTGTCTACATCAATATCAATAGCGCCTTTATGAGTGAACTTCATTGCATTGCCCGTTAGATTAATCAACACCTGTTTAATTCGCATTGCGTCACCAATAAGAGCATCAGGTAATTGCGGATTAACACGTAATGATAATTCAATATTCTTTTTGTGAGAGGTTGGGGCAAGTAGTGTTAAGGTTTCTTCTACCGCTTCTCGCATTGAAAATGGAATGTTTTCAATCACCATTTTCCCTGCGTCTAATTTTGAAAAATCTAAAATATCATTAATAATGGCTAATAGGTTAGCTGAAGACCGTTCTATAGTTTGCAAATAATCACGCTGAGTAACGGTGAGTGGCGTCTTTAAAACTTGGCGAGTAAAGCCAATGACACCATTGAGTGGTGTACGAAGTTCATGACTCATATTCGCTAAAAATTCTGATTTAACTTTGTTGGCTTCTTGTGCTTTTCTTTTAGCAATATCAAGTTCAACGTTTTGTATTTCAAATTGTTCTAAACTTTCTCGTAAATCGGTAGTCGTTTGGTCAATACTGCCCTGCATTTCTTCTTGGTAATCACCCAGTGATTGTGCCATCGCGTTGACACCATTTTTCAAAAAATTTAGCTCACCAATCAACTGACCCGTCACACGACTTTCGAGTTTACCTTCACGAATTCTATCCACGGCTAGTACCATTGAACCTATTGGGCGTGTGAAGTTTTTAATTAATCGATAAGAAAAAAATGCACTAAAAGCACTACCCAAAAGAACAATTAAAAAGGAGATTATCATCTGGTTTTGCTGTTTTAAGCGAATGTTACTGCTATCAATTAGCATCGCAATGTAACCAATATTATTTTGAGAGGGTACTCGAGTAGCATCATTTAATAAGGTTTCGTCGATAATAGGACTATGAAAAATAAAATCATCACCAGTTTTAGAAAAAATAGTACTGTTAGGGATAATTTCACCAGCTTTAAGGCGAATTAGATTCGTATCCCCATGGTAGGAACTGGTTACAAAAACTTGATTATCTTTGGTGAAAACAGCAATGCTTTTGATAATAGACGATTGGCTACGGTGCGTAAAATTGATCAAATTACGTAATTTCACCCGATCTTTACTCTGCATAGGTAAAGTGCTGGCAATTGCTAAAGGTTCAATAATGCTTTGAGAACGCTGCATTAAGAAGTTATTCAATTCATCGTAACGGCTATACGAAAAATAGCTAGCTACCGTGAATGCTATCAGCGTTGTTGGAACGATGGTAAGTAAAATTACCCAATCTTTCAGGCTTATTTTATGCATTATTTGCTTAACTTTAGTGTAAAATCATGGCATTGAATAATCTTATCATGGCATATCGTCATATAAAATTATAGCACTTAACAGGTATATTTTGTCATGGCTAATTTTTTTAAAGCATCGGCTAAAAAACAACAATTAGGTCAAGAAGCAAAAATCAAAATCATACGTCTTGATATGAATGGCTGTGGCGTTGGTCAATATAATAAAAAACCAATATTTATTGATGGTGTTTTACCCAATGAAGTTGTTCAGGCCAAAGTTATTGAACAGAAAAATAAATACAGCCGTGGCAAATTAATGGAAGTATTAAGCCAAAGTAAACAACGTATTGAAGCTAAATGTCAGCACTTTCTTAAATGTGGAGGCTGTGATGTGCAGCATATGACACCCGAAGCTCAACTTGACTTTAAACAGCAAAAGGTCAGTGATTTATTTGCGCGCAGCAATCATACTGATGAATTACCTTGGCAGACTCCTATAGTGAGTCAACCTTGGCACTATCGTCGAAAGGCGCGTATTGGTGTGCAATATGATAAAACAGGGCAAGCAACTATTGGCTTTAGACAGCGTGGCAGTAATCAGTTAATTACTATTAAGAATTGTCCTGTTTTGGTTGAACCGTTGGGGCCTATATTTTCATTGCTTAAAAAATTGCTCCCAAAGCTATCAGGAAAAAATGCTATTGGTCATATAGAAGTTATTTTTACCGATAAAATCACGGTTGTGGTTAGGCAGCTTGAGATATTAACAAAGCAAGATAAACTTCATTGGCAAACCTTTAGCGAAAATTTTTCTTGTGACGTTTTATTCGATTCAGGTAAAGATGTAACGTCTATTGATGAATCCACTGCAGCAATGCTTAACTATGCCTTAGATGACAATATCGATATTTCGTTCACTACTGATAACTTCATTCAAGTTAACCATGAAGTTAATAAAGGGATGATAAGGCAAGCACTGCAATGGCTCAAGTTGAATGAACAAGATATTGTTTTAGATTTGTTTTGTGGCCTAGGTAATTTTAGTTTACCCATAGCAAAAAAGGTAGAACAGGTTGTTGGTATTGAAGGTGTTGACTTGATGGTTACAAATGCACATGAAAATGCGTTAAAAAATGGCTTAAGTAATTGTGAGTTTTATCAAGCTGATTTGAATAGTCACTGGCAGAATGAGGGGTGGGTAAATAAAAAGTACACTAAACTTTTATTAGACCCCGCACGAGCAGGAGCATATCAAGCTTTACAACAATTAGTTCATTTGAATATTAAAACAGTTTTATATGTAAGTTGTGACCCGACAACCTTAGCCAAAGATAGTGAGTTATTAGTATCAAAAGGTTATAGCATTGAAAAAATATCCTTAATGGATATGTTTTCACAAACAAAGCATATTGAGACTATGGTATTGTTTGTTAAGTAGACATTCATTTTATTTCTCTAAATTTAGTAGGTTTTATTTATGGTTTCGGTACGTAAATCTCATCAAATGTCGGAAACAAATTTTGAGCAATGGTTAAGCTCATTAGAACTTAATGAAAATAAACATCAAGCACTTGAAAAGCTTTGGCATCAAGTGAATGTTTTTTTTGTTGAGCAACAAGAATGTCAGACTAAGTCATTAGAAATGGTTGAAATTCTTGCTAGTTTAAACTTAGATTGTGATTCATTATGTGCCGCTTTTTTACTCCCTCTCTATGAAGACCAATGTATTTCAATGGAATATATTGAAGAAAACTTTTCTCAGCAAATACTCAGTTTGTGTAATGGCGTTAGTCAAATGCAAGCAATAAAAGCACTGCAGCAAGGCCAATCAAATAGGGTTTCTGCGAACCAAGTTGATAATATTCGAAAAATGTTAGTGGCAATGGTTGATGATGTTCGGTCAGTCGTTATTAAACTTGCTGAGCGTGTTTGTTATTTGCGACGCGTAAAAAATACCGATGAAGAAACTCGTGTTTTAGCGGCCAAAGAAACCGCTAATATTTATGCACCACTTGCAAATAGATTAGGTATTGGACAATTAAAATGGGAACTTGAAGATATTTCATTTCGTTACCTCCATCCATTGGTCTATAAAAAAATAGCGAAACAGTTAGATGAAAAGCGCCTTGCCCGTGAAAAATACATGGCTGATTTTGTGAGTAATCTTAACCGGCAATTAAAAGAGTTAAATATTGTGGGTCAAGTCTATGGCCGTCCAAAGCATATATTTAGCATTTGGAAAAAAATGCAGCAAAAATCACTCGATTTTGAACAACTTTTTGATGTAAGAGCCGTCAGAGTTGTTGTTGAAAAGCTACAAGATTGTTATGGCGCATTGGGCATCGTTCATACCAGTTGGAAGCATTTACATAATGAATTTGATGATTATGTAGCGACGCCGAAAGCTAATGGCTATCAATCTATACACACTGTCGTTTTAGGTCCTGAGGGTAAGTCAGTAGAAGTGCAAATTAGAACCCAACAAATGCATGAAGATGCAGAACTGGGTGTCGCGGCTCATTGGCGTTATAAAGAAGGCAGTACTGGTGGTAAAAATAGCGATAAAAAAACAGGTTTTGATGAAAAAGTTAGCTGGTTAAGAAAAATTCTACAATGGCAAGATGACGTAAGCGAGAGTGGTGATTTAGTTGATGAGTTACGCAGCCAAGTTTTTGAAGACCGGATTTATGTATTTACCCCCAACGGAGATGTTATTGACTTACCTGCAGGCGCTACACCCTTAGATTTTGCTTACTACATTCATTCAAATGTCGGGCATTGTTGTATCGGGGCTAAAGTTTCTGGACGAATTGTACCTTTTACTTATCGCTTACAAACAGGTGACCAAGTCGAGGTATTAACCAGTAAAACACCAAATCCGAGTCGCGATTGGTTAAACCCTAACCTGCATTATACACATGCCTCAAGAACTCGGTCAAAAATTCAACATTTCTTTAAATTACTCGATCGTGACAAGCACATTGCCTTAGGTAAAGAACAGTTAGAGGCAGAATTATTGAAACAAGACTTAACCAATACTGATTTAATGACAGCAGGTAGACGCTTTAATATTAAATCAATTGATGATTTATATGCCGCTATAGGTTCAGGTAATGCTCGTTTGCAGCAAGTTATTAATCATCTGCAATATCATAACCAGAAAAACAAACCACCTACAGAGCTTGACCCGCAAAGTTTGGTAAAACCACAACAGACTCAGCAAAAATCAAAAGCGGATGCGAACGGTATAACCGTATCAGGTGTGGGCAATCTATTAACGCATATGGCTAAATGTTGTCATCCGGTGCCGGGCGACGAAATTTCGGGTTTTATTACACAGGGTCGAGGTATATCAGTACATCGCAATGACTGTGACCAATTAGCTCATGCGTTAAGTCAGCAACCCGAGCGTGAAGTAGAAGTGCAATGGGGTGTGCAGAGCCAACAAAGTTATCTCGTCACCGTAAAAGTTATTTCGAGTGATCGTCAAGGTTTAGTCCGTGATATCTCAACGATTGTTTCAAATGAACGCGTCAGTATTGTTGGTATGGAAAGTCGTTCTGATCCTGTTAAACAAACGGTAGCGATGATGTTAAATATTGAAATTGCGAACAATGAAATATTAGGGCGTTTGATTGGAAAGTTATTGCAACTCGACGATGTATTAGAAGTTAAACGACTCTAGTTTTATTTTATCTCCCTATTGAACCTCTAGATAATGGAAAGTATAAAAATGTTAAGCGAACAAGCTTCAATGAATAAATTACGTTGGATCATGACCGAACTGCGTGATCCAGAAACTGGCTGTCCGTGGGATATCAAACAAGACTTTTCCTCGATAGTTCCTCACACAATCGAAGAAGCTTATGAAGTTGCAGATGCGGTGATGGACGCTGTTGAACAACAAGACTTTTCTGAATTAGAAAAAGAATTAGGTGATTTACTTTTTCAGGTGGTTTTCTACAGTCAATTAGGACACGAGCAAAAACAGTTTGATTTTGACGGTGTGGTTAGCGCAATTTGCGAAAAACTTATTCGCCGTCATCCTCATGTGTTTGGTGATAAAAGCTTAACCTCTGATGCAGAAATAAAAGCAAATTGGGAAAATGAAAAAGCAAAAGAAAGATTACAAAAAAGTGCTAAAGATAACATCAGTATTTTAGCGGATATACCTAAAAATTTACCCGCGTTATCTCAAGCGGCCAAAATCCAAAAACGTTGTGCGCATGTTGGTTTTGATTGGCACAATATTGAAGATGTCTTTGCAAAGGTTGTTGAAGAACTTGAAGAAGTCAACGTTGAAATCGAGCAAAATAACCCTGAAGCATTAGCCGAAGAGTTAGGAGACCTGATGTTTGCAATTGTAAACCTTTGTCGTCATGCAAAAAAAGACCCTGAACAGCTATTGCGTCAAGCAAATCAAAAATTCACTAAAAGGTTTCATGGTGTAGAAAAACAAGTGGAAACCTCTGGTGTTGAATTTGAACAACATTCACTAGAAACGCTTGAAACGTATTGGCAACAGGTGAAAATCAATGAGAAACAACAATGAAAGAAAAGCTTCTCCAATTAGTCGACTGTTTATTAACGCTAGAAAATAACATTGTAACGTTAACCTTTAATCGCAATGATGTCCGTAATGCGCTCACGAGCACCGCTATTGCAGATGATATTGTCAATACCATTGAGTGGATTAATAAAACACCGTCTATAGCTGTGCTGGTTATTACGGGCGCAGGTTCAGCATTTTCATCGGGTGGAAATATTAAAGATATGGCTGAACGCGGTGGTGACTTTGCTGGCGATGTTCAAGCACTTGAAGCTCGTTATCGTCAAGGCATACAAAGAATTCCTTTAGCGATACATAAATGTGAAGTCCCCGTTATTGCGGCTATAAATGGCCCCGCAATCGGTGCAGGATTTGATGTGGCAAATATGTGTGATATTCGTATTGCCTCAACTAAAGCAAAGTTTGGTGAAACATTTGCTAATTTAGGACTTATTCCTGGTGATGGCGGCGCATGGTTTATGCAACGTGTTATTGGCTATCAAAAGGCCGCAGAGCTGACCTTTACCGGAAGAATTATAAATGCTGAAGAAGCAAAAGCATTAGGTGTTGTGCTGAATATCGTTGAACCTGAATTATTAATGGATAACGTTATGAGCTTAGCAGCAGAAATAGCGGCTAAGCCAACAGCTTCTATGCGTTTAACTAAACGTCTAATGAAAATGGCACAGCGGACTGATTTGCCTGACTTTCTTGATATTTGCGCCGTGTTTCAAGGGATGTGTCATAACAACCCTGAACATTTAGATGCCGTAAATGTCATGCTGGAAAAACTAGCTAAATAATACTTGAGTATTTAGAAATTTTTCATATTAAGTTACTTGGAAGTAAACACTTAAGTCTTGTTGGGAATAAAAACCACGACCGTTCATCCTGAACACATACGTTTATTGGCATCCATGCCACCACGTTATACCGTTCATCCTGAATATAAAAAGCACCTGTAAAGGTGCTTTTTATTAGAGTTAAAACGCTGATCGTTTTTACTATTCAGCAATATCTGCATTATGATAAACGTTTTGTACATCATCACAATCATCTAACATCGCGATAAATTTTTCAAAATTAGCCGTGTCATCTTCACCTGAAATTTCCGTGTAATTTTGTGGCACCCAGGTGATTTCTTCAACTTCTAAATCGTACTCAGGCATTGAGTTAGCGAATTCAGTTTTAACTTTGAAAAATTCAGTATGTGGTGCATAAACAGTAATAATACCGTCTTCTAGCTCAACATCTGTAACATCAATATCAGCCATCATTAATGTTTCTAAAACAGCTTCGTCATCTTCACCTTTAAAAGCAAATACGGCTTGATGATTAAACATGTGTGAAACAGTGCCAGATGAACCAATTTTAGAATACGTTTTAGTAAAGCATTGGCGTACGTCTTTTATCGTACGGTTGCCGTTATCAGTTAAACAATCAATGATAACCATACAGTTACCTGGACCAAAGCCTTCATATCTTGCGGCAACAAAATCTTCGCCACCAGCACCGGATGCTTTTTTTATCGCATTTTCAATCACGTGTGTAGGAACTTGATCTTTTTTTGCTCGTTCAATTAAACCGCGAAGTGTTAGGTTACCATCTGGGTCAACACCGCCTTCTTTGGCACTTACATAAATTGCTTTACCGTATTTAGAGTAAACTTTAGTTTTTGCGCCGGCTGTTTTCGCCATTGATAATTTACGATTTTGGTATGCTCTACCCATCTGAATGCATCTCGTTATTCTTAAAAAATTGATGGACTAGATTCTACCCGCTGAGATTAAGTTTGACTAGTCTTGTTGTGTGCTAATCATGAATAATTACACCTTTTTTAGCGCAAATATTCACAAAAATTATCTAATCAGAGGTACTTGAACTGTTCATTATTACTTTGAACATTCTTATGCTCTCCTCTACATAACCACTGGCTATATAAGCGCATGGGATTAATGGAGAAAGTAATACCGCTAACATGACTAAAATCGTTAAATTACTCTTCGGTATAAATACATAAAAAATAACGACAATAAAGCGGGTCATTCTATCCAAATTACCACTGACTTTAAGTGTTTTTTTGAAAGGTTTAATAAGTAATCGTTGTGCCTTTCTGAAGATGAACAGCGGGTAAACTGATTGTAAAAATTGAAATATTGAGACAGTATTGAATTAGTAATATCTATTTGTGCTGATATTTATCCTCCAGGCAAATCTTTTTTTAGCCATGTTTTTAATGCGAACGCTATCTAAAGTGAACATTAACTCAATAAAGTGATGATTTTTAGTAAGCCAGTACATTGAATTTTTTATTAAAAGTTCCTCTTTAAAAGAACTTCATCAAAAACACCCGCAAAAATTGATACCATAAGGTCATGAATTTCCTTTTGATATTTATCTATTGTACTGATGTATTTGATAAATAATCGACTCTGAGGAGAAGTATTGATGGGGAGTAAGGTGAGAAAGTAGCAGCATAAACAGTCTCATTGCAAAGACAGATATTCTCTAGTTATGCCGCTACTTAGTTTTTAAATAAACCATTTATTTACCTTTGTTGTCGTATACCATTAATACGTTGTGTACATTCGGATTCTTCAACATCCCACTGACTAACTGACAGATGTTTAATGTTAAGAATAAGTGTCGCTAATGACGAAATATTATAAAGTGTTTGTTTTATCATGTTAAATCTCCTCGGTGTTAGCGCTTTCAAGCAAGCTAATCAGAAAGTAATGATGAAGTCGTTGAAGCAAGATTTTCCTGTTTAAAGGAATATTGCTTTATAAGTGCTAAGTTACCGGTTGTAATTGTATTTTTATCAATTAATACCGCTGCATTTAAATCAGATAAAGCACCTGATATATCATTATTTATATATCTTGAAATACCACGGTTGTTATAACTTAACGACTTAAGGTAATCCGCTTTAGCACTTCTCAAGTTTATTTTTTTAGCACTATTGATCGCTGCAGTACATGCTGATTCTGATTGAACGGCGTCTTTTGATTGTAAATAAGCAACACACAAGCCCATGCTGCTGCCAAATGAGTCTTCATCCCTTTGTAGTCTATTGAGTTTTTTAATACCTGAACCAAATTGACCTTTAACAATTTCAGGAGTACCTGTTGCATGTTTTACTACCGCAACTCTTAATGCTGCATCACTTTCAAGAGCGAGTACCGGGTTGCTAAGCACTAAAGTGGCCAGTAGGGTTTTTACTAATGTAGGTTTAATATTCATGTTTTTCTCCAATTAAAAAGCGTATCAAGTTGATACACGCTTAATATAGGAATTTACCGGCAATCAGACAAACGATTAAAATATACGTATTGCGTGAAGAAAATTCATCTATAAACGCAAATAATTATATAGTGCTGTCTACAAAGGTTTCTTTTACCCAATTTGCGAATAGTGTCAATTCTGTTTTACTTTCCATATTTTCATGCTGAATAAGATAATACCTATCATTGGTATTTAGCTCCTCGTCGAAGAGCTTCACCAGTAACTGCTCACTAAACCAAGTTTTACTGATAGGAAGGGGTACTAAAGCTATTCCCATCCCCTGTTGAGCCGCACGTGCAACCCCAAACATGCTATCAAACTGTATAATTTGCTTGGGATCGAAATCATCAATATTGACATTGTCAGCCCATTGATGCCATGACCAAGGGCGTGATCTATGCAAAATTAGCGGCGTACTTCTTAATGCAGAAACACCGATGTTTTTAAGTTTTTTATATAATTTTTTATTACAAGCTGGCGCATAACGCACGGGGAATAATTCATGAACAATACTCGCATTCGGCTTCCCGTTGGCCAGTACTATAGATAAGTCGGCAACTTGTGACGGCTCACTTCCTGATTTTACGGTTTCTAGCTGAAGATTAATCCCAGGATTTTGTTCAGACCATTCGCTTAAACGAGGAATAAATAATTCACTCGCAAAAAATTCAGGCAAACTAATCAAGATTGTTTTGTTTTGTTGATTATGAGTGAACTCAGAAATTGTTGACTCAAGTTGATGAATAATCGGTTGAATAGATTGATAAAACTGCTTTCCTGAACTTGTTAGTTCTATGGAACGTGTGCCTCTTTTAAAGAGCACAAAACCGAGTTGTTCCTCCAACTGTTTTATTTGATGGCTGACAGCCGATGGTGTTAAAAATAATTGTGCGGCAGCATGTTTGAAACTTAAGCATTTTGAAGCGACACAGAATGAACGTAAACCACGTATAGGTGTTTGAATTGGCATGTTTGAAAATATATGAATGATGACAACAATGAATAGCAATACTCATACCGAGTTTTAACCTGTTGTTTTTAAATGTTATTGTTTTATCTTTGATTGAATGCAAAAGGAAAAACGCACTACTTTGGTTCGCTTGCACTAAAATAACGACTAGATAAATGATAAAAAAGGCAGAAAAAAAGGACATCAAATGATGTCCTCAAAGTGTAACAATACAAAAATTTAACAATACAAATAAAGTAAATACAGAATCGGGGAAGATTCAAAATACAAACGAATCATAAATTTATTTGTGGTGCGCAGCAAACGAGATAAATTCATCTAATGAGTTATTTTTTTTCATCTGTATGAAAAAAAGACAAAAAAAAGGACATCAAAAGATGTCCTTAAAATGAAACAATATAAACAGGTGTTATTAAAGAATCGGGGGAGATTCAAAATACAAATGAATCATAAATTTATTTGCTGTACACAGCAAACGAGATAAATTCATCCGATAGATTAGTTTTTTTCACGTATTTGCTTAGTTTTAGCCAGTCTTCAGTTTGGTTGTGCTCACTGTTTACTATTAATGGATTTATTGAAGTGATTTATGTTAATCGATAAACCTCTGCAACTCAGCGTGCATTTTATGGATCATCATGATGCATAAATTTGATATATGTATTGTCGTTTTTTTATTTTATTGATAAATATAGTTATTTTGGTTGGTGTGTATTTTGCTTTGATGTTCAATAAATAATAGAACTTGAGAGATAACAATGAAAAGTGTTGAAGTGAATTTTGATGGGTTAGTAGGACCGACCCATAATTATGCCGGCCTTTCTGAAGGAAATGTAGCATCATTATCTAACGCAAATAATAGCTCAAATCCTAAGAAAGCGGCTTTACAAGGTTTAAAAAAAATGAAAACCTTGCATGACATGGGATTAAAGCAAGGCGTATTTGCTCCCCAAGAGCGTCCTGATCTTTACACATTAAAACGACTAGGTTTTCACGGCAGCGACGCTGAAATATTAGCGGCGGTTCATAAAGCGTCACCCACATTACTCGCTTCTTGTTGCTCTGCATCGACAATGTGGACAGCGAATGCTGCAACGGTTTCTCCGTCAGCGGATACTTTCGATAAAAAAGTACACTTTACCTCAGCTAATTTAGCCAATAAATTTCATCGTTCACTCGAACCTGAAACAACAAGTAAAATTCTCAAAGCAATGTTTAACGATGAAAAGCATTTTAAACATCATCAGCACCTTAATGATAATGAACATTTTGGTGACGAAGGTGCTGCCAACCATACTCGCTTGTGCGAAAGCTACGGTGATAAAGGGATAGAAATATTTACCTATGGCCGTTATGCTTTTAATCGAAATAAGCCCGCACCTGTTAAATTTCCTGCTCGTCAAACTTTTGAAGCAAGTCAGGCTATAGCAAGGTTACATGGCTTACCGGAAGATAAAACAGTTTTTGTTCAACAAAATCCAGATATTATTGACCAAGGTGTTTTTCATAATGACGTGATCGCGGTGGGTAACCAAAATGTCTTTCTTTATCATGAGCAGGCTTATTTAAATACTGCCGAATTTAAAGCAGAGGTTACACGTAAGTTTAGGGGAGAGAAACTTCATTTCCTTGAAGTTTCAACGGATGAAGTACCTATTCAAGAGGCGGTGAATACCTACCTTTTTAATACGCAAATAGTCACATTAAGTGATAATAATATGGTTATTATTGCACCTACTCATTGTCGTGAAAATCCTAAGGTTTATCAATATTTACAAACATTGATTTCTGCAGAAAACCCAATAAACCATGTCGAATTTTTTAATGTGAATGAAAGTATGAAAAATGGAGGAGGACCCGCTTGTTTGCGTTTAAGGGTGGCACTTTCTGAGCAAGAATTTTCAGCCGTTAATCCTGATTGTTTATTAACGGAAGCTTTATATACAAAACTCGTTGGTTGGGTTGGTTCACATTATCGTGACAAATTAACACTTGACGATTTACGAGACCCTCAATTGATTATTGAGTCGCGCACTGCATTAGATGAATTGTCTCAAATTTTAGCTTTAGGTCCTGTTTATCGCTTTCAGCAATAAGTGAACATACCAATAAAAAATGATGATATAACAAGCAATTTTATTGTGAAATAAACGTGCTTGTTATAGTTGAAAGTAGCCAATAAGTCTTTTTAAATAAAGTTAAAGCTAATGGTAAATAGATAAACCTAATTCCTCAGCAATACCTTCAACGAGCTTCATGCCAACAACTGAATTACCAAAACTGTTTAAAGGCGGGCTCCATGTGCATATCACACCATAATTGGGCACGATTGCAATTAAACCACCACCAACACCACTTTTTGCGGGTAAGCCAACAGAGAATGCAAATTCACCTGATTGGTCGTACATACCACTCGTAGATAGTATTGCATTAACTCGATGTGCGTCCTTTGGACTACATATAACATTTTTCGTGATGGGGTCTACACCTTTATTGGCTAGAAAAAGTAAACTTTGTGCGAGTTGCTCGCAGCTCATTGCCACTGAGCATTGCGTAAAATAATGGCTGAGAACATCAGGGATTTCTGCTTCAATATTACCAAAACTTTTCATTAAGTAGGCTAGGGCAGCATTACGGTTGCCATGAGAAAGTTCAGATTGGTAAACTTGTTTGTCCACTCGAATGCTTTCATTGTTGGCGAGTTTTCTGACGAAACTTAAAAAAGCGAGTTTACTTGCTGAAAAATGACTCGTTAGTACATCAGCTACTAATAACGCACCAGCATTTATAACAGGATTTCGAGGGATGCCTTTCTCCCACTCTAGCTGGATAATAGAATTGAAAGGTTGTCCTGACGGTTCCATTTTTACGCGTTTCCACAAAGAGTCACCGATACGATTCATTGCCATGACTAAACCAAATACTTTTGAAATACTTTGAATTGAAAAAGGGCGTTGATGATCACCCACACCTACTGTTTTACCATCAATAGTCGCAACAGATATCCCCGCAAACCCAGGGTTTACCTTGGCAAGCGCAGGAATATAATCAGCTACTGCACCTTCTACATAGTTATCGCACTGGGAAAGCAGTAATGCCTGTAGTTTATCTTGTAAATCAACAATATTTTTATTCATATAAACGTTCGAATGTTAGAAGTGCAGATCCGTCTATTATGCACAAAATAAATTTGAGATATAGCCTTAAAAGCAACTTATCTACATATCACGGCATAAATAAAAATTAATCAAATGGGTTGTCAAATAGGCAGTGCACTTTATAGGTAGTACCTATTAATCAACGCTACTTATCTTAAGTGTTTCTTCTTGTTAATCTAAATGATTAATGTGATTACCCATTAGTCTTCATCGTTTGCAAATTGCAAAAATCTTTCATAATGCAATAGATAATAGGGTGTGTTTATTTGTTTACAAATACTACACGCTTATTTTTTTGCTTAACTTCTTGTTTTTATATTGTTTTTTATTTAGGTATATCTTGGCTTATTTTTTGATACAGCTATTGGGGGATTCATTCATTTTAAACAAAAAAATTACTCAAGGTGCTGCTTTATGAAGTCGTCAAACTCAATACGAATGGTAAATATATTTTTCTTAGTTTTAGCGCTTATCTTTTCATACAGATCTTTTGGGGGGATAATTGATTTTGAAACAACAGTTACTGACCTTATTCCTACATATAACCGTATCATCAATGTAGATGACGCGTTTATGACCAGCGGTGTTTTAGTCAAGTTTGGTTTTGGTACTAATGTAAATGCAGATAGTCATGATGTATTCGAAAAGTAAGTGTTGTGCAATAAGAGGATAAGTTTGGTTTTATGCGTTCGTATGACAATAGATATTATATCGACGTCATTGGGTGAGGTGTTTTATATCATTTTTTACATCCAAGTCGTCAATTTCTGATGTACTTTGTTAAAAGCATACACGCATCCTATTAAGAAAAGCCTTAACTGAGGTTAAGGCTTTTTGATGAACGCTTTGACATCAGCGTTAAACGAGTATTGATTTTAATGCTGAAATAAAGTTGTCGATATCCTCTTTGCTAATATCTAAATGCGTGACTAAACGCATGTTTTCACTGGGTGATATGATAATGTTCTGTGCTTTTAGCGCTGAAGCGGCTGCATAAATATCAACAGATTTATCGACTTTAGCAAATACCATGTTAGTCGTCACCTGCGAAATATTAACGTCAAACCCATTAATAGTATGAAGTTGCTCTGCTAAATATTGTGCATTTTCGTGGTCTGTTTTAAGCTTTTTAACGTTTTCGGTTAACGCTATTTTTGCTGCAGCACAAAGAATACCTGCTTGGCGCATGCCGCCGCCAAGCACTTTTCTCCAACGCCTCGCTTTGATCATTAAATCTTTAGGGCCTAATAATAAAGACCCAATGGGAGCGCCTAAACCTTTAGATAAACACACAGACATGGTATCGAAGTGCTGTGCTATTTCAGTAATATCTACCTCTAATGCTGTTGCTGCGTTATACACGCGGGCACCGTCCAAATGTAAACTTAATTGATGTTTATTAACAAAGGTTCGAAGATCGACTAAATACTGTAACGGGAGTACTTTGCCGTTAATGGTATTCTCAATGCTAACGAGTTTGGTACAGGCAAAATGTGAATCATCGGGTTTAATCGCTTGTGCTAGTTTAGTTAAGCAAAGAGTGCCGTCTTTTTCATTTTCTATCGGCTGGGGCTGAATCGAGCCTAATACCGCAGCACCACCACCTTCAAATTTGTAGTTATGAGCCTGTTGGCCACATAAATACTCGTCGCCACGTCCACAATGTGCCATCAGTGCTAATAGGTTGGCTTGGGTGCCTGAGCTACAAAAAATCGCCGCTTCAAAACCATGACGCTTAGCTGACCATTGCTCCAATTCATTGACTGTTGGGTCGTCACCATAAACATCATCACCCACTTCAGCCTGAGACATAGCATTACGCATTTTTAGAGAAGGTCTCGTTACGGTGTCAGAGCGAAAATCAATCATTAGTAAATCCATATAAGGCAATAAGAACAACAAAGTATAAACGTTTATATTGCGGTAAATATAGTTAAATCACATCATTAACTTAAGCGTTCTAAAAAATGAGTAAATATTCACTTTACTCTGCGTGTTTTGTCATTGAAGTCAGTGACTAGATAAACGAGTTCAAATAATGTTTTTGGCATGTACACTTTTACAATCATTTTGTGTAAATAAACCTATTTTTAGATTTCTTTGTGCACTCAATTAAATATTAAGTAAGTAATAAATAAGTGATAAGTAAACTTGCACCAAAGTGGCTCAGTGAATTATATCTTTATTGACGGGGATATCCCGCACTTAATTCTGCTTTATTTAAAAATTTCAGTAGCACATTCTGTTTATATTAGACTAATATGCGCAAATAAATTTTATTGTAATTAACCCTAAGTAGTTTAAAAAAACTATTTAATATTTTTAGGTCAAGCCCATGCTTTTTAATGATTCCTTTATCACTGATTGTCCAATTCGTCAGAACATTCGCAAATTTTATCGTATTGATGAAAATATAGCGGTAGATCATATTCTTCCTTTAGCTGAAGTGAATGTTAGTGCCCGAAGTAGGGCATGGGAAAGAGCACGAAAAATGGTACTTAATATTCGTCAAGACCAAGCAGGTAACGGCGCGATAGATTCATTATTAAAAGAATACTCGCTTTCAAGTGATGAGGGTGTGGTGTTGATGTGTTTGGCTGAAGCGTTGTTACGCGTACCCGACAAGCATACGCAAGATGCATTAATTCGTGACAAAATATCTCAAGGTCAGTGGAGTAGTCATCTCGGTAGCAGTGATTCCTTATTTGTTAATGCTTCTTCGTGGGGGCTATTAATCACAGGATCTATGGTTGATTATGCTGATAAACGCAAAAAAGATAGCTTTGGTTTATTGAAAAAAACTATCGGTCGTTTAGGCGAGCCTGTTATTCGTAAATCCATGAATTATGCCATGAAAATTATGGGCAAGCAGTTTGTGATGGGTGAAACTATTACCGCTGCAACTGAGCGAGCGGCGACTAAAGAACAACAAGGTTATGTCTATTCATACGATATGCTGGGTGAAGGCGCTCGAAGCATGAATGATGCTGACCGCTATTTGAAATCTTATCAAGATGCGATAGACGTTATTGGCAAGGCAGCGGTTACTTCAGGTAAAAACGATCCGCGGAGAGTGCCGGGTATTTCGGTGAAGCTTTCTGCTATTCATCCCCGTTACGAATTTACCCACAAAGCACGCGTGATGGCTGAAGTTGTACCAAAACTGAAAGCACTTTGTTTGCAAGCAAAAAACTTTAATATCGGCTTGACGGTTGATGCTGAAGAATCTGAACGATTAGATATCTCGCTTGATGTGATTGAAGCCGTCTTTAGTGATGATGAATTAGCGGGTTGGGATGGTTTTGGTATGGCATTACAAGCTTATCAACAACGTGCTATTTTCGTCGTGGATTGGTTACGTGAATTAACGTTGAAAGTTGACCGAAAAATGATGGTGCGTCTTGTTAAAGGCGCTTATTGGGATACTGAAATCAAGAATACACAAAAAGATGGACATGCGAATTTCCCTGTATTTACCCGTAAGTCTTCTACCGATGTTTCTTACCATGCCTGTGCGAATAAATTATTAGCCTATAGAGACACAATATACCCTCAGTTTGCCACGCATAATGCTTATACAGCAGCCACGATTGTTGAACTTGCGGGTGATGATAAGCACGGTTTTGAATTTCAATGTTTACACGGTATGGGCGATTCTTTGTATGATCAAATCGTTACTGGCGAAAATATTCAATGTCGTATCTATGCACCTGTAGGTCATCATGAAGATTTACTGGCTTATTTAGTGCGTCGTTTGTTAGAAAATGGCGCTAATTCGTCATTTGTAAATGCTATCGTTGATGAATCTCAACCGGTTGAATCTTTACTCGAAGACCCTGTTGAGAAAACACAGCGTTTAAAAGATAAATACAATCAACAAATAATAAAGCCAATTGCCTTATACCACGGAGAAAATGGCAAAAATCGTGACAACTCTAAAGGATTCGATTTAACTGATATTAATGAAATTATTCCGTTAAAAGTGTCATTAGACAGCTGGTTTGAGGCTAACCTACTGAATGAAAGTGATATTCCAGAAGGCGCAAATCCGGTTAAAAACCCAGCAAACCATAGTGAAATTATTGGTTTTCATCAACATCACAATAAAGACGAAATGTTGGCGATGATCGATACGGCGCAAGCGGCCTTTATTTCATGGTCAGCAACACCCGTTACTGAGCGTGCGGCATTATTATGCCGAGTTGCTGATATCTTAGAGCGTCATACTGATGAGCTTATTGCCTTATGTATTAAAGAGGCTGGCAAGGTTGCTCAAGATGGTATTGATGAAGTACGAGAAGCGGTTGATTTTTGTCGTTATTACGCTAACCGTGCTACTGAGGTCGCAAGTGATGAAAGGTTAGAAGCCCGTGGTGTGGTGTTATGTATCAGCCCTTGGAATTTCCCATTAGCGATATTTTTAGGTCAAGTTGCCGCCGCCATTGCTACCGGTAACACGGTATTGGCCAAACCAGCGGAGCAAACCAGCTTAATAGCTTTGCGTACCATTGAATTAATGAAATCAGTAGGTTTACCTGAAGGTGTTGTTCAAGCGGTGATTGCTCGTGGCAGCCAAGTGGGTAGTGTCATTATTCCCGACGAGCGTATTCAAACGGTTATGTTTACCGGCTCAACTGAAACGGGCACCATCATTTCACAAACCTTGGCTGACCGTGGT
>Ga0115005_10000858_pt1 | contig 23692 bp, 15 predicted proteins | sample ArcOceMetagenome_FD_87163 | JGI IMG/M metagenome (GOLD analysis project Ga0115005, IMG submission 87163) | Marine eukaryotic phytoplankton communities from Arctic Ocean - Arctic Ocean - Greenland ARC118M Metagenome | ecosystem: Environmental > Aquatic > Marine > Oceanic | place: Arctic Ocean...
AAAATCTGGGAGAGGTAGATTCCTTGTCATCGGATATGCTTGAAGCATATGGAAAGGGGCCCAAAACCAAACGCTGCGAACTGTCATTATTCTTGATTATAGTAATGAATATGTTCGAAAGGTATCTTCGAATCAATGGTTGTTTTTTATGAGAACTCTGCCTGAACTCCTAACAAATCTTTTTTCAAGCACCCAACATCGGGCGGGCGGGGGGGTGTCTGTCTGGGGGTGTTCAAAAAAAGATTGTTCGGTTCCAGGAGGTTGAAGGGTCCAAAACAACTTGAGAGGGGCCGAAAAACGCAGCTTGAAGAAGCGTGCTTGAAGCTGTTCTGGAATTTGTGTTATAAAAGGGAAGTAAACAGGGAAGGCCTCGAGGACAAATTAAAATACCGACAGCCCAAAAAAACAAAAATAATACACAAAGCAATGCAACACAACAGCAACACACACAACACACTGTCAAAACACTGTCAAAACTGACTCCCCTAGATTAGATTCATCGAAACCTGACTGACTACTAACTGTACTGTAGACTCCCTCGTCAATCAATCTACACGGCGCTAATTTTTCTGCCCTTATTTTATTCTTGGTGCACAGGTCACACAAATATCTCTCAAATGTTCGGAGGTTCATTTCCCAACCCAAATCCTGGAAATGGATTTCATCAACAACAACTGCAGCAACAGCAACAGCAACAGCAACAACAGCAAGGAAGTGCCAGTAATCCATTTGGATCCTTTGGCGGCGGCGGCAATCCGAATAATCCATCTATGATGAGTGGTTTTGGGACATCGAGTAATCTTCTTTCAACTCCGTCCACTCCTGCGAATCATGGCAGCAATATGAACATGCAAATGAACACAAATAGCAACCAGATGAGCTTTGGCGCTGGTTCCACTATGGGGTCATCCCCATTTGGCCAACCGAGTCAAATGGGAAATTTTACAGTAGAATCGGGATTTGGTATGAGTGCCACTACCACCAGTAGCAATATGAATGCGACAAATGTAACTGCTCCATCGACATTCGGTACTTCGGACACAATGGCAATGGGGAAAAGTGCTTCAGCGGCTGCAATGGCATCGCCGTTTGGGGTTTCAAGCAATAACATCACCAACTTGGATATGAATTCAGGCACAAACACGGATATGAATTCAGGTCTGAACATGAGTACTGCTAATAACTCGAGTTCTGCATTTGGTCAATCGACAAACGTTTTCTCGTCTCCTTTCGGAAATAGCACAAATACCACTACCACCGGGTTCGATACAAGCGCAAATGATACAAATACCAATATCTCTGGCTTTGGCCATAGCACAAGCACCAATATCAATGAAATCAACACCAATTTAGAATGGGTCAACCCCAATTCCAAAAAGAATCAAACCGTTCCAGCAGCGTCAGCCGAAGCGGATAAATCGCAGGAGTTGGCCAAATTGAAGGCAAAATTGGAAGAAAAGAAAAAGAAAATTATGGAAATGAAATTGAAGGCACAAGCACAGTCTCAATCTCTCGCTCAATCGCAATCGCAATCTCAACCACGACCACAGCGCCAGGCGCAAACACAGGCAGAGGTGCAACCACAGACTCAGCCCAAGGCAGAGGTACAATCACTACCGCACTCCAAAGACAGTAATAAGGGCAAGGATAGAAAGAAGGGAATGAAAAAGGACAAACCTGTCGCCGATAAACGCTCTCTCGCAGACGGCAATGCTTCCTTAGCTGCCAGAAATGAAAAAAGATTTGCTCAGAATACAGCAAAGGACAAACCTGCCGCCGATAAACGCCCTCTCGCAGACGGCAATGCTTCATTAGCTGCCAAAAATGAAAAAAGATTTGCTCAGAATACAGCCAATAGAAACACATTCGCCATACTTCCCAAAGATCTACACCAGCACGCTAGAGATTATGATCCGTCACAAGGTGAAGACGCTTCTAATAACGAAATTGATGACAACGGCGGTAGCAGTTCAGATGGCAATTTGGTAGGAACCTGTATCCACATGTGCCCAGATGAGGAACTGATTCGAAGAGAAAGCGAAAATGGAATCCAAACTCTCGAACTACCTTGTAAAGTTATACACCCTCCCAGTTGGACGTTGAGAGAAACAGCGGTAAAGAGATTTCGAAGATCTGCTGCTGATTTCAAATTAGACATTCCTGAATTGGTTCGCCCGCCGCATGTATTGGAGAGGGTTTGCGGTTATTTAGAAGAATGGGTGATGGAAAGGGATAGACAGGGTCTTGATCCCAGGTTCGGAAATGACAGTGGGAATGGTTTTGGTCTTGGAAATGGGAATGCAAATAGGAATGTTCAGGTTGGGACTGTCCCGCCCTTAGATGTGTATCAATTCATTTGGGATAGAACACGTATGGTTAGGAAAGACTTTATCCTGCAGAACTTTATTGGGACTGGTGGGAGGTGCAATGCTATTGCAGTACGATGTCATGAAAGGATTGCAAGATGGCATGCATTGTGCGAGCATCAGTTGAGCCATCTGCCTGATTTTATAAGTATGCAGAGTCAGCAGAATATACAAGAGTTGGGGGCTACCATGAAGTCTCTCAATATGTTTTATGATGATGCGGAAGGTAGATCAATACTAGAAGATAGTGCAGACTCTAGTGATAACCCTGATGCAGGTGTTGTTCACGGCTGTCAGTATTCTGCTGTCAAGGGGAATAATCCTGTGGACTATGACAATAAACCATTAATGAATGCAGCAGAAACGATGAATGTGTCGAACAGAATCGTTGGAAACTCCAACACTGTTTCAGGTACAGCTGAACCTGAAATGCGAGGCCTGTACATTTTGCTGACTATCAATAATGATGGGGGGATGGAGGTACTGAAATATGCAGCTCGATTATCTCGCGACCGTCCCAATATTTTCAATTCCAAGCCCGTTCAAATGGCGCTTCAGGTTTACAAGGTATTATTGTTTTCTTTGTCATTGCATTATATTTTTAAATCGTGCTATACATAGTGCTCACCACTCATGATTATTTTATTCACCAGGCCAAGAGAGAGTATAACTATGCAAAGTTTTTCTCACTTCTCCGATCCCCGTCAACGCCTTATTTATCCGCTTGTATCATGTTCAAATATGTAGAGACAATGAGAAAGGCTGCATTTCGTATCATGTCAAAGACATTTGGCGCTAAGAGAAAAGATAGCGGAGAGGGCGTTTATGATCAATACCCACTTTCAGACCTCGTTCATTTGCTAGCATTTGAAGATCTCGATGAGGCGAAGGAAGCATGTAGGCATTATAATATCACTGTGAAAGGAATACCTTTGGTAGATGGTTCCAATGACCATATTGACATCATATTCTGGAGGGCTGGGAAAGGATTTAAGGAAAGAAGGGATCCAGAAAAGGGCACCATCCTCCCATTGACGCCGAGAAAAATGATACGTACCATTGAAAGCAAGTTGGGTGGAGCAACTCGACTTGCAATTTGCCGCGGAGAAGTTAGTGGTGTCGGCGCGACATTGAATGCGTCCAATTCTCCTGAAGATTCGAAGTTGTTGGAAGAGCGCACAAAGAAACGAGAAGAAAATAAGCTAAAGAGGCAGCAAGCAATTGAGCAAGCTAAACGCTATGAAACTCAACAGAAGGAGGCCCTGCAAAAGAAAAATGAGGCAATATTACGAGAGCAAACTATCGAGCTAGCCCGGCAGCAGGAAGCTGAGCGGAAGGAGGAAGAATCCAAGCGAAAATTAGACGAGGAAAAGGTGCGGCTAAAACATGAAGGCGAGGAAATAATTCGCAAAGAACAAGAGGCAGAGTCGGAACGCCAGCGTCTCGAACAAATGAAAAGGAGACACCAAGAAGAAATAGAGAAGCAACGGCGTGAACAAGAGGCAGAAGCAGAACACAGGCGTCTGGAACAGATTGAAAAGAAGCGCCAACTAGAACTTGAGGAGCAAAGGCGCCAACAAGAGGCAGAAGCAGAACGTCAGCGTCTCGAGCGAATCGAAAAAGAACGACAGGAAAAGCTTGAAAGAGATCGACGTGAAAAAGCAGCAGAGGCAGAACGTCTTCGTCTCAATCGCATTGAAAAGGAGCGACAGGAACAGCTAGAAAGGCAAAGGCTTCAGGAAGAGGCAGAGCGAAGACGAATTGAATTAGATTGGCAATCTAAAATTGCACACGCCCGGAAACTTGTAGCAATGAAGATTTGGAGTGCAAGTTTATCAGCTATCTGTGGCAAACGGGAGAGGACCAAGTCGAGCATTGAATCTTTTGACCCACTGTCGACACGTAATTCTAATACCATACAAGATAGGATTACAGGACACCGTGAACAAGCAGAGCTTCAGCAACTCCAGATGATTGAAGAGCTAGAATTGCAGAAGAAAGCAAGAGATGAGATTATTGAAAACAGAGCAGTTGAATTAGACTGGCAGAAAGAACCCCCGTGTACAAGGACCAGCATTGAATCTTTTGATCCGTTGTCAACAATGAATTATAGCCCTGTTCGATACGAAATGGAATTCGACGATGAACAAACCGGATATCAACCAGCGCATAAAATTGAAACAAATACCAAGGAAGAGCTAGACTATAATGAGAAAGTAGAAGCACAAGAACAAAATGATGATATAGGACGAGAAGAACAAGAATCGGAAGAAGAAGCAACAGGAGCTCAGATAATATTGAAAGAATTTGACCCGAACAATTACATCATTTCGCCAAAACAGCTACCATTTTCCAACAAGAGACAAATGGATATAATTGATGACGACTCTTTTTATCGGAAGAGAAGCAAACAGCACGTCTCAAAACAAAGAAAAGGCATATCTGAAGATCTGCAAAAGTCAAAAAATTTCACAATGAATTTGAAAGCCCTCAAAGATACTGCTGGTATCGGTAGGGTTTTAAATGACCCCGTTTTGGCAAAATTAATTGAATCAGATGAGCATCTGAAGCAGCTGACGAGAATGTATTCTTAGTCTGTATGCACATAATGAGATAAACATCCATAGCTATATTTAAAAGATGTACTACAAAATTTCAAACGCATGTAGATCAATGATTCTATTGATATGAAAACTGCTCCTCGTCGGTAAAGTTTCAAGCCTGTCTACCAGGCGTGTTCAGTACTGGCGACAAAGGATTCAGGCTTCTTTCAAGACATCATCTTCTTGTGGTAAAACTAATGTGCCGCCTGATTTTGTGACAATTAATTGGAGAGATGGGAGCATTTGTTTTTTTCATTCTCGGGTGAAAGATTTGTGTGTTAGTGGCAAGATAGTGGTTGGAAAATTTTCTTTGCTACTCAAGAGATCTCTGACAAACTTTTGCGGCTAGGATTCGAGCTAGGCCGTGCATTCAGTGAAATTCTACCCCTCTAATTGAAAAATCTTCACTTTTTGATTCAATCATCGTCAGGTTCGAACTCATTTCTGTTACCGAATCCAAGGATCATCCCATCTCTAGACCCACTAAAAAGTCGCATGGCATTATCCTGAGAAGCTATTGCCGTGACCTCGTCTAAGTGCCCAGCAAGTACCTTGTTCGCTCTTCCGCCATCTCCATGAATGGAAAACCCGCAAACTTTCATATTACTTCCTCCAATCCATGCAGTCGCAGATTTAAAGTTGCCCGGTTGCGTTATTCTGAGAGGTATCGTTCCACGAGTCCTATCTGGTGGACTAGGATGTGTGTACCTCGTAGGCAATAGCGTGCCAAATCCTTTACCTGACTGAAGGTCCCATAACTTCAATCCATCAACGGAACTTACGCTGACAAGATAATTCCCGTCTGGGGTGAAGGATAAGTTTGCAATAGGCCCCGCATGGGACTGGATATAATTGGAGCATTCCACTTTGGAGTAATCACCAGGTCCTACAATGGTCGACCTTTTCCTCTTCTTTTTCAATCGAGTCCGTGTCGTGGTGGCAATGGCATTCGCATCATTCGCATCATTCCTGCTTGATGGCTGTATGGAGTCGAAATACACCTCATTCGTCGTCCTATTCTCCCGGTCCAATGTGATGAGGCATGCTGCACTCCCCGATTTTCGAATGTCCCACAGCTTAATCGTACCATCCCTGGATCCACTCGCCAGAATATATTCATGAATGGGCGACCATTGCACAACCTGTATACCACCTACACCATGCCCTGACAACTGATGTGTCATATTACCACTCTTGACATCACAGAGGTATACCACTCTATCGTCAACATGTAATCTTGAAGTAAGATTGGACTGTGACGATCTGCCACTTTGAATACTGCCAATGGCAAGGAGTGAATGCGAGCAATTGGGCGATTTAGGTAGATCCATACTCGAAATTCCAGGACTCACTACAGAAGCAGCATCCATGTGACTACCATATCTGCCAATACCCATCCGTGTACCACTACCGCTGCCATGTATCATACCTCCACTGCCACTGCCACTTCCACTTTTCTTCAGACAAGCAACAGGAGTAAAAGTATTCGTATCCCACATTAATATATTTCCAACAGAATCCGAAGATATGAAAATCCCACTGTCTACGGGGTACCATTTGACCTGTGTGATGGAATGGGAGTGACCACATGGCACGTGCAGTGGATCGAGGTGTTGATGCTGATGCTGTTCGGCAGTAAAGAAATTCCTCTGTGATCTTGCAATTGGCCGAAAACGGTTTTTGCGTCTCCATTGAGCCAGCGATCCCTCAGACCCAGACCCATGATTATTACCATTTACGAAAGAATCATCTCTGTTCAAATGATACTCACTCCCCAAGAGACTTAGGTCGTAGACGGATATGGTACAATCTTGTGAACCGGAAAGAAGAAACCTGCCCTCACTCGAATTATCAATTTCTAGAGATGTAATCCTTGACTGATGCGGAGAAACGATTTGGGGATAGAGATTGAATTGTAGACTCTTGAGTGTTAAATGGGTGGACAATTTATTATAAAAGTGGTTAGATTGAGTTTGATAGATGGAGCGATAGTGCAGCTCGCTTGTGAGGAGTTTGCAGGTTCTTGCCCGTCTTCGTTTGAGTGATGTAGATGATATCGTTGACATTTTCCATCTCTCTGCGCTATGAATTGGGAGGTTCCGCGATATGTTGGGGTGGAGTGATACGATGTGTTGAGGATTGATGTGCTTGGTTGTCTTGTCCCCGGTATGTACAGTATGTACAGTATGTACAGTACCGGTATGTATCATACCAGGTTTTGGACACTCATTCTTCCTGGGTCCCTCCTCCTCTGATGTCCAGATCATAATTTTGAAGTGTTGTCAAAAAAGAGTCCCTTCACCCGATACGGATAAACATTCTGAAAATGGCCTATTGTTACGTCATGCATGTCATGTCTGCTCCACTCACTGACGAGCTGAGTGACGCGATGCGACGCACGAGTGGGAAGCCGAACTTTCTTTCATTTTTAGAATTTCCACGTCGTCATTTCTTCTAATCAAATAATTGGAAGACGAAGGAACGGTTTTGAGAAAGATTTCAGATCTTGTGAACATTCTCCAACCACAACCACATAGATAGCGAGAAACGTTCAACTGGACTGTTGGAGGAAACTCACCAATTTGTAGTGACGTTCAAATCTACTTTCAATAAAAAGCGCTTCTCGACGACGGCTAGCGGAGCGGTACTGAGAGTACAGATTGAAGATACCGAAAGCTCCTTCCTACATTTTCCTATTGAATTTTCGTCAGCATGCAATCAAGTTCGACGGCACCTACAAGTACCGATTCTAGTGGTTCTTTAAATGAAGGAATCAATCTTCTCGGAGAGAATTTCCTCGAATTAAATACCATCCATCAGCCTCAGGAAGGCGATGATGAAGAAACACAGAGGCAATCGCAACAAGATGAGTCCAGTTGCTTCCTTTCGGCCGATGACGGATCCACAAGCGGTGCTGGCAATAATGCAGGATCAGAAAGTGCAACCGAAACCATCAAAATGGGCAATGCCAATACAACCCGCAGTGAAGCTGAAAAATCTGCAAGTGCAAATAATCCAACGTATATATATGGATCCATGGGCAGCATGGCCTATTCAGCCTCCCACCCGAAACTTACCAATGATTCGCCCTCTCAATCACCTACGTCTTCACTTGGGAACTCCGAAGACACGGACGCCTTCATCAACGGTAAAGTCAACAAACAGACTCGTTCCATTCAAAGAAACACCATTGATGCTCTCAAAGATGGTGGAATGATGATTGTCAAAGATGAAAGTCGAAACCTGTCCTTTCTTCTCTTTTCAGTCGTTCTCATTTGTACATTGTGCATGACGATATTGGCTACGTCGAATGCTAATAATTCCTATACATTTTACAAAGATCATAAAGTTGATAGTAGCAGTGATGGTGGCAATACGATCAATACCGAAGTAAGTTACTTTCCGCTTCCGGATGGTACAAAATTGTCGTTTGACGGAGATGGATCGGCACCCTTTGACACGTCAAAGTATGTTCCTTTTCCAACGGTGGACAGGAAGGATTATAGTGTACCTGCGTCGGACATTGTCTTTCCGGAATTATTCCATTCCTCCCTCAAACATAATTCGGATGAGACGAAGGGGACACCAGGTCCAAAGCCGTACCTCAAAGTACCATTTCCGACAGGTGCCTTCTGGACCAATCTTGTCGTGCGCCCAACTCCGGACCAAGGTTTGTCTAGCCCCGTCATGGCATATCCGTATGGATACAAATGGAATCCCTCCGGAATGCAGGTTTCCTACCCCCCTTTGAGACGTGTGTCAAGTGATACTGCCATGATTGACATATTTTACCCCGATCTTACACTGGGGACCAAGGAGGCCATTGGAAAAAGGAATGTTGTCAGGTGGGATCCACTCAGTGTTAAATTGCGTTTTTACGGTGGCGGTTCAACGAAAAATATCGAAGATGATGGTGAACCAGATCCCGCAACACCTTATTGGGAATCATATTTAGTCCAAGGTCAACCATATGTCACTGCCAAGTACAATAAAATGATTCCTGTGCTAGATACATTGACCAATTTTGCAAACTTTGTTTGTCCTCGAGATTCAAAGGGTAATTTTAAGGATGATGCATCGGACACTTCAGTCAGAAATGACGTGAGTCATTTTGGAGTTTGCAGTTTAAGTGATCAGGTTAGTCTAGTATGGGGTTAGGGGTTACACGTAGGGTGATTTCATCTTTCATTTATCTCACAACACTTATTCGTTTTTCAGACATCAGCGTCAGGTGGTGTGACCCTCCAGGGCGTACAATTCCTCGTTAAAACCGGAGATAACATCACATGGATGTTATTTGCCAGCGAACCAATCACACTGACAGTCGACGGACGAAACATTGTTTCCACTGAGAAGTTCTCTGGTGTATTACGATTTGCAATTCTCCCCCCTCCATTAGACGAGGATGGAGGCTCTTTAAAGAAGGAAGGTGGTAAATACGAGGATTTTCCATTATCAACATCGTTGGGAGTTAAAAGATTGATTTATCATGCACACACCTATCCAGTGGGGGCAAAGATATCCTGGGATTTCAAGGATATTCCTACAACTCCCTCGTATAACCTTTTCAATGCGAATGGCCAGGAAGTTGTAAATAGTGTACAGGATTTGGGTGCAATGATGGAGGGTGTGACTGTTGGATCCGTCAAATTTCTTTACGACACTAAATCCATGCAGGGCGATGAGGATGCTGGACGGGGGTCGCAGGCTTCAACTCAGGAATCTTTGTTAATGTTGGCATTGCCACATCATGCGCAAGTGTTGCCGTCAAATATGATTTTGAAGGATTTGGATTTGAAGTACCAAAGCATAAAAGGTACAATGACTCCAATTGTTGGTTCAAAGTGGGTCTATGATGAGCATCTGACGAAGACTGGTTTTGATGATCATCAGAGCCTAAAGAGACTACAAAGTTTAGATTCGAAGACAAAGAAATTTATATTGAATCAAGTCGAAAAGGACTTGAGGATAGTTCTTCCGAACCTGAAAGACAATGTTTACGGCTTTGGAAAAGCAGTTGCTCGTTTGGCTAATCTGGGTCATATTGCATCTGTGCTTGAAGATCATCAACCAGATGCATCTTCTACTTCTCTGACCCGCAGAGCAACGGACCTCCTTCATAATTTTCTTACCAAATTCCTTGATAATATGGATTCAGACAATTTGGTTTATGACTTAAACTTTGGCGGGATCATTACTAGAAATGGTCTTATCGATCAAGGAGCTGACTTTGGCAATGGATGGTAAGTGAAATTTAAGATGGTTTTAGTCGCATTGAAAAGAACTTGCCCTGATTTTCAAACGTCGTGTCATCGTTATCGCAGGTACAACGATCATCATTTTCACTACGGTTACATCATGTATGCATGTGCTTTTCTTGGTCGACAAAATTCTACTTTTGTTGACGAATATGGCACCCATGTTGACTCGCTTATGTATGATGTTGCTCATGGTGCAAATACTAATAGCGACGTGAGAGGTGGAGCTTTCTTCCCCTTTACTCGTCATAAGTCGTGGTTTGATGGGCATTCTTTTGCTTCGGGTCTTTTCCCTTTTGGCAATGGTAAATCTCAAGAGAGTTCGTCTGAGGCCGTCAACTGCTATTATGGCGCATATCTGTGGAGTTCAATACGATGGAAAGACGCTGATGGCGGGGACAAGATGATAAATTTCGCCAAACTGTTATTGGCAATGGAAATTCGAGGTGCGAAGACTTACTGGCATATGCTTTCCCCGCAAGATGCGGACGGTATGGACAGCATTCATTCCAAACAAATATATAGTAAATCTTTATCGAAGTCGCTCATGGTTGGAAATGTGGGGATGACCGACGCCCTTGTGTCCACTTGGTTTGGAAGCAAAAGCGTGTATGTCCACATGATTAACTTTATGCCAGTGACAGCAATCACAAAAGAATTGTTTACAGTTGGTTACGTGGAGGAAGAATTCAATGAAATCTTGAAACCAATTTACGATACCGTTGAAAATGCTTGGCGCGGATATGTGATTTCAGACAGGGCTCTAATTGAACCCAATGAAGCATGGAAAGACGCTATAAAGCTGAAAAGCTATGAGCTGGATTCAGCTTTGTCTCTAAGCCAGCTTTATTATTGGATTGGATCGATGGAAAACTTCAATAGCTCGGTGCCAACAGACTTTGACGAAAACGGTTCCCTCGGGGTCTCCTATGAAGAAGCTTCATGTGACAATCACAAGGGTTGTGTTGGCTTAAGCGGGGGTTTGTGTTGCCCTACACTTGATGGCACGAGTTTAGATTGCTGTGATCTAAGATGATTGTATAATGGTTTTTAAAAAGTATTTTTAATAACAACAGTGGGACTAGGGCAGCCGATAATTTGCTGTGTCGCTCTAATCTCTATCTTGTTGTGTATCAGATTATCGCAAGGCAAGAACGTCGGTCGGTATGATACTTACTTTGAACTTCTTGTACATACCGGTAGACTTCGTACTCGTGTAGAGTACAGTACATATGCTTTCAGAGGAAAACAAAATAAAAAATTGAAAATGCATGCTCCCAACCTGATGTGGCAAGGCGAAAAGACGTCATTCATCAAAGTTTTCCCTCCACCCACTTTCTTCACGATGATGTTTGCATGCATGATGCGTTGATGTTGAAATCGCATGCGTCCTACCACCGTATGTACAGTACCGTACAACTCACACACAAACGAACGAAGTGCGACCACAACTAACACACAGAAGATGGCGAGCAACGAAATTAATGTGGAGGACGGAGCCCAAATATCTACAGATCTCAAGGGTTTAGTCACTTCTGATGATAAAGGGGACACAGTAGAAGAAACAGAAACGAAAAAAACAGAAGATAAACCAACCGGGATTGGTGCAGTCTTCGCATGCCTGTGTAATTTCTACGCAAAGAATTCGTTTCTTGTTCTCCTTCTCCTAGCCATCCTATTAGCATACGCCTACCCACCTCTCGGAGCAGATTATCTTCAACCAAAAATTACAGCCACTTGGATCGCAGTCATTATAATTTTTTTGCTTTCAGGGATAAAATTGAAGTCGGAAGAATTGAGCAAGGCATTCCAAAGACTCCGTTTTAACCTTTTCGTCCAATGTTACAACTTTTTCGTTGTTTCATCAGTCGTATTCGGTTTTTCTCGATTAATGCTTCACCTTGGTGTCTTGAGCAAAAGTTTAGCTGATGGAATGTGTATTAGTACTTGTGTGCCAATCACAGTGAACATGGTATTGGTCCTCACACAGAGCTCAAATGGTGATGAAGCGGCTGCAATCTTCAATGCTGCTTTTGGAAATTTAACCGGAGTCTTTTTGTCGCCTGCTCTTATTCTCTTATATTTGGGAGTTATCGGGGATGTCAATCTAGGAACTGTCTTCTACAAACTAGGGCTACGTGTTGTATTACCAATTGCAGTGGGCCAGATATTTCACAAGTACAGTCCGGCAGTTGTCAATTTCGTGAAAGATAATAAGTCGCTCATGAAGAAAGTTCAAGAATACTGCCTTGTATTCATTGTCTACACAGTTTTCTGTAAGACCTTTTCTGAGGAAAGGGATACTTCAGCTTGGGATGCGTTTATAATGATTGCATTTGTCTTTGTACTTTTGACTTCGATGATGGGTTTGGCATGGTTTTCACTCAAGCTTTTCTTTCCGAACGATCCGAAACTTCGTGTCATGGGATTATTCGGTTGTACGCACAAGTCCGTGGCTATGGGAATCCCTCTTATCAATGCTATTTATGAAGATGATATTAATGTGGGTTTTTACACCCTGCCGCTCTTGGTTTGGCACCCAATGCAGCTCATTATTGGTTCGTTCCTTGCCCCTCGATTGAGTGCGTTTGTAAAGAGTGAAGAAGAACGGTTGGGAGTGAAAGACACCACGGAATCTGATGTATAGGTAGCTTAAAATGTAGCGTGTGACGAGGGAAGTATTTGAAAGAAGATCGGCATCATAGTGCAGCGCAACATATGTAGAAAACAATCAAGAATTATATTTTATTACAACCTATGTGTACACGAATTACAACACGCTGAAATGTTGTTGCCAACAAACTTTCGAATTGCCTGTCTATTATGTTTCTTCGCGGCCAGGAAGATTAGTTTATTACAAATTTTCTGAAGACTTTGACCGAACCCAGCATCATCCGTCCAATTGCAGTTGAATATGAGTAATACATTACGTGTACCCAGGTGTACGAGGGTACATACCATTCCAAAACAGGAAATCATCTGCTGGCAAATGTTAGGAACGGCGACTTTTACTTTTGTCAACTTCAAAGTGGGCGCGCAGAAGGGGTATGATGACACCCCACTTTTGGATAATTCTTTTTCTCTCCGAAGAATTCCCTGTAAAAATCTTCAGAATCTTGTCAAATCTCAAATCTGCCCACCACTTCACAACATAAAACACAGTAGTGCACGGCATTGTCATTTCTTGAATTAAACTTCAACAAAGGATCAGTCACAATGATATTCTATAAAACAGTATGTTTCCTACAACTACTCTTCCAAATGGAAACGCATGCGTTCTCATTACATTCAAGCTTCACTGGCGAATTAGTGCACCATGCAACATCACAAACCGCACCTTTTGCAAAAATCACAATGAGGAAACAGAAGGCATCTGATAAACGAACACGCCGAATGCAAAGGGGTCAGGTTCTCGACTCTTCACTAGATACGTTGCCGGTTCGCCCAGGGATGTCTCCTTTGACGCCAATGTCTACTGGGGCCTGGACACACAAGACAGTGTTAAAGAACCAATTTCAGTCATCTACAAAAGAAGGAGGACGTGGAAGGTCGCGGAAGCGATCAGTTGTGTACAGTAATCTTGCATCTTATCACAACCATTTTCTAGAGTTGTTGACAGCAGAGTTCCTTGCAGAGGTAAGTGTCATTTCTATTGTCAGTGTCAATCAGAATCTCAAAATTTCTTGATGCGTCCAATCAGTCAGTCGTCGCCTACCTCTACAAAAAAGAACTGAAATTCCGCTTGACGACGTCTCTATCTTTGCCACGTTCGGTCGGTAGTTCAAAGTTTTGAAAACAGAATAAATAATTTGAATGAACTAACCAATCGTCTTTTACTCAACAGGAGTCAGTTGTGAGAGATAGGATCGATACCGCAGCTGCAGATTCAATGCAGTCGCTTTTACTGGAATCCACAGGTCATGCACTATTTGACATGTTTCCAGAACGGAGGGGTAACATATACAATGATGAGGTCTACAGGCTGATGAAATCCCATGATGCTACTTCAACTTACTCATTGAGCGAAGAATTTGAAGACGGGCAGAGGCAAGCGCTTCCGCAAAATAACAGATTTTCACAGAATGATGTCATAATGCTGACATTGCAACCAGCTGGAGCCGGAGATTTCTTTGGAAGTGCAAGTACACCGACTAATGAGGATGCGGTCTCGTTGGAAGTCAGAGTCTTGGCGACTGGGCCTACTTACGTGGACGTTGCTATCCTTGGGGGGAAATTCGAATCAACATTTGGCCCAGCACCTAATAATATCGGGCCGTCTGGGAAGGGGGATAAAAACATGCGATTAAGGCTTGATCGCTATTTTTCCAATGTGCCATACAAAAGAATGGTTGAAGCACTCGGACAAGTAACCAACGTACCGCAGAAGAAATCCAAGGGAGAGGTTTCAAACTTGAAAGATGAAGCTCAACGTCATCCTAGTGTTGACAATTTCATCCGTCAAACCATCTTGTCCTCTTTTGCATACAGCAATGAAGAAAGTCCCATATACGGTGACTTTGAAGCGTCTAAATTGCAAACTCTCGTAAGTGATGAGTCATTTCGATGGTTTGCGCTTCATGTTTTAGAGCAATAATCTGACTTTACATATACTCTCATTCCTATAGGCAAAGAAAATTGCGAGCCCACCACTCCAAGACTCTACAAAGCTAGCCAATCAAGTGCTTGGTCATTTCCAGTCAAACCCAAAACAGCTATTTTCTCCCTTCAACGGTCCTCAAATGTCAGCCATCGGTGCTGCATTGACCCGAAGATTGACAATGATTCAAGGTCCGCCAGGTACGTCCAGTATCTAAATTTTTGTTTCAACGCCATGAAAGCTTCGCTCAATCAAATTTTCGAACCTCTCCATGTAGGCACTGGAAAAACAACAGTCGCAGCGTCGATTGCGTTTGGTTTTGTGCATCAATGCAGGAGTTCTAAGAACCTGCCTGCACATAGCAAAGTACTTGCAACTGCTTTCAGTAATGTTGGTGCAGATAACTTGGCAGAACAGATGCTGCGGGTCGGCCTGAAGGTTGTCCGAATGGGAAAAGCTTCGGCCGTGTCTCAAACTCTGTGGGAACATACTCTTGACGCTGCTATCGAAAGAGATCCTGATGCGAAGAAAGCAATGGAGGAAGCGACACGAGCAACATCAAACTTGAGAATTAGTTCCATGAAAAGTGGGAAGAAGGGCAGCAGTAGGAGCAAGTTAGATATTGCGAGTGAGCGTAACAAACGTGATCTAGCTACAAATGCTGTTAAAGCATCCATCGAGGTAAGAATGACCATGACATATCTTATGGACATCTATTTTGTGTTTTTAAGTCCATTGCGTTAATAACATATTGTAAACATTCTCTGGTTTTAGGCATGTAACGCTGCTGCAACGAAAGCAATGAGAGAAGCCGACGTAATCGTCTCGACCTCAATAGGAGCAGCCGACTCTCGCCTCCTAGCTGCATGTGGAGTGCTAGTTGACGACGATGAAAAGATTTCAGAGCATCTTAACCCAAAAATAAAAAACACTGCTCGAGCGCAAAACGACGAGGTAGCAATGTTTGCTCCAGATGGCCTTCCTCCGCTTACTATGCCGTTTGTCATCGTCGACGAAGCTTGTCAAAGTGTTGAACCTGGGTCTTTGATCCCCATATTCTCCACAAATAGTTGCAAATCCCTCGTTATGCTTGGAGATCCCTGTCAGTTGCCGCCAACTGTTGTCAGCGATGAATCGGGCGCTGGTTCATCACCTTTGGCATTGTCTCTAATGAGCAGACTTGCTTCAGCTTTACCCCAACCTGTGATTGTTACAGCTCAATTAGATAAGTCGCCACGCGATGATTTGTACTTGAATTTGAAGTTTACGAAGCAGGCTGCATCTTTGGTGCGCTACAAAGGAGATACGTCTACACCAAACATTTCCTATCGCAAACGCTACTCTGGATCTCTTTTGTTGTCAGTTCAATACAGAATGCATCCATCAATAGCTGCATTCTCATCTGCTGTATTTTACGATAGCATGTTATCTACACCACAACTGTTGACCAAACAGCGTCCAGTACCCACTGAACTTGATGATGTCCTACCTCTTGAAAGAGGACAAGTGTCAGTAAGATTTGTGAATATCGAAGGACCGCAGAATGAAAGAAAGGGTGATCCTTCAGCATTCACAGGAGTTCAACCTGCTGATGTTGATGCTTCCTTGCGAAGCTCCAGTTACACGAATGAAGCTGAAGCATTTCAATTGATCGATATGTTGAAAGAATTAATGAAGAATCGCGAGAAATCCGATTCTCCATTTGACGGCAATGTTGGAATTATCACACCATATTCTGGACAAGTCCTTTTGCTGAAGTCTATGATGACTGCAGATCCAGAATTCAGATCCCTGATGCAAAAGAATCCTCTTGCTATCGAGGTAAATTCTATTGATGCATACCAGGGAAGAGAACGCGATCTTATTTTCTTTTCAACTGTCCGTTCGAATCGTAGGGGTAACGTAGGTTTCCTATCAGATTGGAGGCGGATGAACGTTGCACTCACTAGAGCAAAGGCTGGTTTGATTGTATTTGGAGACATGGATACGTTGGTAAATGATCATCATTGGGAAGCTTTTTGCGGTTGGTGTGAAAATGTAGAATGTGTGTTTGATGTCGACCCCACACTCACAAACAGCTTTGAGTAGAAGTGATGAATTTGCTGGAGTTTCTGAAATTTGTGAGTTGACCAATGCCAAAATTCGACGAAAAACTTGGTAGAAATGACGAATTCTATTGGTGCTCCTGAAATCTCGAAAATTGAATAATGTCAGTCACCACATTGAACATGATGATGGCAGTGTAAAGTTAAAAAAATTGAAGTAATTAGTTGTTTTGTAAACGGTAGAACTTTCCCGACGGTTGATGCAGATGCCAAGGCAAGGATCAATGTTCCTCTTTGTCGGCTTCAGGTTAAAGTTGTAATCTAAATGGAGATAATTCAATTGCTTACGGTTGATGAGCAAGGAAAGCATATTATGCTCCTGTCGACACACCTGTAGCCCCACTTTACTTCGACCCAGTCTTGCTCCGTGCACTGAAAGAACTTTTTGCTTTCAGAGATTTGAATAGTTTCGATGGAAATCCTGGAATCGAAGTGAAGGTCTGTGTTGTTTATTGATACATACTACATACTGTATGTATGATACATCCGCTCGCTCTACAAGCTACAAGAAGTATGTGCAGTACCTACCGACCCATAGACTATAACTTTTCTAAATGACTTTTCTCCAAAATAAAGGGACTCGATCTCTATCCATGTCAATTAGGTATTTTAGTGACGTTTGCGCGAATGAATCGAATCTTCACCTCTCTCTCTCTCCTCATCCACAAACTTTGAACGCTTTTGAACAGGCAAGACGGCAAGAACAACCACCATTTTGATAAATCATAACCTCCAATTGGAATCATTAGTACCAAATACTTGTGATCATGAGCAACTCTATCCCAGCTGGAAACTGCAAGTTTGCGATTCCCAAAAAGGGACGTCTATTTGAAAAAATCAATGAACTTCTGAAAGGAGCTGGTATTGAATACTACCGTGCCCCTCGTCTCGATGTTGCTAATTGCACAGATTTACCCATCACTCTCGTTTTTCTCCCTGCATCTGACATCGCCAAGTATGTTGGAGAGGGAAATGTTGATATCGGTATCACTGGTCTTGATGTAGTGGAGGAGAGTAATGTGGTTGTTGACAAAATTATGGATCTTGGATTTGGTGGCTGCAAACTATGTGTTCAAGCACCTGCAGCTGACAAGATCACTGATGTTTCAAGCTTAGCAGGAGGAAGAATTGTTACTAGTTTCCCCTTTATCACTGAAAAGTTTTTTAAGCCTTTTGACGAGGCAAAAGGAGTAAAAACTAAGATTACCGAGGTTTCTGGATCCGTCGAGGCTGCTTGTGGGCTTGGTCTTGCCGATGCTGTTGTTGATTTAGTTGAGACTGGAACTACAATGAAGGTAAGGATGGCGAACATTTTTCACGCAGCACATCGTATTTACATACAGTCTTTCGGGGATTCTCACTTTATATTCATGTTTGTCATAGGCCGCTGGTTTAGAAGTTGTTGGTGAAGTCCTTAAGACCGAGTCAATCTTGATTTCTAATCCCAACTCTGGACACGTAGATATTGTGAAGATGCTCAAGAAGAGAATTGAGGGATACATGGTGGCAAAGAAGTATGTCATGATTTCTTACAATGTGCACAATGATATTTTGCAGAAATGTCTTAAGATTACACCCGGAAAGAAGTCGCCAAATATCACCAGTCTCAATGATTCTGAATTCAAGGCCGTTTCTGGTTTAGTGTTTAGGAAGGAAATGAATACAAAGATGGACGAACTTCATGATTTGGGTGCTACTGATATTTTAACATTCGCGCTTACTAATACCAGAATGTAATCCGGGTACTCGTACCAATAGGATGGATGAGAGTAGTGGTATTTTTCTCTGATACTAAATGTATTTTTTAACAAAACTGAATCAATCAAGTGGTCGCATTGATTTTCATGTCATCCTGTTATGATCAAGACACAACCCACGGGTTTTCTTTGATGAACTCGTCAATAAGGGGGGCAGCATACTCATAGCCCTTCTGAACAATCTCGTCGAACTTATCGTACTCTAAAACCCCATAATGAGAAACGGGCGGTGACATCCATAAATCCGCGGCCTCGATCACTTCAAATCGTCGTTTCGTAGACTGGACCCATATCAGCTTCTGAGATAATTCTCCCATCGATAGCACTCGTACAGTTTTCGTAAATGGATTCCAACTATTAAGCAGTAGCCAGAAACCATTAAGAGAGGTTCCATATTCGTAATATTCGTTATCTGATTCTTTGGAGACGTCAACGCAAATAACAGCTTTGGCATTCATCTGCTCGAGCATGACATCTCCAGGAACAATGTTGGTATAACCACCATCGACAAGCAACTGTCCATTCTCTGCTACTGGAGGCTGAAATAGATATTCTGTTAAATCAAGAGTTTATCCGGCAAAGGGACAATAGAATTGTTCAAACGAACTTACGAGGTAACCATGCAGACTCATTGAAGCTCGTACATATTTCCAACACAAGCCTTTCGTATGAATAACCTGAGCCGATCTGCAGAGATCTGTGCTGGTGCAAAAAAAGTTGAGGATCAAATCATTAATCATAGTATCCTGTCCGATGCAGTCAATGATGCCTTTGTTAAAACCTTTGCCGTTGAAATAGCTAACTATTGGGAGCGTCAAATCTAGGATCTTTTCTCTCTTCCCAGACATAGCCATTGCCATTTTTCTGCAACTTTTCATCAATTCAGACAAGGAGTCAGGATTCTTGGCATAAAGTGCTAAATGAAGATGTAAGATTAGGCATTTTATTTAAAATAGCATATAATGTATTCAGAGTTGAAGTACTCACCTCCAACAAAAGCTGAGATTTAGTTGAAATCAGCAAATGCCAATGTGAGTGCAAAAATAAAATATTGAAGGTACTTAGAACTACGCGTTTCAAATTATGTAATCACTCACCTCCTTGTGATGTCCCGCCGCAAATATCAACAGAAACACCTCGTTCCATCAGTGCACGAATGACACCAAGATGAGCAAGACCTGTACCAGTCGTATTGATAAAATCTGGATTAAGGCAATTGTTGATGGGTAACATTAATCCTAATCGCCCTCCTTGGAAACTTACCTCGAGCTCCGCCGCCGCCCAGAGCCAAACCCAGTGAGCGTCCGGTGATTCTTCTGCACATTCGAGCAACGTCATTTTCATAAGATTTGACTGGTTTTCGAACCAAATGTTGACCCTCGATAAAATGTCTACTCTCAATCCAAGCACTAACATCGTGGCTCAATGGCACCCTTATTTCAGACGGAGGTTTCTCTCCACTTAATGTGACTTGTTGTAGCAATAGAACTTGTACATGTCTAACGAGGCGTTTATCGTACGCCCAGGCAAGGTATCTCTCAAGGTTGGTACACGATGACACCTTTTTACCATCAATAACAAGAATAACACAATCAGCTTGTTGTATACATAATTTCGTCCACCACGTGAACTTTGAGTCCGTTTCATAAACGGTTAAAGGCTGGCCCTCTTCAAGATCGCCAAGAAGACGAGATATTTTGAGTTGGTGCACAGCATTTCTCAGCTTGAAGACTTTATTTCCCACATGTTTGCGAGCTAAAGACTTTGTCATTAATGTGCATGGTTCAATCTTTCCAAGTGCGCCAGTAATATGAGCGCATAGGTCATGTGCCTCATGAGCCGAATCGAAACAGAGTGGAACTATTGCCAAGGTCGCAACGGACAGCTCATTTTGGTGGAACGAAAATGATCGTGTGGCCTTGCGATGCCGGCGCTTATGCTGTACCTGCTGTGCTGCGATTCTCTTCGCAATATAAACCGCAGTATGAGGGAACATATGCATAATGTATTCAATTACGTTCACTGGTAAGACAGCGATTTCGCTATTACGGATTGCGTACACATCATTTGGCCATTTAGCCCCCAAAATTACTAGCGCTTCTCCAATACACGAACCTCGACCGTACTCATCTTCGTTTTTGACCGCAGTTTTGTAGTTTCTATTCGTGCTTGGTGTTGCTTGCAGTCGTCCACTCAGCACTACTTGCAATTTATCACAAATTTCCCCTTTCGTTGCCAAGGATGTACCAGCTTGGACATGCATCCAATCTACACCCCACTCAAATAGATGGACCAATGGCGAAAAGTCAACTGTCAGGATTTTGCTTATACATCCAATCAAGACTTCGGGATATATATCAAGCAGTGAACGAAAGGTTTGTTTTGGGAGCTGCACAAGTAGCGTTGGGTTTTGGATTTCTGTCGATGACCTCAGAGTGACAAACGAAACCTCGTCGGTGAAGCAAGACATTTGACCGGCAATATCGCCTGGTAATACTTTGTATAATTGACGGAATGGGTCTGCGGCTGTATCGCTATTTGAGTTGCTTTTGATGCCTCTCTCTTCCTCGACGTTTGAGCAGACTGTAATTGATCCATCTAGAACAAAATAAACATAATTTGATTTTGATTCTGAAGCTAGAATCACTTCACCTGGTTTGACGATGGCGACTGACGATTCCTTTTTAATAGTTGCAATAGCACTGGGAGAAGTAGACCCCAACGAATGAGAAAGTACAGTTGCGATTCTTTCCATGATCTCAACGTTCACATCCAACGCAGCAGTGTGATCTTTGGCAGCGTTCTTGCCATTAGCTTTCAAAATTTCTTTGGCAATTAATGCGACTTCCTTCCTTTTATCTTCCTCCTCTTTAGCATTCAAATTACTCGTAGCTGTCTCTTTACAGTTACTTGGAAGTTCGTCCGTATTGTTCCCATGACTGTACAATATTTCGTAGCCCAAACCCAAATTATTTACTAGCGTCTGGATAGTGACGCGTTGGCACCTCGCAAAAATGGTTTGGGTTATTTGGAAAACATCACGAGGGTGAAGTTTAAGCATGGAAACAAATGCACTAGCAGGTATCCGAATTAAGCGTGTATTGTCCTCCAAAGTGGTTGCTCTCACATGAATCTTTCGAAAATTAAAACCGTGTTTGGTTCCTTGTGATTTGTGGTATTCTTCAATCAAACCGCAAAGCGCAGAAAGCAGGGATGTCACGAGATCACCTGGACCAGCCGATAGAGACATTAGGTTTTTTCTTCCCTCCTCATATGTAGATTGAAGACCACAACGTATATCAACCTTTCCTTCCAATAGAACATACAAAGATCCATCGTATAGCTTATCTTGAAAAACATCCATTCCAGTATTTGGCAAATCAATATACTCCATCAATTTAAGACATGCTGCAAATGAATCATCGCTTAGGTATGAGAATACCTCGAGCTTTGAAATTGCCGTAAACAAATCCTTGCGCATTTTTCGTTGAGGTGATACTCTTGGCAGCTTACTCGTTTCCCCGTTTCCACCAACCTCCGCATCCACTTCGTCCTCATCACTGTGCTCATCGTCACTCGCTTCTAACCTGTCGTCCGCATCATAATCATCATCGCCATCGCCATGAATGGAATGTATTAAACTTCGTCTATAGTCGGCCCTCGTAAAATCATTAAAATACAAGTCTTGTTCGCTGTCAGATTGAGAACGAGCTGTATCACCATCAACCGCGGAATCGATTCGATTTCGTAGTTTTTGTTGACTCCTGCTTTTGGTTATTTGTGTCTGACGGTTCGTTGCCCAGTATGTCACTGCGATAATTCCCAAAAGTGATGTCACGAGAGTTATGAGAACTGTGTTTCGTACAGCTAAAGAAAAATCAATCTCTTGCAGCAAAGATTTCACACGGGGGGGGAGAATGCCAACCAGTGGCAGCTTGTCTCCGTATAATTCCATTGTATTAATATGAATACTGAAGGATTGTTGGGTTGACAGAAAGATGATGATACCTTCATTCCTTTTGGTGAAAGAATCAATCAATCAACAGACAACAAACAACAAACAACAGCAGAGAAAACAGAAAACTATGTATGTACAGTAACCGGGGGACTGTCGGCACGCGCAGACGCGCAGTTGACTCACTCGCTCGCAAAAGTAACAACCTCGCTTGCTTTGCACTGAATAGAAAATAGAAAATAGAAAAGAGCACCACACCCGACCTTATTTTCAACTCCAAACCTACCTACCCTCCTAATCAACATCTTCACTATCAACGTAAGTGGAAATTAATACTCCATGCTGGATATTGATATAAGAAAAGCTGGGGCACAGGCAGAAGAATTATATGATATATGTGATTATCAACTCAATGATCAACGACCTTTTCCTCCACAGGTGTCTCAAAATATAATATGCATGTGCCATCGTTTTTGGTAGGATCCTTTGTTTCGGGAAGTGGCTTCTTGTTCATACATAAAGAATTGTCTCATCGCGAGAGATTGACCACCAAATGGGCATTGTTAGAGCGAGCTCAAAAGGAATTCAACGTGTTGTGGACAAGCGCCAAGGCTAACGTTTCAACAAAGGTAAGTCTTACCCATACCAAGCCCATACCAAGGATTTTTAGAGAAAATTCACGATTGACTGCTCTCTGATTTTTATAAATGGCCATGATTATTCTTATCAATATTATATTTACTGCAAAATCGTAGCCGAAAGTTGAACCTGATGTTGGAAAATATGTGAATGATGCTGTCGACAAGTGGAGTGATGGAGTATCTCAAGTTCGAAATTTTGTTGGCAAGAAATGAATTGAATATATACGAAATGAATGTTGTGGTGCAGACGGGTTTATGGATACGGAAGATAAATGGTTCGGTATCCTAGGTTACTTGAAGTAATAGACCGCATAATTAGCTTTTTACTCCTACAGTAGAGATGAGGACTGCAGAGCGATTGGTCTATTCTGAAACTATGACGAACTCAGGATAAAGATGCATCACTCTCG
>Ga0115005_10000860_pt1 | contig 23668 bp, 19 predicted proteins | sample ArcOceMetagenome_FD_87163 | JGI IMG/M metagenome (GOLD analysis project Ga0115005, IMG submission 87163) | Marine eukaryotic phytoplankton communities from Arctic Ocean - Arctic Ocean - Greenland ARC118M Metagenome | ecosystem: Environmental > Aquatic > Marine > Oceanic | place: Arctic Ocean...
AAGTAGTCGAAAGGATTTAAAATAGAACAAGAAAAAGAAACCACAAGGGGGGGGGGGGGGGGCATCTTATACCGGTACACTACTATCTGATGCCAATATCCAGCACCTTGAAAGGATGGGATTCGATTGGAGCTTACAAGTGTCTTTTGATGATCGCATCAAGGAGCTACAAGCCTTCAAAGAGGAACATTGGCATTGCAATGTTACACAATCAAAATCAGACAAGAACAAATATCAATCCCTTGGAAGGTGGTGCTGCAATATAAGACAAGCGTACAAAAAAATCAAGAAGGAGCAAACACCAAAGAGTACTTATAAACTATCTGATGCCAATATCTAGCGCCTTGAAAGGATGAGGTTCGATTGGGGCTTACGAGCACGTGTACGAGTAGTATATAAATGGAATTTCCACGAGAAGAAATAAAGAATCCATGCCCATGAAAATTATTAAAAATAAGATATTTTTATTGTTCTTTTCTCCAATGATTACCAGGTGCGTGTTTCTTCAAAATTATTGAACAAGGCATTTTAAAAATCAACTCTGCATTTTGACACTTTGAATTCTATCAGGCACCATTCCTGTCTTTAGAAGTGTCGAAATGCCTAAACCTGAGCATATACATATACATATTTAAATTTCTTTAGGTTCATTTTGAATGATGATTATACTACAAGTATTGAAGAGAAATAAGATTCGACGAATTCAGTTCTTTCATTATTCTAACCTAGAACGGTCTGGTATTGGCAACGATTTCCAAAATAGCCAGTAAAGCATTGACAAAGTCCCTCACTGTAGTCGCAAAGACCACGTCCCGAACAATCACGACCTTTGACATTTCCATCTCCGCCCATCACATCAGAACCAGATGGACATTCCTTTCGAGAACAATCAGGGCCACGATAACCAATATCGCATTTGCAACCAACTTGTTTTTCAGAATCCCACGGTGCAGAGTAAGTGGTACCAGCCTCACTTGCCAGTGCTTTCTGAGTTAGGCAAACACCACGTCCTGAGCAATCATTAGGGCAAATGGTTCTCTCGCATGCCATGCCATCGTAATTATCGAAACAATCGCATTCTCCACTGTCGCGATCACAGAGTCCTTTTCCAGCGCATTCCATCAATGGGTGACCATCATTTTTTGCAATGGGAGAAGCAGCCCATGCAGCTCCGTAGGGGCATGTCCTCAACGAACAATCATGACCAGTCCACTCTGGCAAGGCATCCGGACCAATGTGGCATGTGCATTTATCTTTCGGAAAATTTACGAAGAATCACGTCAGTCCCTTTGAAACATGTTGAAATCGATGATTCCATTAGTTTTTCTTACCGTTGAAACCGCAAGATCCATGAAGATTGCAATTATTTGGACAGGCAGCACTGACTGTTGACATCAATGTTCCCAGAATTGCAACTGCAAAGTAACCGAATCTCATCTTTGTCATTTTCTGTTTGTCTTTTCGTTTTCGAATGGTGAAGAGTGACTCTAAAAAAACAGATCAGTGAGAAATTGTGCATTTTTTTAACAATAACTTTTATTTCAGTCCCTATTTATTCACGAAAGAATGAGTTGCCCCGCCAGGATATGATCTCAAAGTATCAACAGCAACACTCATCGGACAATGTGCAAAGATAGTCGCCGGGTATACTGCGCTCCCCCATGTTGGGTGTGTAAGAATCTTGCAGAAACCTGCATTATAGGATTTGTAGTTGAGAAGACATTCCATACCATCAACTTCAGAGTAAACTTTGTTACAGCTCTGTGTCAGCATTGGGAGTCCTGAGCATGGGTCGATAAAATCAGCCCTGAAATTAACGAATTTCATTAGAAAAAAAGACAAATGGAAAATGAGAATCATACGTAGTGTACGAACTCGTGTACGTTAGGTTTACTTTTTACTTACCAATATCCTTTTGAGCGAATCTTTTGACAGAGATCCTGGCCTATTGAAATGAACTATGAGACGAGGAAAGACACTTTATGGTGAGTTATACGTGTATAGATGAAGTTTTAAAATGTCTTCTTTCTTCTCGGAAAAATTCTCACCACATTCAAGAGGCGATCCTTTTCCTTCTCAATGTGATCACCGATAGCAACCAAGTCCTCTCTAGCTCTTTGATTTGTTGGAATTGCAATGAGCACCATCTCCTCATTGATGTTTGTCATAGCAACGTTCGTCTCGAGGGGCTTGAGATATTCATCTTGAAAAACATGCCGGAATTCTCTCAAAAGTTGTTTTGGGAGATTGTGTACTGAGCACTCTAACGCATCGTTGCTTCCTAGATGCTCGACAAGGAGTCTAGTTGGCAAAACGGTCGACGACGTTACTTGTGTTGATGCCATTCTATTTGGATGAAGAATTAAATACTGTCAAGGTTGGTATTGTTGTTTTTTTATGGCGTATGTAATGTATGGCGTATGGAATGTATGGCGTATGGAATGTATGTCGTCTTTCGTCGGTCGAAAGTCGAAAGGTCGAAAGTCGAAAACCTGGATATTTTATATTTTCAATTTTACTGCGCGCCAGGCGCCAGCTACTGTACACTACTCGTAGCTATCAAATCAAGCAAGCGAAACCTCTGTGCTCTGATGTGATTTGCGATTTGCGAGAGAACGGTGATACCGGGTTTCAACCGGACAGTATCAGTGATCGTATGCATTTTGCTCAGTGCCAATGTGTAGGCCACTTCAAACATACAGTAAACATGTCATGACAAAAATGAACGGAGTAAACAAACACGTAACCAAAATTGGCAAAAGTTTTGCAAGATCTTTTGATAATCTTATAAAAAAACTACAGCCGACGATGTTTCTTATCGAACTTTTCTGCCATCTTCCGAAAATCAAAGAACACCACTACATTGTCGATCAATCCATGACTTCTCATCATTGTATCTAATTCCATCGTTTCCAACCGCTTAACGAGAGGGGTTCTCCTTGTAATACTTTTCAATACTGTTAACGAGAGGGTTTCCAAATGCGAAATTGTAGAAAAAACCGCCAGCCAAACCGAATGCGATTCCCTGTGCAGCACAAATGATTAGCCCTTGGAGAGGAGGCCTGGCTCCAAGTCCTACCGGTCTGCGTGCGAGAGGACCGGGTCCATAAAGCAATTTATTTCTGTTGATAATACGCTCAGTCATGGTTCCTATTCTGCGTCAAAAATATGTATGGTAGGTTGCAAATGAAGGTTGAGCAGTCCATTGAGCAGTCGAAATATTGTAGGAATTCATCATGGTCGTCGTCACTCGGAAAAAGTTTCCGACAACTTGAAACTCTGTACCAGAGCCCACGTAAAAAACACCGTAGAAAAAAACGAAACACCGCGACGACTACCAACGGTCTCTCAAACAGAAAGGCACACAACCCACCCATCCATCAAAAGAGAGCCTCCTGTTTCTTTAATTCATTTTGTTAATGTATCGATCGTAGTAGTGTTCCATCAAATGGACCTCCATGGTTGCTTACCTAACGTTGACAGTAGTGTGTTGAAAGTGTTGATCGGTTCACCACCGAATCGAGGAAAAAGAAGAGAAAGAAAGAACAATTTGACAGATTTTCTAGCTATTTTGGTGCAAAACTGACTTCACTTTTCTATTCCGCCACACTGTAACTGGTTGGTGTATCGAGATGGTGGTGAAATAAAAATAGAAGATAAAGTGAAATGGGATTGGATGGGATAGGACGGTATATGGTAATCACCAGCCTGTACTGTATTCGTAGTTGAATTATGTGAGAGATAGAACGTTGGTACGCATTACGCGTATTTTAAAGCGTACCTGCTAGTACGCCGCCAATCTTTCTTCGTGTATTATTATTATTTTAAGAGTTTCAAGATGTATGGTGGTGGACTGTTTTATCGCTGAGCAGTGCCACGGTTGGATTAGTGCATGCTAGTTATTAATTAACATCATACTCGGACAAAGGTATGGTGACGAAAAAATAGTTGGTAACATACAGAATTTAAAATTCTCCTGCACCACGTAAAATGAATCTCGGTGCATACAATAAGTTATGAGAAGTAAACACAAAATTAAATTTGTTTCAAAAGCTTTCCTTATTGTTATCTTTGATTTACTCCTTAGCAGTCAAGATATCAGAGTCACCAGCATCGGTGATAGTTAGGATAGAGCAGTTGAAATGTTTTCCGCAAGCAGTTCCAAGAGCACTGTTATCACCGTTGTAGTGGTGAACAGAAGTCTTGGCAAGCATGGCAAGGTATTCAATCTCGGATCTGCGAAGGGGAGGGCAGTTGTTGCAGATGAGAAGCATCTTTGCCTTCGACTTGCGCATGTTCTTCAAAGCAGCCTTGTATCCGAGGTCAGCCTTTCCGGACTTCATGACCAACTTGATACGGGAGTTCATGCTGTCAACAGTCTTCTTCTGTCCTCAGAGAATGGTGAAAGAGTGAGATTTTAAGAATGTATGGTTCTATAACACGGCACAGATAAAACGATTTGGGCTAAGCACACGAGACAGAATGGTTCAAATTGGACGGAGCTGCAATCAAAAGACAGCTATTTGAAACGATGACAAGACACAACTGGCTTGTTATCGTCAAATAGAAGGCTCCTTGCGCACAAAAGCTCACTGAAGATTAGCTAAAATACCGAAGTAGTTTATGCAGTTTCATCATTCATCCAACGGACCATACCATCTCGGGCGAGCATCGAATAAGGTGCTCCCTCCGGCGGTCGTTGACTTACTGATTTCTTGGATGGTGCCATGGTTGCGGTTTTAGTTGACTTTCTTTCTCAGAAAATAATCTCCAGGAAGTGAATCGAAGAGCCGGACACACACACGAGAGAGCGCGAGGATTTTTCTCTCAAGCTTCAGGCAAGTAACTGGTAAAGGTGTTGGGGGGTGCAAAGGGGGTCGGATGTAATCTACCCTATGTTTCGCGCGCATTTTTCGTCGTTGCCATCCGATCCATCACCCATCAATCCATCATACATACATCCATACAGACAGCACCGAATTCTTTCTTTGAAATTCTTCCTCCGATACTACTGATAGGCATATTGATATTCTGACACAGCACGGTGAGATAGATCACAATTCTAAAGTTTGGATCAACTCAGTCCAAATGCAGCATCTGCTCCTATTTTTGCACCAGACATACTTGAATAACACTGTAAGCTGTACGATGTACTCCTAAACTAATTATTTTTGATTGATGTCAGTTTCAAATAAATGAAAAAGAGCAATGAAATATACAACTGATTTATTTAATTAAAAACACAATTTTTGTTAGTACAATCACGTTCATCAAACTCCGGAAAGGCTGACGTGGCTATTTAGAAACGGGGACAGATGGAAGAGCCCAGATTCAAATATCATATGATACGGTTATCAAATAAGGTTGTGATCTTTTGGAGATAATCTGATGGCTCGGATATTGTTCGAGGGAGCAAAAACTTGGGCAAGAATCTAAAGATCGACAAAGGTCACCGACCATCTTGGACTTTTAGCGAGATAGAAAGGCTTCATTGGGTTACCGCACTTTGAGTTTTATTTTTTTCATCAGAGAGGTCAACAAATTGCCCCCAAACTTCTCCGCCGTCGGCACGTTCTGAATAATCACTCGACAAAAACGATGATTGCTTTATTTGTGTTGTTTTGTTTTGTTTCTGTGGTTGTTTTATAGATATCAGGTTCAGTAACCACATGTTTTCTAGTCTTGAGTGAAACGTTAATCCTAGTAGCTGGATGAACATTGTATTCATAATAATTGTCTGTAGATCAATGTTTGCGATAGACATTTTGTGAAATTTTGAGCTTACAAAGGCTTCGTTGTGATGATTCACTTTTTAGCACTTCCGTGTGTCAGTGTCAGTCAAGACTATGTTTAATGTGCTCGAAAGATTTTGGCCTGTGGTTTGGGAAGAAGCAAACACTTTACTTTTGACTTTGACGGACGTGAGGTACAGTTAGTAGGAGGGGACTTTTGTAGTAGTACTTGTAGTAGGCAGGGTATGAAACTATCGATCGGTTAAAAACAGAAGCCAGGACTGATGGAGAGTTGAACTTGGTCGTACTTGGGAGCTTGCTTGGAGTGACATCCCATTTTGAATTTGACACCCCCCAGCCCTCAAAAGCTGCTCAAAAGTTTGAACGGTTGGCTTGTTAGTAATTCTTCAGATAACCGTCATTTACCGTAAAATGTCGATTTTTTACCATATGTTTTTGAAGGTCTGCCGACGAGCCGAGCGAAGAAGATGGGGGGGTGTCTCGTAAAAAGATATTGTTGCAGGATTTCTGGGAGTTGCAAGAGTTCAGAGTACTCGGCTCTGACGCTGAAGAAGCTACCATTTTTTCCGATTTCAAATCTGTTTTATTTCTTATTATATTATAGTCACCTGTTTTGCTCTCAAGCAATTCCCTTCTTCTTGCGGCCTTTCTTGCTACTGCTAGTTGTCTCCCATTGTTCCTGTTGCTTAATTCCATTTTTACGGTTGATGAATTCTGACGCAAAGTTATTCACTTGCGATGTAGACCCGAGATACGCAGTCAGATACTGCTTGATTTCAACAGGGTCTGTTAGCGTCATGCAAAATGCAACTAGCGTCAGATCCTCACTTCCATTTAGCTTCTTCATTTGTTCTTTGCACCAACTCTCTAGGACAGGAGTCATCTTGTCATTAGCTCCAAAATCTTCTAAAGTTTGTTGAGTGCTTGATCTACTACTGGCTCCTTGACCTTTCGTCGGCGCGTTGGTCATCTGCTGAGTTCCGTGATTGTGTTTAGCAGCTGTAGATATATTTGATGAAGCAGTAACAGTAGGAATATTTTTTACTGCGTTACCAGACCATGCAATTGATCCTCCCGAGGCAGCAATGCCGGCCCATCCTCCACCAGCTGGCTGGGAAGTCTTTCTTTGCTTCGCAAGCTGAACGGTGACGCGTGCCTCTTCTTTTTGAATCTCTGACATACTCTTGCTTTTGGATTGAGTTTTTGAAGTTCCTGCCCCTCCCCATGCAGGAGAAGCTGCAGGCTGTGCTGGAGCGGCAGCAGTTTTCTGATCTGCCTTCGTTGGTTCATTCTTCTTAGCTTTCGACTTGACAGGTCTACTTTGGGGTGCAGGTTCGTCATTTGTTTCCGCAGTTTTGACAATAGAAAGCTCCTCATTAGCATTGATTTGATCTGGCATGTTTTGCACAGATTCAAGGCCAGCCACTTGGCTAGAAGCTGCCCCTCCAAGCCCAAGCAGCATCTTAAGCTGTGTCGACTGATTCTGGTTGTTTTGCAATTCCAGTCTTTCGGCTTCTGCCTCGGCCGCAGCCCTGGCTTCTTTCTCGAGTGCCTCTGCTTCTGCTCTTGCGGCAGTTTCTGCAGCAGCTCTCGCTTCCATCTTAGCTGCAATCTTTGACTTTTCCTCTTCTGATGGACCTGTAGGTTTGAATGCAACTGAGACATCTGCAAACAAAGACGATAGTGCTCTGAAACCGCCATTCTGGTTTTGACTGATTGGTAGGTCGCCCTTAAAATATCCAGCTGCTAGCCACTGTCTCATTTCATCCCCTCCAAATGGGCCCTACGAGAAAAGATGTCAATTTTCGAGTGTCTAAATACTAATTCGTAAGAATATTGAAAGAAAATACATACCTGAATGTTTCCATGAGGATCAGCATAGTACCATGGAGCATCTGTAATCACAATATTTTCAGATGCTCGTGCCTCAGCTTCAGCTTTTGCTCTAGATTCCGCCTCCTTCTTAGCAGCAAGGATCTTTTGATGATCTTCTTGTTGTTGTCTACGTTGCATTTCTTCAGAAGCCTGGTGCTGTTGCCATTGGGAATTGTTCATAACAAGAACTGCCATTTCTGCCCCAAAAGTTGGGTCTTTAGTCAAAGCAAATCTCCTAGGGTGACGAACAATCAATGCCCGAAGAGCATCTGCTGTGGCAAGGAGAGGAACCACCCGGGAATCATCATTATGCAATGTCTGCAGAATAGTCATTAAATCAGATCTTCCCCATGAATTTTCCAATATCGTGGATATGCGTTCAGTGAGAATAAGCTCGACCTGAGAATATTCTGGTTGCTGTGCCTGCTGTTGTTGTTTTTGCATAGCTGCTTCCCTAGCCTGCGCTTCGGCTTGCTGCTGTGCAAGAAGAGCTAGCCGTCTCTTTTCTTCTTCCTCTTTCCGTTTTCTCAGCATTTCTAATTCAGAATTTTGACTCTCGACCTGCCTTGCTTCTCTCAATTTTGCAGAAAGATCAAGCCCTCCATTGACTGTTGGTTCTGGTTTTGGTTCAGACAAAGGCGCGCCCCATGGGTTGCTTGGCACGGATGATGCACCAAATGCAGAAAAGATGTTAGTTTCAGCTGGTGCGTCCTTACTATCCGTAGGTGCATCGCCACCAACTTTTTCATCCCCAGATGATACACCGATCATTTGCATCAGACGGGAACTAGCGGATTGTGGATCATCGCCAGATCGAATTGGCTCGTTCTTTGAAGATTTGTCTACTGCAGCAAAATCCTCAAATACATTGACGTTGTCGCCTGATCCTGATCGAATTGTCGTTCCAGCAGATGCAAGTGGTCTAGTTGGGTTGACTGCGTGATCGTTACCATTCAGATCTTCATTCAATGCATCTCCCCTAGCCTCGTCATCGAATTCTTTCGCTGCATCTGCAATCTTTGCTAAATCGAATGCGTCCCCACCCACACTCTTTGGAGCATCATCAAGCGAACCACCAAAAGCGCTAAAGTCAGCAGCTGCCTCCTCCAAAGACACGGGATCATCCCATAAGTCATCAGGGTCGTCACCTTCGTACCGGTCACCACGGCGAGCCCCGTTATCTCCTCCAGGAGGGAGTGCAACTCCACGTTTCCAACTATCGGCTCCGGCAACAGCCGTCCTCGAAATTCTGGGACCAGGCATGACTTGCTCAGGATCTCTCCTTCCTGGAATACCAGTAGATTGGTTCTTCGGTGCTCGCCGATCTTTTGCAAGGTTCCAGATCTCTTCCGCATCAAAATTATCCCAGCAAACTACGCGTGAAAATTCAAAACGTTGTATCAGCATGTGATCTTTTTTTCACTACTATAAAAAACATTTAAAGTAAAAAGATAAAAACGTACCAGGATCAAGCGGTTGCTTGGATAATAGAGCCGACCCCTCGAGTTCTAGCAAAGCATCAGAACTTTTAGCGTCAGGGTCAGTCCTCGGTCTCATAGACAGCAATCGTTCTCTCGTAAACCGAATAACCTTTTTGTCGTCCACAAAATCCCTCGTTGCTGATGGTCGGGCGCCGGTACCGGGACCGGTAACGATACCCCCGTCCTCACCCGAGTTAGAACGGTGCGACCGTACCCCGCCTGGTCCCGGTCTTGAAGTTTCAGAGTTAGGAAACCTAGACACGAGATCAGAAAGACTTCTTCCAGAGGTGCCTCCCTTTGAAGCTGAGCGCGATGCAAAACCGCCACTGCCCAGACCTGCTGACCTCAAACCTTCACTGCGGCTCGCGAACGCTTTCTTTGGACTGCCCGGAACTCGAGAACTCTTCTTGGGTGCATTTTCATCTTCATCGAGTAGTGAAAATGAATTACGGTTAGATGTCTTTGGTTCTGCTTCTGGTTCCGATGCAGCTGAAGGGGGTTGAAAGCCTCTTCCGCCTGAACTCGTTGAACGCCAAGCTGGTCCAAGACGCGGTTGAGATGGTGACGCTGGGGCGCTGGTGCCTGAGCTGCTCATTCTATTTGTTTGTAAATTTCTATTTCTGCAAGGTGTGTACTATGTACAGTGGGATACTTTAGAGGTTAATTCTCTGCAGTAACAAGCTGTGTGCGTGTACTCTTTATACTATTGATGTTGCAAAGACATGAAATGAAAAAAACATGTGAAGGTCGGTGAGTCAAAATGATGGAGAATACCCAGTACACATGTCCTAATTTCGGAATTCCATTTTTTAGGGGAATTCCATTGGAAAAATGGAATCTTCTCGGCGGTTCCGAAACAATCTAGTACCATCACACAACTCATCACATACACTATACATCATCTTTCATTTTTTACTCATTCAACCTCAAATTTTCCCCATACCGACCGCACATCAGTATCAATTTTATTTTCCAATGCTAGTAGAATGGCAGGATGCTGTATAGGATCAATGATGCATTGGTGCAGTTCTTCTTACCTTCGTAGTGTATATCTTGTGTCATTCGTTTCAGCACCTCCGTACCGTCTTTGCTCGCGCGAAGACCGCGCAAATTGTTCAAAACTACCAGAAGATCGCGCTGGATGGCGGGCTCATTTCATATCAGTATGAAACGTAGCTCCAATGGCAGATGTTTTAAGTGATTAATGGAGAATATACAATAGGTAAATAGCACAAGTTAAATAGTAAATAACGCAAGTTGTTGAGATCGAGGCTGGGAGACGTTAAGGATTCAAAGTATGAAAGAATAATAAAAATACAACCTAATACGTGTGTACGTCACAGTAACGAGAAAGTCTTATATCATATCAATTAAGTTCCTGTCGCAGGAAGCCCCAGTAATTGCTTCAAGAAATCATACACAACTAGCTGTGAAGTAACGATTGAAGCGACGTGTGCCAGTCTCGCAGAAAACCCATTGTAAAATCCATTAACACCATTTGCTTCGAATATGCTCCTCGCATTTTCGATCGGGTTGTCATCGACATTTTCCTTAAATGTTTTCGTGACCAAGATATCACCTGGTTGACTGATAATACAGGCCAACACAGAAGCTAAGAAGGCTGAAGTCACTGTTGTTAGAAATCTAGTTTCTTCATTTGGGACGGCTGATGCGGCTGCTGTGAAGGCTAATATTTGGGCTGTAAAGAGTTCAAATGATACTTGCTTTGTCACTGTGTATGGAATCTGTTTTATCAACATTGTGGAATATCCAAAGAATAAAGACGAAATACCCTCCTCCTGGACAAGTTTGTCAATGCCACCGAACTTTCGAAAGGGATAATGTAGAAATTGTTCATTGGATGTTTATTCTCACTATATAAATCACGTATCAATCAAGTATCAATTACCACTTTATGGTTTCCTTCAATTTCCACTTACCGGGCCTGACTTTTCTCCGCTTGTCACCATCTTTATTCTCGTCCGTTCCATCGGGCAGAGCATCAAACTGGCAACTATTCCAGCTCCAACACTAGCTGCTAGATAGGGAATGAACTTATCATCGGTATGAAGTATCGACATAAAAGCTGGCTTTAAACTTTCATATACTCCAAACTTGACGGCACCTTCTAATCCAAAACCAACAAGAGTCGGTACCAATCCTGTAAGCAGGATATTTGGGCCATTATTCTGAACCAAAGATTTGGTTGCATCTAGAAAACCTGAATCAAAGACCTCTGGTTCAGCTTGCATCTTGGTCTTGACGACGTCGAACGGAGTGGCGAGACCGTGGCTAAAGGCTGCACATCCGCCACCAGCCAGAAAATATCTGGGGTCAAAGCCATTTGATTTTGAATTTACTTCGGACTCATTGGAATCAGGTGTTGTCGACATTTTGTTCTCGGATGCTGAGGCAGCTGGAATTGTACTCAAAGTTGCCGCTGCTGTTGCAGAAACTAGCATTTGTGTCACAAATTCGCGTCTACTGCTGGTACACACATCTGAAGAAGTAATACCCTGGACAATTTGGTTCGTATTGGAGGCACTGCTTTCATCATTATTGCTTTTTTGTAGTGAAAGTGATTGCAATCCTATTTTTTTGGTTTGATTAGGACGATTGATGCTGCTGGGAAAAGATACTTGAAATGCATTAGCTTCTCTTTGTGTGGCTAGAAGTACAGCAGCTGTTGAAGCTATTGCTATTATAGGCTTCATTTTGCGAAATAATGACACCAACGGTGATGCGATGATTCTGTACAAGTCTAAAAGTGTTTGTGTCGATTGTTTTCTTTGTGTATCATATTACTCCTCCTCTCGTATGTACATATTCCAGATACCACACTGCTTTTTTTGGCTTCCCGCCCTCCATTGAATACTAAAGTAACCACTACGTCATGATGACGTCGTGGTTACTTCAGGTATTGAACAACCACATTACATACCCTGCCCCCCCCTCCCTCTCTCTCCCTCCCTCGCCTCCCCTGTTTCAAATTTTTAATTTGGCGCTATCGCTTACTTGATGTGTTGTTTCTTGTTTACGATGGTGGGCGAAATAAACCTATTGTGAGTGAGAAGTGCGCAGATTCAAGATCAGAGCGGACCAGGCAGGAAGCCGGGGACGAACGGACCGTTAAACCGTCTATCCGTCAGCGCTTATCGGGTCATTTCGAATTTTTCGAGAGAAAGAGAAAAATTTTCTCGTTGCGTGGCCAAATGAAGTGCTAGGTGAAAACGAAACCAATAAAAAAGCATATTGTTGTCTTGTGATGGGTGTAATGATATCTCAATTTAAAATAATTTCTGCTTTTTGATGAACGATGCATACTAACGCCTGATACTAAGAAACTGTTGTGGAAGACGAGCTCTGTCGGTCGTGAGTAGATTCCAGTCTCAAGGCTCCTACTACAATATTTCAATAGCCAATTCAGCCAACGCCAGTTTAAAATGTGTCTCAAGACAGTACACGTACACGTAGCTTATTTTGCATGATTCTAACGTGCGTGCATTTTGCTTGATTCCTGCAACATATTTAGAGCTCGTCCCCAGTTAGTTCTCCACTTTCAGCAATGGAAACCTTCGTTTTAGGTGTTCCAGAATTAGTACCCTGCGCTTCAATGCGCTTGACAAGTTCCTCGCCCTCCAAAACCTTTCCAAATACAACATGTTTTCCATCAAGCCAGCTAGTCTTCACAGTAGTGATGAAAAATTGACTGCCGTTGCTGTTGGGGCCAGAATTTGCCTGTGGAAGATAGGTTGGCAATTCATGATCAAGAAGAGATTTCGTTTGTGAGTGACACATGAATCGTGTGTTTCCGTTTAAGCTGATATTTACTCACCATTGAAAGATACATCGGCGCCTCGTGCTTGACCTTAAAGTTTTCATCAGCAAACTTTGTTCCGTAGATAGATTCTCCACCACGTCCATTGAAGTCAGTGAAATCTCCGCCTGTGAGAGGGTCAAAAAGATAAGAGTTTGAGCTCAACAATCCATCATGGAATATTCATTTTATTCAGTTTGCAATGCATTGGTCTATACATACGAATACGAACCTTGGAGCATGAAGTTGGGGATGATTCTGTGGAAAATGGTTCCCTTGTAATGAAGGGGCTTTCCGGACTCCCCGACACCTTTCTCTCCAGTACAGAGAGCGCGAAAATTTTCCGCAGTCTTTGGAACGGCAAGACCGAAAAGACCAAATACGATGCGGCCACCTTCTTGTCCCTCGATGTCCTGTTTGGTAACGATGACACGCAAAGTGAGACTCGGAATAAAAAATGACGAGCACCACCAAGGTTCCGCATTGAAAATTGAAAGATAGTGCGGCAAGCACAGGTCAAACTTACCACGTCGAAGAAAACCTTGTTGGTGATCTTTTCAAGGTCTCTGCAGTACCAGGAGTTCAATTGATTAAGATGAAGATGTTGAAAAGGTCAGTGTCAGTGAGGCCGTTGCTTTTACAAGTACGATTGATTCTCAAACGACATCAAAGATGAGAGTGTGAATTTCCACCGCATAATCATACGCAAACTGGATTACTTACGCGCTGGCTGTAGCAGTGAAGAGGGCGGCAAATAGGGACAGTACGGAGAGGAGCTTCATGTTGTTGATGTTGATGACACTTACGCGAGGTAGAGATGAGAAGGTTTGTGGTTTCAGTCTTCTGGGTCTTGGTCCGATTTTCAAGATTTGGCTTCCAAAGGTTTCTTCGAAAGATTTCTTGGGTGAACGTGAACGAGTAAACCCCCATTGGCGCAATTTTGTTATCCGCCAAATCCATCGTCACAATTTCCATTCATCAGCTAGCTTGAAGCTTGCTAGTCCGAAGTCCGAATTGAATGAATGATTAAATCGTGGTCCAATCAAGTAGACCGATTTCATTCCTACTCAAAACATTTTTTACCAACAATAAATCGTTTCGCACATTCATTTTCAATCATCCAACTTCGATTCTGTTTTGATCGCATCGAAGTCCTTCCGTTTCAATATTGTACACGAACGCAACATAATCATGCCTGCGTTTCATCAACAGAACCAACCTCCTGTTGAGATTGATGCGGATCGTCTGGTCCGTCTAGAATCAGACAATGAGGTAGACTCAAGTCTTAGAATGATTTTAGAGGGTCGATGCAAATCATACCACTCGTACGCAATTCCAGCAGTATTATCTGGCAATCTTGATTACCATTGTTACTACCCTCCTAGCAACAGTGATGGATTCTGTGGTTACCCGTGGGATCCAGATCCCTTTTCGATTTCAACTAACAAGCCTACACTCAAATGCTCGTCCACGACACAAAGAGAAGTGTGCATTCAGTCTATGTACGACGCTGAATGTCAATCCGGGGAAAAGTGTGTGTGGAAAAACGATCGTTGTAATCCAAACGCAGAAAATATGTGTCAGAATCAAACAACCAAAATATCTTGCGAAAATACATCATCTAAGAATATCAAGATTATTTCGGCCGATGGCACTGGTGATCTTTTCGGTATTGAAATATATCTGTCTCCGGAATGTTCTTTCCTACAGTCCAATGACTGTTTAGATTCTAAAGTCCATGATTCCTGTACTTGGTATGAGGAGCAAGGGCCGTCACCTCATGTTTCGCAGTTAGATTTCAATAATTGTTGCCAAATCCCGTCGCCATGGTGCGAGAGCATAGATTTAAAATATGCGTTGGAGAATACAAACCTTTCTGTCGGAACGTTGACATGTGAAAATTCCGTTGGGCCCAGATCTTCGTTGGATCGATCAAGTGCAGGATCACTGGCAAAAAGTATCGATGATAGATGTTGTGTAGATCTGTCAAAATATATGGTGAAAGCTTCTAATGTGCCCACGACAACACCAAGCAACGATGTTCACCTTTCATCCGTTCCGTCTAAGTGGCCAAGTGAAGTGAATCTAAGGCCAAGTGAAAGTGCCTCTGCATTTCCATCACTTTCACATATCTCAGCAAAGTCCGAACCTAGTGATGCACCAAGCACTATCAGTGGAACATCTTCGATTCCCAGTGAAGCACCAACTCTATTATTAGTGTATTCGCCAAAGCCAAGTAGAATCGAATATGTGTCTTTATCCCCAACATTTGAACCTACCCTTCTTTCAAGTCAGCCAACCAAATCAAATGAGCCTGTGGTTTTATCAACATCACCAAGCATACAGCCGTCAGAGACACCCTCTCTTCAAATCAGTAATTTACAATCTGAGATGCTAGAAGGTGGTGTCGATGTAGTAGAAAGTCTTACTGTTTATGGTTCCGGACCCAGTAATCGCATCATTACAAGTGCTATATTTCCATTACTACTTGTCGCCGGGCTGGGGGCGTTTCTCGCGAGAAGGAAATGCAAACGTTCTAATGACAGCATTGAGCTTGATGAATTTGTAGATCCCTCTAAATTTGAACACGTATCTCCTTACGAATCTGTCGATATTGGTCATATGAATCCCTTGGAATCTACGGAGGGAGGCATTGACAGGAATATACGAGTAGTAAATCAGACGCATTCAGAATGTTATTCAACATCGCCACAGGAAAACACAACTGAAAATGACGCGATTGATCCATTTATAGGAGAGCATGTTACTCCAAGTGCGTTTGATAACGTGTACCCTTGAAGTGAAACGCGCGTAACGTGGCGATGCATGCTTCAACATCTTTAGTGTACACTAGCCCAATTAGTTCAACTTTACCAGTAAATAATAATAATAATACACAGTAAAGATATTGCAGTGAAGCCGTAAATCTGGATATTTATTAGAAGTGACGTGCAAAAATGTAATGTTTGAGTTGGAGAAGATTAACGAACCTCAAAAATGTTGAATAGACGGTGTGGATTCACTTGTCTTGGTCTGATTGATTGACACTTGTCTGGGTCTGATTGATTGATTTATACTTTATACAGTTATATAGACTACGTATGTCAGTATCATGGTTCTGGTGTACACACTCAGCTGCAATGTCGACACTTTCGATCGCCTTGGAACTTAACGCGCCGTTCATAATGTACCAAATTCTTTCCGAATTCGTGTATTATAAATATAAAACGTATGGCCGGCTTGGCAATTCTTTTTGTCATCTGCTTTCATTCACCCAAAATGTCTTCATTTCTCCCTTGCCCTTGACTTTGATCCATCCTCGTGGTAAAACTGGCATCGTGGGATATTGCTCTCCAAGGAATTGTGCAGCGCGTTCTGAGCAGTGAATTCTATTTCCTTCTGAGTTGCTTTCCATCCGGGAGGCAGTATTTACTGTATCCCCGAATAAGCAATAACGAGGGTTCCGCGAACCGACGACGTTCGCAACTACAGGACCAGAATGGAAACCGATCCTCACATTCACATAACCCTTCGAGGGATCGTCCACGTCGATCAAAGTTTCCTTGGCAGCTTTCACGGCTTCAACCGCAAACTCCGCGATTCTCTTCGCATGATCAGGCTGGTCTTTGACAAGATTTGTCACAGCCATGTAGGCATCTCCTATTGTTTCTACTTTGAACACACCATGTTTATGAGAAAGGGCATCAAACGCATTATATAGGCGATCGAGCATATCTGATATTTTCATTGGAGGTAACGAAGACGATATCGTGGTGAACCCGATGATATCGGAAAAGAACAGCGTTACAATATCGTGAACAGTCGGTTCAACTTTCCGTCCATCACGAAGAGCCTCGGCGATGTGTTTGGGGAAAACGTCGAACAGCAGATCATTCGTTCGGTTTGTGAAGTCTTTTTTCTGTTGCAGCGAATTCATTGGCACGAATCCATCGCCCGTTTCAAATTCATCATCTAAACGTCTCAAACGCTCATCGATTTCTGCAAAGGAAGGTCTACTCTCTGGTTTGTGCACAAGGCAATCAGTCATAAGAGAATGAAGCTGGGGTGGGCCTGTGGATGGAATTGGAGGTCTTTTGTTTATTTTCGGATTCATGATGTCCCTGATGACCTCCCTATAGTCTTCCCCTTCATATGGGTCACTCCGTGATGTGACTTCGTAGAGAATCACTCCAAAAGAGTACACGTCGGATTGCGTTGTATTGTCTGACTCTCCACGAAGAAGTTCAGGACTCATCCAGTATGGTGTGCCACTCGCCCCCATCTTTTTCTTTTGAGATAATCCAAAGTCGGCAACCTTCGCACGAAATTTACTATCCACAAGGACATTGGCAGCCTTGAGGTCGCTATTGTGAAAAGGAAAACATTAGAAATTCGTGTGAAATCTTTCCACTAATCAGTCTTGAAAAAAACTCACCCGTGAATTACTGTTGGGTTTGCGGAATGTAAAAATCTTACTCCCTGGGAGATATCCTTCAATAAAGGAAGTATTATCTCTCCGTCAAGATGCATCGTCATGTTGTGAAGTATGTCGTATAGGGAACCATGATCCATATACTCCATAACCAGCATTGGTTCATGAACACCATCCAGTACAGCGCCCATGACAGTGGTAATACAGGGGTGACGAAGCTTTGATAGAAGTCTCATTTCCCGAATAAAATCCTTTCTTAAAGTTGTATGTTCGTCCTGACCTCCAATGGTGCTAAGAAATCTGTAAACCCCATGGTGCGTTTTTCTTGAACCTGATGAGTTCATTTGCATTGAACCTCTTCTCAAGCTTTGTGAGCCTATTGAAGCTCTTCTCTGGTCAATATGTTCAATAGATGTCTTTCTTTGCGTGTGGTTCCCGCTATCTTCCCCTATCACACCTTGTTGCACGAAACTAACTCTCCGCGTAGCATGCTCCCTTCCAGCTTCTAAGTCCACCGATGAAGATGCTGTTGGATTAAAAATCTCACGTGAAGGATTTTGTTTTTCTTTGGCAGGGATCACTCTTTTTATTGCTACCTCGGTACCACGATATTGCGCCAAGAGCACAAGACCAAATGTTCCTCTGCCAACGATTGTGGGAGGATCGTCAAAATGTAGCTCTTCTATTTTGACGCTCCAGATGGAATCAGCTTGATTGTATCTAGTTTTTGTATATACAAAGGCTCCCATCATAGCAACACAGGCTACTATAGAGGATATGATGGTAGGTACATAACTCGATCTTTCCTCTTCTTCGGGTATGAGTTCTGGAGGCAATTTGTTCGAACCATCTGCGTATACAAAATTATTATCTTGGAACTGTTCCCAAATCAATTTACTGGTTTCCCACAGCGATGAAACAGGGCTGCCTTTGAATGATATGTGAGTACTATTGATCTCATTTGTTCCCATGTTAACCATCACAAAGTAGGAGGAATTTGCGGTTCTTGTAGGAAAACTTTCACGAAGTTTAAAATCTCCAGATGCTCCACGAAATACGCCTCTTGCAAACTTGTCGCGGTGTTCTTTAGATGTGAAAGGAACATTGGCTGTGCTATCAGCTGCTTCGCATGCTGATAAGCCAAGTGCTACAATTGCATCATAGCTGAATGTTACGATATGATGAGGGAAATTTTGGAAGTAATCAGATGTCTTCATACATGGTTCAGTGGTTCCTTCTAGTATGGGTTGCTTTGAGTTCACATATTCGAGGGCCTCACTGTTTTCTCCAAGCTTTTTCCATTCTTTTGAAAATCTATCATAACTTCCTCCTACTCCTGGCAGGCCACCTTTGCAAAAAATAATACCGGTGCCTGATATTGCTTTGGCCGCGGGTGAATCTGATGATATGAAGAGGAATGTAATTCAGTGAGCACCAAAGAAAAAAATAAGTACGACGCGCCGCGTCTATATTTTATTCCACGCACCTTTCTCTACAATGAATTTTCCACTAAGAACATAAGGGGCCGTATCTGCTGTGCCACTCAACATCCAAAATTTTCCAGGCCCTGCGAGGCCCATCTCGCCAGCAATGCCCATGATAGTGCCCATCAGCTCTGGATAAAAAGCGGCTATAAAATAATTAAACTTTTGTTCTTTGAATACTTGAAGCGCCCTCCGTATTTCTTTCTCAAATTCTTGTGGGGAGGTAAACGTTGGGAGATATTGTGATTGGACGCTATTCATACCATTCTCTGCAGCCGCCTCGAGTACAGACTGAAGATTGAAATTTCATGTGAGATGATATGGAAACAAGTTATGGAATACTACAACCTCAATGCTTACCTGTTGAAATCCAAGCCCATAAGAATCTTGGGGAACCAGAATGCCAAAATTAGAAATCCCCAAATTATTTTTTAAGTAAGATATCGACATTTCCCCAAAACCAGCAACATCCTGAAATGAGAAAGATTTAGGAAAGTGAGAAACAAAACGATGACAAGGTAAAAACTGATCCTTGAGCATTTTTCCTCATTCACTCACCGTATGTGACCGCGCAAGCAGCGGATATTGAACACTATCTTCAAGCTCTGTATCCATTGCCGACGAGGAAACTTGAAACAAATCAAATACTCCGGTGAGACTAGCAAGCTTTGATGCGACGGATGATATTTGTGATCCAAAAACTGCACATGGTTGGGGTTCTGCGACAGAATTAGACGGTCGCGTTAGAATTCGAGTCATTGATTTTACTGCGTTGATAGGTGATGATTTCGTATCTATAATTTCTGTAGTCAAACGTATTTTGCAAGTCTTGTTTTTGCCTTCAAGTTCCGGCACAACACTCCCATCCCCTGTATTGAAGTGGTGCATGGCGAGCATTGCCCCAGCACTAGCTGCGTAGGCTATTGAAAAATCAGGCCCATTTGAGTAACGTAGAAACATCGGGACATGACAAAGAAGAACAGACTCTTCCCAACCGTGCTCTGCGGAAACTTCGACATGATGAAGATTCCTCCCAACATAATTCAGGTCATCATAAATAGGGTTCGTTTCGGTGACATTACTACTTCTCAGGTCATCATAAAGCCTTAGAACACTTCCACCGCTACCAGAGGCTAATTCCAGCAGTAAAGAAAAGGCCAACAGAAGGATCATTGGAGTTATGGTTCTGTTTCTTGTCGAAATTTTTTGCGTTATTGGTTCTTGATTGGTTATATGTAAATAACCACCCACCCAGTGTGTCATTTACTCATGGCATGGCTGTGCTGCGATGGTTTTTCAGAAATAGCCTTGTGTAGATCGCACCTTCACACGAACCAGCTAAATATTATTCTTACAAAACCCATCAAGGGAATGAAAAGTCGTCCAGGAATAAACATGGCCCGACCAATCAAATCCCCTGTTTCATATTGTTTCATAAATAAAGATGACGTTGTGATGACTGAAAGGCAAGAAGTGTTTTAACGGGGCACAATGACCTGGAAATGCTGGCTACCCATTTTTTAAACTAGTGACACAATGATACTAATTCACTGATAGCGCTTTGTGAATCAGCAGAAAATAACCTGTGGTGGTGTAGAACTTCCTTTCAGGACGGAAATGACAATTTCAAATTTTCAGGACTAAAAGGGAACAGTAAGTATTGGAATTGAATGAATGGGCTTTGAAAGGGCAAATCCAACCTATCATTTGAGGAAGACAGTATTTATTGAAACAGCTGTTGAAACTTGAAGTTGGATTTACAAGGAGACAAGTCGTAGTTTGAAGAATGACAACAAAGAGGCCCAGGGTCCCGTCTGTCTGTCTGTCTGTCTGTCTGTCTGTCTGTCTGTCAGCAAAGGGACCAAGACCAAAACTTAGGCATATGACAGCAAGGTACCAGCGAGAGCCAGCGTGGTATGGTATGTACTTACTGCTGGTGTGGTATGCACCACAAGAAATAACGAAATCAAAATAAAGTCTTACTTTGTATAGGGGTAAATCATTAGAATGAAATCGAATCCTAGCTAAACGTATGATACTGTACTGTAGTGTAGTACATACCGGGCTTTTGAATGTTTATTCCGCACAATTTGTCAGTCCCACCTTTTATAAAAACACAAATCAAGGGAAAACATGTGCTGGACGGTCGAAAGAGATCACAGATTCTGCGTGTACGGTAGGGTAGGGAGGGCCTCTGTGGTACAATGTGAAGTAACTGGATTATATGTAACCCAGAGCGCGAGGCCCATGTTCAATGTAAGAGGCATCATAACCTGTTCTAAGAACTGACTGTGCTCTATTCATCACAGCAATTTTAGGACTTTTTTAAGGCTACTTTTTATCATATTGCCAGGTGAAATTTAGCCACTCGTCACCATGTTAAATGTGATTAGAGGAGAGGAGTGACTAGATTTAGTTTTGGGGGCTGCTAATGTTTTGTCTGAGGTCGAATTGATCTTCCTACCATGCTGTATGTATTCGGCAGTAAATCGCTGGTAGCAAAGGTGATGAAACTCAATCTTCCACGACAAAAATTGGCTCAAATCAGGAATCACGGTTTGGAAAGTAGACGAGCTAATAAAACATTGGTTTCGTGTGCTGTTCTAAACTACTTAATCTTTTAGAGTGAAACTAATCAGAACGTATCTATTACACTCATTAATGCTAGAGTAAACCCTTTGCGAAAGAGGAAAAAATCAAGCAGTGCTATCTCATAGATGTGCGCAACCTGGATGATCTGCCAGCACTTCCTCGGCCTTTGCTCGCAACGAATGATGCAGCTAAACCAATAGCAATCAGACCATTCAAACCCTTAATCTCATCATACAAATCACCGAGAGCTTTCGGTACGCTGCCTTGCTTGCCGCTAAAAATTGCCAAGAATGGGAAATTAGAAGTTTTCTCATCCAACTCCAAGCTCAAATTCCCACCCATACCTCGACGATGTCTACCATCAGTATGTTCGCCACCAATTAGTGCAACCATCACAGGCATGAAAAGCCAGGCTCTAGTCGGTAAACTTGGGGTCATGTAGGATAAACCCATCCCAACAAGTCCGAAGCTCCATAAACCTGGATGGCGAGTTATCCTATCAAGACCTTGGAGTTCAACACCTCCCTCCAGAGAATGAGACTTTGCGTCAGTAAAATCAAAGGGACATCTTACTTTCCATTTGCTATTGTCGTTGCTGTTAATGGGCGACGATTTTTGTGCCTCTTGTGACATTTTTTCTTCACTTGTATTTCTACCTTCAGATGAAGATTGGCCAGTGAACTCTAAAGGAATTTGAAGCTTTGGAGCCGTCTGACTTATTAATCCGAGCCCAATGCTAGTGCAGAGAAAAGCAGCTATTCTTCCGGGGAGAGGTACAGCGGCACCAGCTTTCCAAAGCATAGGACCTTGTCCCTTGATTTTGTATTGATAACCGTAAGCAATGCTTGACACAGCGGCGGTTGAACACAGTCCATAAATGTAATGGTAGTTGTCGTCGCCAAAATGAGATATGAGGGTGGTCCTGTTTTCAGACAAGATAAAGTTTTCGGCAATAAATAGAGACCAGCTTCCCACCGCCCATTTCACCGGAGCATTAAGGAATCGCGATGCTTTCATTGGAGACGTTGGTGTGTGTGGTTTTGAAGTATAATTGTATATTATGTGTTCAATGTAACTCTTCGTCTTTGGTACCACGTTGTGCATCTTCCATCTTCCATCTTCCATCTTCCCATTTCCCCCCGCGATCCCCTCCAACCAAATTTCTGAAGGTTATTTTCAATTTGGCCTTGGAATTATTTGTTTTTAAATGATGTGAAATACGCGCAATGGCTGAAACGAAGCTAAACTGAAAACGAAGAGAAGGGCGAAGGGGCGGGAAGGAAACGAAAGTAAAAAGTAAAAAGTAAAAAAGCTTTTTGAACTTTCCTAACCGGTACTTAGCTTTTGGGTGAAAGTTGTATCAGAACAAAAAACAAATTACATCAATTGACCTTGAATTGATTATGACATACCAACCTGTTGAAAGCTAATATGAAGAGACAGAGAACACAATGCCTTAGATGCCACGAATCAGTATGTTTGACAATGGCGATTTCGTTTTCTCTTTGCTGTGTAGCTGTTTCGCTATCTCTTCCGTCGTCATGTCTTCTAAAGGGCCCAAGTCGTTGTTGGAAAAAACGGATAAGAATACGTCAATCAACTCCATGTTTCCTGAAGAGAGAAGACGTGTCTGATCATTTCTTTGATGAGGCCGATGAACTGCTTTCTTTCGCGGGCATGTTGGAGGGTGAGCAGCAATTTGATTATAATATACTGAGTGGTGATAGTCGGTCACTCGGAATGGACGCTACAAATGCAACTAATGCCCTCGATGCACAGCAAGGCAGCAAAGAAACCTCATCGACAATCCTGGTTTCCGATGGAGCCCACAATTACAATGAGAGTAAACCTACGTGTAGTTCAAATCCGGATACTATCGACAACCTCATTGTGCCGGACTTGAACACTTTGCTGTCCAATCTGCAACTGGCACCAGCGTCAGAAATAGCTTATTTTTACTTGCAAAATACACTAGGATTGGAGCCGGAGGTTATGTGGAAAATTACAAATACGGCGGGATCTGTTCTTGGATTTACAGTCCAAAACCGTGAACTATTAAAGTTTCCAAGGCTGATGACCCATTCATTATTCAAGATCAAACATGTTGTGGGATACTTAAGGATTTTTTTCATACCAGCTTGGTATGGATGCAAATGAAGTGAAGCGCATACTTTATCAAGCTCCACAAGTTATTTCACTCAATACGGATGATACTCTGGTGTCGAAGGTTTCAT
>Ga0115005_10000864_pt1 | contig 23603 bp, 16 predicted proteins | sample ArcOceMetagenome_FD_87163 | JGI IMG/M metagenome (GOLD analysis project Ga0115005, IMG submission 87163) | Marine eukaryotic phytoplankton communities from Arctic Ocean - Arctic Ocean - Greenland ARC118M Metagenome | ecosystem: Environmental > Aquatic > Marine > Oceanic | place: Arctic Ocean...
ATTGTGAGCTCTCGACAGCCAACAGTTCCATCTGCTCTGCCAATCACTCTTCTCTAGATGTGCCAGGGTGGTATCCCACAGGTTGCCCCACGATAGCGCCCCCACACCCATATTAAATCACTCAAACGTCGAGATTGCTTCCGAAAAAATCAAAACATCTACCTTTCATTGACACCATTAAAAAGCCAGTGTTTTTTATGATATCAGACGTACTCGGGATTGCTGTTCAGATGTGTTTTGGTGAAGTTCAATTTTCGTATTCGAAGGGGGTATTGTTCGTATAAGAAATGAAGCCATTTATCCGTGAATGACTCGTGAATGAAAACCCCCACCGTATAAATCGACGTATGGAACCCCATAGCAGCGTGTACCGTACAGTTAGTACACGTGGTACATAGTGAGAACGTGACTGAACGACGACGAAAACGACCGACACGCCACCAATGCAATGAGATGTAGGAGGGAATAGAAATTCGAAATGGGTGTAGATGAGCTATGAATACTGTGCTGGAAGTATGTACGGTACCACATTATCATTAACTGTCATCCAACACAAGTTAATAAGTTGAATGATCAATGTCTCTACTAAGCCAATTGAAACGAATTCCAATTAAATATCCCTTTGCGTTCGGCATGGGGATTTCAACATTCAAAACATCGTTCTCAGATCTTTTAGTTCAGTCAGTAATTGAGAAGAAAGAACAAATTGATTGGAAAAGGAACTTGGCATTTGCATCGTTTGGCTGTTTTTATCTTGGAGGTGTTCAATATGCACTTTACGTGCCTATCTTTGGCCGCATGTTTCCCAACGCAGCTAGCTTCGCTGCAAAAGGTTTGAAGGCAAAACTGAAAGATGCCAAGGGGCAATTCGCATTAGGAGCTCAGGTTTTCCTTGATCAATGCGTTCACCACCCCTTGATGTATTTCCCTGTTTTCTATATGACCAAGGTATGTGTATTTTTAAAGGAGTGTTCGGTGGAGTTTTATATTTTGATGACAAAAAATAATGTTCATAAACCATGCTCGGACCATTCTCACTTGTGTCTTTGTAATTCGAATTCTGCACATAATGTAATTCATATGATAGGAGTTCGTTACTTCTGGAGGCAAGCCAGATGTTGGGAGAGCGCTTTCCACCTGCAGGCAAAATATGAAGGAAGATCTTTTAGGTACGTAGGAAGCTGGATCCTATGGCTTGCGTTGCTCCTTGCTTTGTTGTCTTCTCTTTGTTCTCACAGAAGAAACCATTCTATCTTTCTTACCTTTTAGCCCTGTGGAAAATATGGGTTCCTGCGACTCTCGTAAATTTTGCTTTCATGCCTATGTGGGGACGAATCCCCATGGTCGCTGCGACGTCAATGATTTGGAGTTGTGTTCTATCTGCAATGAGAGGTGGAGACGTAATTCATTCAGATGATTTGGTTGGTGGAGAAGTAACTGGAACAAATTTTCAGCTCATGAAAGAGGGTGTATCGTCGATGTTCTCTTCTTCTGTCGATGTTGATCCCACTCTTTCTCACATTTGTGTCAGTGCTGCAGGTCCTGATAAAATAGGCTGGGTATCAATTGTGGCGAACAGTGTGGCTAAAGAGGGGGGTAATATCACACATTCCAAAATGATTCGATTGGGCCAAGAATTTATCATCTTAATGCATGTCTCTGTTCCGCCAGAGAAACTCCGAACCCTTGTGTCACATTTGAATAGCAATGAAGATCTGGCGCCGTTGAATCTAAAAACTTCATTCTTGGCAAAGCGACAGACAGGAAAATATCAAAAGCCAATTACAGGACTACGTATCCACTGTATTGGTAAGGACAGACGTGGTATGTTGGCAGCAGTCGCCAAGAAAGTAAGCGAGGCAAATCTCTCTGTGGAAAATATAACGACGGAAATTCGAATGGATTCATCTGGCACTCGGCAATTTGTGATTGATTGCGATTGCACGGCAACGCAAAGAATGTCAAAAGAAAGCATGGAAGGCTTATACGCAGAGTTTACTCTCCTGAAAGATGAATTGAAGTTTGATGTTGTGGATGTGAGAGTACATATGGAGTAAACCAATTGGGGGTGACTTACTCTATTCCAACTTTCAGCTGGTTCGGGCTCTTTGGTAATTGTCGAATGTTTCATGGATTGTGTGAGAAACCTGTCAAGTTTGGATAATACAACTACTGGTACGTACAGAAAAGGGCTGAATATGTGTGCGGGGGTTCATTCGTGCCGAGCGAATAGGATTAAAAAATTAAATAAGACTTTGCTATGTATGACACATGGCCTTTTGTGAAAGTAATGATGCACTCTAGGCAGAAGCATTGGGCATGAGCCCAGAATCCTTGCCCATTTTACGCTTCCGCCTCTTTGACAAAACTTTATTGACAGCAGAATCTCCACCCATTTTTCTAAGCTGCTCAAATTTAGCTTCCAACTCCAATTTCTTCATATCACTTCTCTTGAGATGATACGCTCCTCTCTTACCTGCGGCAACATCATCCCTCAACTTCTTCTTCACAGATCTCTTTGCTGCGTTACGAATCTTGCCATCCCTCCTCGAACCACGTTCCTGTATCAAGCGTTTCAATTCTGTCTCATCTTCTTCGACTGTGTGCGCGCCCGTCATGCCTAATTTCCTCCTCGTCCTTTGACCTTTCCTGCCCGTCGTCTTCCAAGCTTTACATCTTTGTTTCAATTGTTCAATCTCGTCATCTTGCATTTTTTCCAAGAAATCGTATCGCTTTTCAAAGACATTTTGATCAAAGTGCCCCGAGAGGGATTGCATCCTAGGATCTCTCGATTTGTATTTGTGCGCACCAATTTCTACACCTATTCCAGAAGAATTAAGATCAGGTGCACCGCGTTGGAAAAAGGCTTTTCTGGACGAAGAAGCGACAGTGGGGGCATGTTTGGATTTTTTCTTGGATTGTGATGTGTCGACATCTGAATCACTATCATCACTATTGGGATCTCTGTCGTTCTTATTTTCGCTCTTTTTCCTCTTTCGCTTCATTTCGGATAGACGTTTCTGGGCAATGGCTAATGCCTTGCTCTTTTTATCCGCAACTTTCTTGGCTCTGCCGTAGACACCATTATTTCGTTTCGCATATATTCTGTCGGCGAGTGGGACGTCTTCTTCATCTTCTTGACTAGAATCGATGTCGCTGTCACTGGCACTGTCACTGTCACTATCATGTTCTTCATCTGATACATCTTCCATACAGCTATCATCCGATGGCAAATCTTCGAAATTCTGGGGGTTCTTCATGTCTTGGTTCTCTTCTACAGAGCTGTCGTCATCGCTTGATGAGGAGTCATCGGAATCGTCATCCCGGGGAATTAACTTTCTTGATGAAAATTGTTCAACGCTACTGTCGTCTTCGGAAGATGATGGTTCCATTTTAACTATCTGTGTGCAATAGTATGTACTGCATGCATTTGTTATTTATTAATAAGAATAGTTGATGCGAAGTTCTTTGCGAACTGCGAACACGAACCAACCATTTTAATCCTCCCTACCTGTCTAGGATAATGATAAAAGCATGCATGAATGTGCGCTGAACCAACCAAAACAGAGTGCAAAACGAGAAACGAAGTTACTCTCAAGCAAGCAGGCCTATCATAATCACATTTCTTCGCTTCACCAGAACTGTACTATCTACCCATCTCTGGACCTCTCATCAAATCATTTCATTTGAATAAAGAGCATGGGAAAAAAGAGCAAATCAAGCTCTTCAGGAGACAAATGGGGACAGGAAAGACACGTCTCGCGCCTCAACAAAAAAATCGACAAAATAAATAAATTGGAAGAGAAAAATGGAATCGATGATGAAGAGAAAAAATCCATCAAAGGATACCATCGATCCATGCTCCTGTCCCATGACAACTACGAAAAGCGAGAAGAAGGAAAATTGCGCCTTCACATATCCAAAGTAAAACGAGAAATCGAAGCCAAGAGAAAAAGGCTGAAGGCGTGGGATGATGTATCCGAACGTGCTGCACTCAAGAAGAGATTGGAGGAAGAGCGAAAAAAACGCAAACGGGAAGAAGAAGAGGCGATACCGGGATTTAAGCGAAAGAGGACAGGGCGATTAGGTCCCGAGACTTGGAAGTTGAGGGGTGGAGCTCGACCCGCCCATGAAGTGTACGAATTTGACACAAGATATGTAGATCCTCATGTTAAGGCTCATAAGGATGCATTGGACAAGTCCCAGCGCAGCATCAATGCTTTTCACGTGTGTAAAGGCAAGTTTGGGAAGGAAGTTGACGATAATAATCGCAAAATTGAATTTAGCTTAATGATGATTCAAGAATGTCGAGCATTCCTCGGTCTCTCCATGCAATTGGCGCAGCTTTGCCTCGAAGCGAAGAAGTTCAAGTCCGCACGAGAAACCCTTCTCGAAGTTATTGAATTGGAGGGTACAACAGCACTTTCTCCCATTACGAGTGCGAGGTGCAAACTGATGCGCATGTACCTTGAAGCAAACAGACCGGATTCTGCACGGAGATTGTGGGAAAGGTTGCCATCAAATTATTCGTCGGTGTGGATTCGTTACTCTGCAGCTCTACTTGAGTTCGTTAGTTGGAAGGTGCTGGGGGAGAAAGGCTCGGATGAGAAATCAGCAGAGAAACTTTTGGTGCAAGCCATTCGTGCAAATTTGTACTGTGCGTATTACATTGCCTTCAATGACACATTTCATCAGGTTATGGAGTACACGGATGATGTGGAGGATGCAGAGGATAGCACCTTAGAGCAAGCCATTGAGTATTGTAATTCAGAAGAGATGGGCAATTGGTTGGGAACTGGAGGCGCAGTGGATTGGATCCGGGATATGATTCTACGAACGTCGAATTCGAAGGAGGAGATTGACGAACAGGATAGTGATTGTCTTCAGATTCAAGACTTGGAATGGGAACAAAAGTTGGCAACGTTGGAGAAAGAATACGAAGAAAACAATGAGCTAGGTCAAGAAGAGTCTGTGGAAAGTGTCGACGAGGATGCTGATGATGATGATGCTGATGGTGTGAACGTTGATTTACTGATGTACACCGGGATGTTTAGGACTGCAATGGACATGCATCTGGATAGTGTGTCCACTAAAAAGCCGATATGAGGGCGCAGTTGCTCGTAGGTTAAAAAGTAAATGCCCTTAGTACAATTTACACTTCTTTCAATTTCAACCTACCGCCGGTACATTAGTAGGTGTTTGTGACATGTCAACGAATGATGTTGACAAAACCATGCACCTTTTCAGCAGAAAACGGCACAATCCCACAAAACCAGATTATTAATTTATTGAAACGGGTCCCATGCTACACGTAGCCTTCAATAGGGCGAGCATACGAGCTTTAGTGCAGCGCAACCAGCAAAGATGGTTTCTTTTGTGCTTTCTCTGAATTTCAAAAGTTTAACCACCACGTCACACAGGTCACCTCAGAATATCTAGATTACCGCAGAGAATTCTCCAGGAGGGTTCAGTGCTTGCTAGTTAACGATACTAGCAGCTACGAGAGTACAGTACCCGCAGGTACAAGTACAAGTATGAATACAATCTTTGTTGCATCACCTTCCTCTTTATCTTTGTGATTAGAAAATGCGCGTGTTCATGCGAATCAATCACCGCGCCGTTTAGGTCTATCAGTCTCGCGGCGTATCATACGACTCGCAAAAGCAGGTAGCAGGTATGAAAGGGCGGACGGCCCGTTGCCGTTCATTTTTTTCCCGCCATCTAAATTTTGAGCCCATGTGTGATGAACAAGGTTCAAGTGTTGAAGTTATGGTATTCCTCGCTCTGACCTCTACTCTGACCTCGTACTTGCTCTCTGTACTCTCAACAATATCCTATTAGCTATCAAGTACCTGCAATATCTTGAAGAAAGCATAAGAAGAAGAATTTGAATATGAAGGAAGGATTGAGATTACTTGTGTTGCTAGGAATTTTTCTCCTACGAAAGATATCCTCTTTCACACCAATCTCCTCCAATACCCAACATACCCCCGATGCGCATACTTTTCTTCCAATTTCTGGTTCATCTGTCAAGCAGCCCCAGAGGACGACGTTGTCATTACTGCAAATGAACAGAAGAGCGCGGGACGATGACGATGGCCAAGACGAGGATGATTTTGAATTTGCAAGAGTTCGGAGGCGGAGGGGAAGAGGAATGTTCGCTGATGATTACGACGACGATAGAGAACGCGACAGTGACAGCACAAGAGGTTCCACGAGTACCACGAGAGACAAAAGTGCGTCGGGAACAAGAAGAGAATATGATGACGATTACGATGAAATTGACTTTGAAAATGATGATGACGATGAATATGACGAGGAGGATGAAGATGAATACTACGACGACGACGACGATGATGAAGATGATGATGATTACGATGAAATCATCCCCAATGCTCTCCTGGACCAAATTGACCCTGATGGTGCTATTGATAGGCTTCCTGAATTATTCTCTGACGCAAAGTTTTGGAAAGACTCTGCCATTTGGTTTCTACTTGGGTTCCTCTATTTACTGAATAGGTTCAACAATCCTATGTTGAATGGTGTAGTTGACCTTGATAAGGTTGATTTTTCTCAATTCTATAATCAGCCTCCACCACCAATGTAACATCTCTGCGTACTGCTAAGCCATGATCGATTTTAAAGGCAATCATTAACAATAATACGAAGCAGAAGAATACAATGTAAAGAAATAAAGTTTGAATTTATCAAAAGGGTTGAGACAAGTTGATACCAGAGACCTTTCAATAAATCCAAGTTGAAAGTATATCCTACAATAAAGATAACATGTGCAAAACAGTACGTGGTGTACATGTAGTTTTATTTTCCAATTTTAAATCTGCACATATTGTCCGCATACTACCTCTCGAACCCTGAAGAAATCTTCACACAATGGTCCCTCCACATTAATTTGTCCACTCTCCTGATCTTTCCTCACCACAATTCTACCATTCACAATCAACTGCGAGTAACCCACATGTGCACTATATTCTGCCTTCATACCTTCGGCGATTACTTCCGATCTCAAATCGGTAAGTAGGACATCGCCATCACTCAGCATCACATTAGGACGCTGATTCTGAGAACTCCCACAAGGAGCAAGTACGAGGGATCCGTCAGCTGCAACCTTTTGCCCAGTTGCAACGCTGTCCAATAGACTGACCGTGCATCCACCAACCTTGGCTTCATGTGGTTCTACATTGGGGGGGCTGTCTTCGCCTTCCGCAACCATTTTAGCTTTCTCTTCTCTTGTCATGTAAGGCGTGTCAATGAGTCGTACAGCATAAGCTGCGTGACCAACGCTAAGCTCGGCAGTTTCCCCGTCACTTGGAGCAAAGGTTGATTTTCTCTCTCCCACGACGTAGTGAAAGATGTCCGCGGACTTATTCAAATGTGATGGATGAACGTCAGCATCAGCAGGTTTACCTGACCCAAGTACGACGACTTGTCTTGGCTGAAGGGCTCGTATCGATTGTCTCGCTGCCCTGGCGTCCACTCTGGCTTCTAACGGTACATATGCAATCTCAGCAAGCACCTCTAAACGCCGTGGTTCCGTAGATACTTTGATCGGGGGTCTATTGTTTCTCCCGCGAATGATTCCAGTACCTTCAGATAGGTCTTCTGCTTCTAATGCAAGTTCTTGGTCCAGAGAAGAGTCAATAGCCACATCGTCGCCTGTCCCATCCACATCGAGTTGACTCGATCCACCAGCGGCATTCAAACCTTGGCGGCCGCCCGAACCGAACCCCAGACCTCTTCGCATCTTGTCGTCTCCAAGTCTGCCTCCGGCTTTTGTAAACTTGGAAGGATCTACTCCACTTACAATGTCTACGAATCGCTCCGCTTCCACCGCAATTCCATAGTCATCTTCTAATACTTCACCAGCTCTTCCGATCGATTCTCCAATACCATATTTAGCGATGGAATCAGATTGTCCAATACCTACAGCTTCCTCTCTCACTTCAAATGTCACTGTTGATTTCGCGTTTGTGTTAGATGTTGTAGCCATGACGAGAAATAGTGTTGTGTAAGATCATAATAACATGATATGTTTGTACTTACTGTGACATGGCTTGGAATATTTGAGGAAAAGGTTAGCATCAAAACGACTCTTCTTCTTTGGTCGTGATGACATGTCTTGGCCTTTACCATCTTTTGCTTTGGTGCCAGCTGAAGTGGCCCCACTCGCCCCCAGCGTTTTGCCGCTTCCTCCACCCGCTGTTGCTTCTTCCTCGTTCAATCTCAATCTTCCCTTGGCCAACTCAACTTCTCTCAACATTGCTCTCCTTTCCTCGGCTGCCTTCTCCTTGAGACGTTTTGCTTCTTCTTGTAACAAGAAAGACTTCAATTCTACCCCTGCAAGCGCTGATCTTTTCGGTACCATTGTGTCGCATTCGACGATATCTGCCATTTCTTCTCTGGCCGCCTTTGCCTCGCACCATTTGAGTAGAAGCTGCCCCGAAGTAGAGTATTCCGACGTACGATCTATTGTCAGCGCACTACCAATATTGATAGCACCGGCACTCTCTTCATCTTCTTGCACAATATTAGGTATTTCGCCACCAGAAGGAACAGCTGTAATATTACTACTGCTTGAACCTGCAATCGAAGCGAGTGAATCTTTTGACGGACTCCGTATGCTACCCGCTGGCACCCCATCACCCCCAGTTTTGGAAACTCGATTCCGTATCACATTTCCCCTCTGTACACACCTCCTCGAATCCGTCAAGACAATAGCATTATCCGCATTCTCACTCCATTTCAAAAACAGATCCCTGGCAGGACCACAATCCAACGTTGCTCCACTCGCCAAAACACAGGTAGGATTATCCATCTCATCTCCACCGCTCAAACACTCTGCTTCCAACTCTGCCACCGTCGAAAACATCTTGACGCTCTTGAGAGAGAAGGGATGCCCCCTCCCCGAATCAAATTGGGCACCGAGCGGTTCCGCCATCCATTCCAATTGACTCCGAGCAAATTCGATCGTGTTATGCACCATACTTCCCACCCAACACAAGTTGTACGCAGAACCGAGACGATGCCTTTCCCAGTGCTGATTGAGGAGATATAATAATTCGAGGACGCGACCGGATGCATCTGTGGGGAGGAGGACGTTACCCCCTCGTCTTAGAGTGGAGAGGATCGATTCGATGAGTTCACTCTCGTCCCTTGCTACGCTGGGGGGGTTGAGGATTGGTTTGGATTTATACATTCGATCCGGTGGGATGTACAGTGATCCGAGTGTCGATCCCGGTCCGCCGCATGTGGTTACGAGGACATCGCATGCCGAAGCGTATTTGTAGAGTGTACTATTGTCCAAATGTTTTTCTTTGGCGTGGTGGTAGATGGGTGCTACGACTACTTCTGTTTCGTCTGTGAGTCTTTTGAGTGTGAAGTAGGATGCGCCGATGAGGTGTCCTGCTCTTTGGGGTGTGATTGCTATAGCGGGTTTGTTTGTGTTTGGATCGTTGATGATTATGGTTTGAGCATATTTGATGGTTTGAATAGGTCTTATGGCTGTGCTTGAGGAAGCCGAGGATTTTGACGCTTCGTTAGAATTTGGATTGTCACTGGCGTTGACATTGTTTGTTTGGCCATCTTGATCGTCAGGCTGATAGACAAAGGGACTGAATAGATCATCGACATTGGAGAGTGAATATCCAGGATTTCCGCCGTCTAATGAAATATTGGCATGATGATCGTAGAGGTTCATTTGTCCCATCTTCACCGTTGGAAATGTTGCATAAACTGGAGGCCGTTTCTTGATGCCTCCATTGTGATTGTGATTGTGATTGTGATCCCCAAAGTAACGGGGAAGGCCAGCTATTGATTGCAAACTGGAATCCGTCAAAAGCACCGCATCGACATCGGGAAGACTGTCAGGGGCTAATCCAGGGCCTGCTCCTAAATGATCCACAGAGTTTGCATTTCCATCACCAGAAAAAGTTAACGACTCATCAAAGCCCACATTGATGAGCACTCGAACTCCACCGTATTCAATGAGAGTGCACGAGGGTGGCAACGAGATTGATTTCGATGATTGGTGATGACCCGTTGATCCATAAATTGGTTTCACCCGTAACATCTTTTCTTCTTAGTATCGTATGATGGAAGAATTGTGCTGCGCAAGATGTATTGAGAATGATTACTAGGTAGTAACACTGTGCGTCTACTTGTACGTGCTGGTCCAGATTGATGTGTGCTTTTGTGGTCTTCTGTTATCATAGACTATCAGAAGTACTTTTACTTCAAACTTATGTCGACAAAAAGTGAAAAAAGAGGGAGAAGGGGTGGAGTTCGGAGTTCGCTCCGAAAAAATCAAAAAATTGCTGACTGACCCATCTCATCTTTTGCTGCGTGGGCCTTTCGTAGACCAAAGTTTGTTGCCTTTCATCAGTGTAGTAATTGCAACATAGTACATAGACCGGTATCATAATAGAACATATACTATGCAAAACTTATATTTGTAAAAACACCGATGAATGCGTGGGATGACAATTAAAATTCCAAGTGAGGAGGCAAAAACAAAAAGAAACTCTCCGTAATGGGGTCGAACCATTGGCCTCAAGATTAACAGTCTCGCGCTCTACCAACTGAGCTAACGGAGACTTTGATGACAATGTGAGATTTAACACAAATTGTCAAAAAATACTTTTGGAAGTCTCGACACAAAAAGTAAATATGATAGAGAAAAGCCGTCGAAAATCTGCCGAAACTCGAGCGATAGATACCCCGCCGGCCGGCCGGGTAGGTGTACACGACACTAACTATGGACTTTCTTCACTTTATATTTTATGTGGGTGCTTGTTTACAGAAGCTCAAATTCCTATGATAGAGAAAAGCCGTCGAAAATCTGCCAAAACTCGAGCGATACCCGCCGGGTAGGTGTACACGACACTAACTATGGACTTTCTTCACTTTATATTTTTATGTGGGTGCTTGTTTACAGAAGCTCAAATTCCTATGATATCGCTTATTTCTTTCTTGGGTACACGCAATAATTTGTGTGTTCATTTCCTTACAAGCCATCTTTCGTCCGCAATGAATACTGCATCGCATGTTCGCAACAGAATTATACCTGTCGTGCCTTCATTTCTCTCTCGTTTGATCACAATGTCTTTATAATCAAATGGGATGATAAAAGACATTTTCAAAGACAATTGTAGCAGCAACAATACTCGAAAACACCCCAGCTCTAAAAACAGCCCTCCCAGCAAATTCTTTCACAACGCCCATACGGTCATCTTCCAATTCATCACTCATCACCGCTTTCGATGTGGGAAGCACAAAGAAATCCAATAAAGCATATAGGAATACGGCCTGAGGTATTTTACGCATATATATGTCAAACTGCTGCGAGATCCATAGCACCTCTTTCTTGCTAATCTCTTTGTTGTAAGTGGGTGTGGGCAAAAATGCAGTCGTTCGAGAGATTGGTGTCGAACCCTTTACTCCAGGCATGGCAGTATCAATTTGGATCAAGTCTGAACTTTTAACCATTTCTCCAGACGTTTTTTGTTTGTTTTGGGCGTATTGCTCTAGAGCTCGCCGTGTCGCTTCTTCGCTACTTGTTGGCATGAAATAATCCTTCACAGAATTGATTTGGTTCACGTTTGGGTTTTCTGAATTGACAGGAGGGAGTGATATAGGGGCAATAGCTAGAGATGAACTTGATTCTGCTGAGGTGAAGGGAAAGGGTGCGTCCGGTGCTCGTACTCGTTGTTGCTGGTTACTTCTCCTATTGCCATGATGAACATGATTTATGGGAGTGAAGGATGACGTTGTCGTCAATTTCAATAGCAGGAGAAGGGATGCAGTTCTAAAAGATAGAGATTGAGTCATGATTAATTCTTCTAATGGACATGGAGATTCTTGTGCAATAGATCCATGGATTTGCCTCCCTACTTCCAACTTTTACTTTCTTGCTTGCTACTGTACCCTTGTTGCGCCCTGTTGCTTTGACACCACCTCGTCGTCGTGCGTTCATGACCAACCAACAACTATTTGGGGCGCGGCGAGTATTTACGTGGAGGCGAGAAAATTCCCAACCCGACAATTTGAAATTTCAACATAAATAAATTATTGAAATTTCAGCTCTATCATAAATTACAACTAGCCCTACTTTCGCCAGTACCCCATGTATGTATAGTATCACTCCCTTCATCCAATATGAAAGCGGAGTGCTTCCTCAACAAATCTTCAATTTTACGTACTCTGTTGTCACTGTCACTATCGCCTTGACCCCCATCGGGATGCTCTGGCTCTGGAACAACATATTTTTTGACATCACCTGCACTTCTCGCAGGAACACCACTGACTTTGTGATACGCAGGAACGGGTTTTGTCACAATACTTTTAGCAACAATAATCGCCCCCTCTCCGATCTCAATATTCCCCAACACGGAACAATGTTGTTGCAATATAGCATTCTTTTTCACTTTTGGATGCCGGTCTCCCCTCTCCTTCCCTGTTCCTCCAAGGGTAACCCCTTGGAGAATAGTAACATCGTTATCAATAACAGCAGTTTCCCCAATCACAACACCAGCAGATCCCGCATTCAAATAAATAGCATTGCCGAATCTAGCAGCAGGATGAATATCTGTACTATACTTTCTGGAAACAGTAGATTGAATATAATAAGCTAGTCCCGTCCTCTGTTTTTGCCAAAGACGGTGTGAAAGTCTATGACAGACGAGAGCATGTAGACCCTGATTGAAAAGAATGGCAAATAGTGCAGTTTCGTCCACTATGGATGGAGATCGCATGGCAGATGCCATAATGTCCAGTGATATCGATTTTTTGTCTTCAACGGGGTCCAGCATTTCGAAAAAAAGGTTTTGAAGTGATGTAGCGGGCATGAGTTTGGTCGAAATTTCGTGTGATATGATAGTTGTGATTGCGTGTAGAAGTGAAGGTTGTGATAGTATGTTTGTATATAGTTGCGGACCCTATCATGTGTAGATAGATTCAGGATAGGTTCGTTGGAGAACATGTCAAAACTGTGAGCTTCTTCCTTCCTTCCAAATTCAAAATTGGCAATAAACTACAAGACTTTTGAGTTCATACAACACGTACCGCACTTGGTTCCGTTTGCAGTGTGTGTTCTGCTTCCATTATGATTTGTTCCCACAGTGTATCGATGTTATTATTTCTATTTCTACGGATCATATCTTGTTCTCCACTTTGTGCATCATTACTCTGTTGATCCAACTCTTCAAGTCTACTGAGTAATCTTGATTGCAGTAAATCATCTCGCATCAATGGCCTCGATATGTAAGGTTTCGATATGACTGATGGGCCGTGTTCCCAGGAGGAAGTCAATGCATTTAACGACGTCAATTTGGATGATGCATTATTTACAGAGGCCGGTTGATAAAAGGCAGAAGCAAATCCCGGGAAATAATTACCTGCAACAAAAACGAGGAGTAAGTGCAGCGCCCTTACGTGTAGCATCAGCAGGACCATAGTTGACCCCCTTGTTTCTGATGACTGAATCTATTATTGCAATTGGGTGTAGACTTTGGAGTGCTTGTCCCTTTCCGAAACCATGTTAATTGCCAACTTGAAACTGGCTGAAACATTGATGGTCGGTCGTCTTTCGTCTTTCTTTCACACGTTGTTGTGCAGTATTCGATTGCTTGCTTCTTGTTATGATACCGTACATACCGTTTTAGGTGTCATGTCAGCGCGCGGCGGCGCGGGAACTCGAACTCCCAGAATTATCCGGAACAAAATTCAGAAAAATTTATTCGTTTTGTTTGGCGATTTTATCCAAAAAAATCACACCCAAACCTTGCCCAAACCAACTTTCCCACAACAAAATATGCATCACAAATCATATCAACTGGTTGAAACATGGATTTTTTCAAAAAGAAACAACCAGAGATTTTACCGCAAAGTGGAAAATGCTTCTCTATGAACGGAGAAATATTTGCATGTGGTGAACTGCTTTCTCCCGTTTCTGCTGAAAAAGGGAAGATATTCACAACTGTCCCTCCTCCCACCAATGCATCGCCAAGTCCCTCTTTCTCTAGGAAGATGGAGATCCCAGAAATTTCCCTCTTCGCCAGTTTATCGGATGAATGCATGAGCCCTCACTCGTACAAAGCATTAAATGCGGCGGAGTCTTGGGATATGTCTGTTTTAGATCAGATTGAAAAGCAGGGACGACCTCGAAGGAATTCAACCAGATCCAAACGTTTCTCCAAAAGTGCACAAAAGAAACCAGCAAATGGATCTTTTTGGAACTGGTTTTTTAACTCTGGTTCATGTGAGCCTCTGAGTTGCGCAATTAATGATTTGTCTTGGGGCTCGTCTTTGTCTACGTGCCCTCATTGTTCACGCATATTGCTCAATCAACAGAATGCTGAGACAAGGCAGAATTTTCCACCATTCTGTGCTACCTGTCAAACCTATTTTGTGTCAGAAGCTGGTGCAGAAAATAATGAGCTAGATGCGCTAGTGACGGCATTGAGTTCAGATGATCCCAACGAAGCATCTGCGGACCGTCCATCCAAGGGGAAAATTGTTGTTGTGAAAGAAAAGACAATGCTTTCGTGCCCAACGTTATGTGGAACAACAACACAGATTATCAATTTAACGTCTCCAATTGGGTGCACATTTACTGGTATGATGTCACCTAAATTATCCACTGACAATAGTAAAGGATCAAGAGCAACAAGGAATGGAGAGCGACGTGATCATTCTTCTGCAACATCAGTCACGGAAATGACGTTTGACAACACACTTGGTGACGATGATACCCATTTGAATAAAAGTATTCATGTTGGGTTGGATGATAGTGAGCTAATTTTTTCATTTAGTGGTTTTGAAGAATCAATTCTTACTGAAGAGATGTCTATTTACAATGACATTCATCAAGTGTAAGTTCAAAGTTGTACTTCATAATGGAAAACTTTGTACGTATTCTCACCACAGCCATTTATTTTATTTACGTGTAGTCAAGAAGTTGCTGAAATGGCCATCCTAAAGAAGGCGGGACAGAGCCACAGCCTAATAGCTAAGGAATGCGCGAGATGTTCCATGGCTTTGATGGAAAACAATGGCAAAGTGATTTGTGTGACATGTCCTAAGATACGTTCAATGGCGAAACAGCAAGCCCAGTCGAAAAGATTAGAGGGAAGAGAACGTTTGATAAAATTGGAATTTATTCCAAGTGAACTTGAATCACCAGTCCTCAAAAATTATGCAAGGCAAGAGAGCTTTCAAAACAAGTCTGTGGGTTATATGGTTGATGGTGCAAGCCTGAGCAAGGAGCATCAAGATCACGAGGATCTCATAGAATTACAAGGATCGTGCAATTTGAGCAAGCAAACCGGGACGAAAGATACGAAGGAGACCGGGCTGATGGAGGTGACTGGTAACCCTATCTCTTATGCAGAGTACAATCATCAGAAACCAGAGACTATTGTAGTACATGAACGTGATCATCCTTCTTCAAAGCAGCCTGTCTTCATCCTTAGCGAAGATTCATTTGAAAGTGGACCACGTTTGGACATTTTACATGGGAATGTTATTGATGAGGACATGAGCACTGGGTCAAGCGAGCACAAAGTAGAGCACTGTAATAGAAATATATACGAAGAAGGAGAGATGAAACGCATCAACCATAGTAGTAATGAAATGGATTCTTTGGGGACAACAGATCCAGATAGGGACAATAGAGTGAAGGAAAAGAAAGAAAGAAATCCACCCAGAACTTCTTCAATTTCTGAAAGGGAAAGAGTTGGCCGAGTTGATCTGGATCGCTCAACGTATGAAGCTGCTACAAAGGAATGTTCATTTTGGATGGGAAAACCTTCACAATTAGACGAAGGAAATAAGATTGAAAGAAAAACCTCTTTTCGTAGTAATCCAACGATAGAAACATCGCAAGGAGATATTCAAGACCAGGTCAAAGAAAGATACGAACGCCAGATGAAAGCTTACTTGGACATCAGCACCTCATTTGAAAAGTCTATCGTGATGTCATACAGTTCAAAAGATGATGATTCCTTATCTGTTGAGCGTACTAATTCAAAAGAATCAGCCAAAGAAAAGCGTGTGGATAGTGTAAACAATGAAGTCGACGTGAAAGCAAACAAAGTCCCCGATCCAGAGATTATAAGTGAGAAATATGTCAATGAAACTGTTAGTGCTCCTCTTGGCTTCACACAAGAGGCCAATGATCGCTTTTTAGGGGAAGGAATTGACATATCTCAAGAGACTGCAGAAATTGTTCCTTTGCCGTCGATAAGAAAAGATGATGAAAGTGGTGGATTGGTAGGTAGATTCGAGAAGGGGGGAGGTGCGATTGAAGTTCAGAAAGGAGCATCACTGAATGATGGGGATGGAGAAATCAGAACAACGCTGCCTCGTGTACCGGAACCTCATAATATTCAATGCGCAGCGACGAAGACGAATGGATACATTTCACACGATGAAAGAGTATTACGAAAAGGCGAGGTTCCTGCAGATAATCCACGAGATATCCCAAGCAATCTAGTTGAAAACCTCTCACCTTCCATGCTCTCGAGCTCTCTTCCCGAAAGAAATTCTTTCGATTGCTCAAAATACGACACACGGCCATTGTTGTCAATGAGCTACTCACTTCCTTCGGTCGATCATAGAGGATGCAACCAACACAGCGTAAACTCGAACGATCAATCTCTAGTAGAGAGTGTAGATGATAAGAATGGAAGGATGGATGGGCCGTCAAAGGAAGGCACCTCTCTCAATTATAGCGCCTTTAAGAAGACAAAGGCGAAGGAAGAAGTACGCGAAAAAGTCTCGCAACCTTTGAAAGACATGACGAATGGTGAACATGTCTCACAAAAGATAGATGAGCAACAACGGCTCGTAGGTCCTCGTCCTGAACAACTGCACCATCGCAAATTCATCAAGAATCCACAAAAATTACCAAGAAGTCCCTGGAGGTCCAACAATGGTCAACTTTGCACAATAAAAGAAAATGATAACTCTAGTTTTCTTCGAGCGGACGCACAGAAACGTTCATCAAATGCAGCCAGGAATGAATACATCATGACTCTTCTGAGACAACTAGACTCAGTTGCAGCTCGTATATCTGCTCTAGATAATCATATGGTTGCTATGGCGGTTCAAGGTTGCGATCAAATGCCATCTTATCATCACCGGACTATGCGTATTAGTACGAGTCAACGGACTGTGCCTATTAGTAGTATTGGAGAGCCACGCATTGTGTATCCAAGTCAAGAACCCAACTCTGAGAACGAGGAACTGAACGTTCTACTTGGTCGCCTTCGAAATGTTGCAGGAGCAATCCGGTCGATGGAAGAGTCCAAAGCAAAATAATGTTGAAACAATTGACAGCCATTGAGAACAAATTGAACATGTGATAACATGTAAAATGATAATATTTTGTAGCGATGAATACTTGTACGCGTACGTGTAGTAAACGCAAGGGAAGAATACAACTCTTTTTCGAATGACCTCACGAATTTTGTCGAGAAGGGCGTCTTCTCCACTGTGCTCTTGAAACGAAAAGGTTGACATTGCATAGTATGGTGCGATTCGATTCGTCGGGCTTATGAAATAATTGTCTTGGAAACTGAGTCAGGTACTGGACACTTATCCTAATAAAGACGACTGATTTTTCTCATTGATGTTCTGGGAAGTGAATATCATTGGTCTTTGTTGAATTCTGCGCTGATTGATAGTAGAAACACATTGATTCTGGGTTCCATTCCTCCAGTCTATTTCAAGCTAGCTACACAACGGTCGCCATCGAAATAATTTGATTAGTTTATAGCACTGAGAAGGTTGGGATATTTTGCCCTCGTTCTACTCGTCATTTGCAACAGCACACCTTTTAATTTCGTTGATAGTGAAACAGAGATAAAACTGAAGAAGAGATTTATCATGAACTTAGTCTCTCCGCATCGCTTTTAATTCTTTTCTATTAGTCTCTTGCTTTGACAAACCATATTTATCGATTGATTCCTGCCGACATCGGATCGCACGTACTTGTCATCTGTACACATATCATTTCACGTTTTCTTAGGAATAAGACTGCTAAAAGAGCACAGCCATACAAAGCGGTATGAATCAATGAAGATGCAATTCCTGCACCAAACAACCAATCAGATAATAAGAGAGTCATGCATCCAGTGGTCTGTAGGACAATGATAAGATGTATTGGTAAGATAATATTGCTATGTTCAGTGCTTTAAGATATTTGTATCAACACTCACCAAGTTACCGAGAGCAAAGGTTGACTCCAAAATGATGATCGCATACTCTTTATCTTCACGTTCTTCCTCTTTGTCTTTCTCGCCAGGGCTCCTTGTATTCACATCTAGACCAAATCTCAAGAGCTTATCAGAGAGAAAGAATATTGCGGCAGTGAATGTAAGACAAACAATGAAGTGGATGCAGTACATCATCTTATCTTCCAGAATATTTGCCATAAGTTCGGCATCTCCACGAGCTACTAAATTGGTGATGAGTCGATGAAATCCAAAAAGGGCAAATTGAACATTGACGCCCGTGCATATTCCATACATGAACACGACAAAGAATGGTGATGCATCATTGTCAATTCGAGATTTTCTAGTTGACGGATGTTCTTCAATGACGAGAGGGACTCCCGTCTCGAGACGATGTATTACTTCGTTGGAGTGCATGGGAATTCAATCATACAGTACACGTAGTTGTATTATGAGCGTGAGTGTCGATGGTGTCCTTCAGGCCAACTGTTTGCTCACAGGAAAAGCTTACACGAGGTTGCTTATTTTTTAGAAAACAATCCCGGCGTGTAAATTATAAAACGCTTGCACTCTGTGAGAAAGATCAATTTAACTTTTTCTGAGAAAGATCAATTTTTAACTTTGAAGCTACACGTATCAAAAAATCAATTATCCCTTTGCTAATCCCCACCAGAGACTGAGCATTGTAAAGTGTTCAGCATACGTTGAACGGATACCATCAGATGAGGTACTTATTATGATTTACACGTAGATACTTGTTGTAATGTTTGAGTTACTCACTTTTGTCAAAAAGGTAGAGTAAAAATGACGTTTGGAGCATTCATTCGTTGTTGCCATCGTCGTATCCATTTCATGGCAGCTGGTATCACTCATGTGGATACGTTTACCAGGAAGCACTGAATAGACCTCATAAGATTGCTGTGATGGAAACTCTGATTCCTTCCGAAAGAAAATGTTGAAGGATGCGAGAGGTCATTCAACATATCCAAGCTAGAAGCGTTTTTCTCGACTTGGCACGGACAGAAATACTTTCTTGGTCAATAACAAGAGGACATGTAAAAGCGCCTTTCAGAGTATTTTTATATTGACATAGGTAGAGATGGGACAGGCTATCATACCTTCAACCTGTAAGCAAAAGGAAGGGAAGGACCGAATGCAAAGTGGTGGGTTATTGCAGCGTGTCTCATCAAAGGCTAGCATGGAAAAGAGGGCGTCTTAACCACAAGGTCATGCGTCCATTTTTGAAGCGCTGGTGATGAGTCACGAGGGCAAAGGCAGTGGGATGCATTGTGACTGATTCAAGTATGCACGAGGAGGCTCGGATGCCACCACTGGTATTAAATAATAGTGCAAATAAGTTACAATGACGAGAATTCAATTCATGGAAAGAATGATTGAATTGCTGGATATAAGATACCAGTGGGGGCACCTTTGAGAAGGGTTGACCAAAGAGTCACACTGGAAATGCCAAAGTCTCAGTCACTTCCTATAATAATTTCAACTCTTTTGCCAATAGCTACAAATGATTTACAATAGAGTTACAAAAGTACGAAACCCACTATGCTGCCAATAGCACTACCTAGCTAGCTACTATCAGACCCATAATTGGTGGCCAATGCGGCTAGAGATGACGATGGCACCTCCGACTCCACATTCGAATCTCGCTTGAATGACGGTGCATGCAGTGGCATTGCAACGGGATTGGTTGATAATTTGTCACTTGGGTGTCTGTCCTTTTGCACAATCGGAATCAATTTCTTTTTCAAATCATGCCCCTTTCCATCTTTTTGGTCTCTATTAATACCATGACCACGAACACGACCGTTCCCATTGCCAGCAGTAGATTTGAATGCTTTGCGCGAGTGGCTTATTCTTGTACCAACATTTGCATCTCTACCAGCGGATCCCTTAGTCAAACCCCTATCCGTACCAGAACCGGCCTTACCAAATATGCCTTGCCGAATAGCACGGAATTTCTGCACCTCTCTAGCTTTTGCATGATGCATTCTCTTTCCCTCAAAGACAGATCGCGACAATGCCACATCCCCACCATTACCATTATCACCCTCCAACAAGATACCACCCCCCAAACCCAACTTGGTGGCATGCTCCACCCTCTTTTTCTTCTGCTTCCTTTGTACCCGATACCCCGCCCTCAAATTCGAATTACTAAAAGCATCATCGTACATGGTCGAGTGGTTCCTTTCCATTAGCATTACCATGGCGTCATGCTCCGTCATGGCTTTGCGTTTTCCCATTATATGATTTTGCAACTTATCAATGATGTTATCATCGTCGTTATCACCATCACCATCACCATCGACAATACCGTCTTTCACAATCCGTCCATTTGTGAAATTATGAATGGCATGTCCATATTCCGTATCCATGACGCCCAGACTCTGATTCTCAACCGTATCAAATTCCTCCACTCTCCTCTTAATCCCAGAGATATAGTCAAAACCTCTTTCCTGGGGATTAGTCCGAATGGCAAAGTGATGCTGACAGGTCCGGCACTTCATTCCAAATTCCCATATTTTACTAGAGAGATAATCCCCCACATGACGTTTTTGAGCGTTGAACCTCGTCCCCCTCTTGATGGTTTTTGATTCGACACAGTTCTGGGAGAGGCATAATCCATCATATGGCAATTCGAATCGTACAGTGTTTTGTTTGAGGTATTGGTTGTTCCCTTTGTGCGATTTTTGGGTGTTGAATTGATTGAGGGATTGTTTTTTGTAGGCTCCCGAGTTTGTGTAGTCTGGTGGGATGTAGTAACCGTCTGCCTGGGTTGCCTTGAGGCTGCTCATACTTGTTGTATGATAGCAGCTACTTAGTTTTGTGCGTACACTGTACGTGTCGTGTGTATGTTTGGGATGTTATATTATTTCAATGGATTTACATCAATTCAATCATAATCATATGCGTGCCATACATTGGACTACCGGTATCATACACCAAATAAGAAATAAGAATGATTGTTTCTTGCTTCTTGTCAATTTGCTTCATTATTCATTTTTGTTCTTCACATCCGTTGCCTTTTTCCTTTTCCCTATCCTTTTCTTTTTTCTCCTTTTTTGAAATTTCGTGTTTTTGAAAACAGACAAAAATACACGAAATCTCGACACAGCCAGGACATAAGCCTAAGAAAGCGTCCCATCAACTCAAATCACTCTTGCTCTGAGAATCAGTGACACTGCAGTAAAGAGCGACCTTAACATGAGCATGCCTGAAGTAGAGCCACCATCCCATCCACCGTACCCCACCGCCAATACACATTCACATTCACACACCAACGCGGTAGAATTCAATTTAAATAGTATACCAGTACCGATGTCTGCACCTGCTGTTGCCCATCACTCAACGGTGGTGCGTGTTTCGGATGCGCAGGCGGCGCAGGCCTCAGCTCTTGTTCAAACCGTCCTCAACGCAGGAGTTCAAGGGGGTGGGGTTGGAACACAACTCGTTCATAATCACCCCTATGGTGTCCATGTGAATAATGGAATGCACTCTTCCCAAACAAATGCACATGCGAATGTAAATGAGGCATCCATATCAGTTCAACAACAAGCACACGCACAGGCTCAGGCTCAGGCTCAAGCTCAGGCTCAGGCTCAGGCTCAGGCACAGGCTCAGTCGCTGCAACAACAAGCGGCCCAAGCTCAGCAACAAGCACTCGTGCAGCAACAAGCACTAGCACAACAGCAGGCTCTGGCGCAGCAGCAGCAGGCAAGTATTCAACAGCAGGCCCAACAAGCTCAGGCTCAAGCCCAAGCCCAACATCATCAGCAGAAGGTGGAGCAACAAGTGCACCAATTAGTACAGGAGCAACAAGTGCACCAATTAGTACAGGAGCAACAAGTGCACCAATTAGTTCAGGAGCAACAAGTGCACCAATTAGTACAGCAAGCTCAACAACAAGTTCAACATCAACAACAAGTGGCTCAGCAACAGCAACAAGTGGCTCAACAACACGCCCAGCAACAACAGCAACACGCCCAACAGCAACAACAACAGCAACAAGCTCAACAGCAGATTTCAGTGTCGGCGTACGATGCCCAAAATTCGATAGAAAATCAAACGAGCGTGATGCACGATGCCGCGAATCACATACAGCAACAACACGCCCAGCAACGAGCTCAACAACAAGCCCAACAACAACAACAGCAGCAGCAAATTGTGAATCTTCCGCAACAACTCACAAATACTACACCGTTCCAAGTGGCTACTAGTCAAGCACAATTTTCAATTCCTCAATCATCAATACCAGTACCAGTGCACACCAATCAACATCAACATCCAGCGATTCAACATCAACTTCCGGCCATTCAACATCAACATCAGACTGCTGGAATGACATACACCGTGCATCAAAGTGCCAATGTTAACGTCAATGTAAATGCTAACCAACAGCAACAACTATTAGGCGCTGTTGATCCAAATTCCAATATACAATCATCAATACCAGCCGTGCCATCCAACGCTATCGCAAACGCAAACGCCATCACCAACCCGCACCCAGTACAAGTGCAAGTCCAAGTGCAAGTCCAAAACAACCCAACTGCAATCCCAACTGCAATCCCAACTACACCACACGCAACACACGCACCACCACCATCATCATCATCCCTCAAATCACAACCAACATACGTAAACGCCAAACAATACCACCGCATCCTTCAACGAAGAGAAGCACGACGAAAACTAGACATTTTCTACGTCAAACGTCGAGCATCCCAAGGTCTAAAGAAAGCAAATCTTAAGCGCGAAGCCATGCAGGCTCTTGGAGCAATGGGGAATGGAAGTGGTAATGAGGATGACGGAGGGGTGAATCGCAGAGCGTACATACATGAAAGTCGGCATAAGCATGCGATGAAGAGACCGAGGGGGCCAGGGGGGAGGTTTTTGACCAAGGATGAGTTGGTGACGTATTACAAGAGTCATCCTGATGATGATCCGAAGAATTTTAAAAAGTGACACGTACTCCATTCCAAGAACATAACAAGCTACTAGATTAAACTTATTCTACAGTTGAAATTGCACCTATTCCGTAAATGAATTGTTGGTTTTATGTACATATGCAGTGAGTGGATGTTTGGATTCCTAAAACTGCTGTGAGTCTATCAAATCAAATCAAGCACTAGAGAACCGTATCAGGTGGGTAGACAACTCTAAAATTACTTCAAAATAGCCCCTATCGATCGAAGGCCAGACGACTACATTACAGTACGTAATTGATGAAAAAAGTGCCGATGTTGTTCAGGATTGTCCCAACCCAGATGTTGTTCTGGAACACGGCAGTGAGCTACCGGTAGTGCGACACTGGATATTACGACGAGGAGCAACAGTACGAGA
>Ga0115005_10000865_pt1 | contig 23592 bp, 17 predicted proteins | sample ArcOceMetagenome_FD_87163 | JGI IMG/M metagenome (GOLD analysis project Ga0115005, IMG submission 87163) | Marine eukaryotic phytoplankton communities from Arctic Ocean - Arctic Ocean - Greenland ARC118M Metagenome | ecosystem: Environmental > Aquatic > Marine > Oceanic | place: Arctic Ocean...
ACTCTTGGGGCCGAACTGTCTCCATAGTGACCCCAGTATAGGGCCAACCTGGTGATAAAAATTGAACCAAAGACACACAAAATACCAGTGGTTGGGGGGGGGGGGGGGTGACCTGGGTGCAGGAGAATGGAAATGGAAGGGCGCAGCTCTGGCATCTGACGGAAATATATATTGTATCCCACCCTGTTCAAGTTCTTGACATTGACCCATTCAAAGAATTCTCCACGACCCTGCAGACCAATATGAAATTGTATACAGAGGATGAGCTTGGCAGTCTATTTTTGAAGGACGAGAAATGCGAAGAAACATTCTTTGAAAGCTCACTTCGAAAGTGTGGAGGCGATAAAGTGTTTGAACTTATTGAAGAATGCCTCCCCTTGGATGCGGAATGGGCTGGCGCACATAATGCTGGCAACCTTCCACCATTCATGGCAGCAGCTTCGTGTGAGAATTGCGCAGCCTCTGTGATTTATTACTTGTTATTGAGGAGGAATGTGAATGGAATATTAGGAAACATCTCAGCAAGCGATAGCGACGAGGAGAACAACAACATGCATAATAAAAAGCGCAAGCTGGGTAGCAATTGATTATGGCGATAGCAACTAATTAGCAACTGATTATTATTTTAATTATTTTATTATTATAAAAATGAAACTTATTTTGAAAACAAGGACACCAGCCAAGTACTTACAAGTTAAGTTCTCCAATAATGGCAGTACTACAGTACGTGTACCTCTCTCTGAGCAACCCCTCCGAGAAGCTTATACCTTAGCTTTATCTTTTTGGTTCTGGGGCGAACTCCGGTCGCGCCTGCCTTGTTATTTTAAAAAGTTTCGCCCCCCGGTTATTTTTGGAGTTGAATATTACCTCTTGTCTGAAGTGGTGAGATGTATTGATGTGTTTCAAGTTACATGGTGCGTGTACGTGCAGGCTATCCATAAAGTACTTATTATTGTGGTGAACCCCCATATTTTTTCAATTCATGGGCAAGTTATGACAGTCAACATTGTATGAATGATTCATTCATACCAGTCTGTTTTGCTTTTACTTATTAATTTATTGGGCAACGCTCTGATCTATCGCCACAAACGTATCAACCGCCTCCTTGAGAGCAACCCCGTCCACTCCGTCAAAATCCTGTTGCAAGGCGCTCGCAAATACTGCCATCATCTGTCCATCCCCACTGTTTAAAGTAGCTTTCGCGAGCGTAATCCTCTTCAATTCACTAACCCCAGTCTGCTCCAGCAACAATTCTGGCTTTTGCACATCAATATCTGTCGCTAAACTAAAATAAAGAGTTTTTCCATCTTCCGATACACTGACTGATCCAAGGACCACCAGCGTCTTCGCCTGTGCAGGTTTATCCTTATCCCTCCTCAGCGCAATCAAATTCGCAATCGCAGTTGCGTCACCAATTTTTGGAAAACTTGAAAGATCTCCACTTGGTGTAATTCCTTCATCTGCCAACAGCGCAAAAGTCGGAAAACGTTCCACGGCAACAACTTCAGCCTTGGACATATCACCTGCTGTGAAGATACTACTTCCTCGACGACCTTTGCCCGTTTTTTCATCTGGTAAGTCACCTTTGGCAGTTCGGCGGATTGCAAAGAAACTTTTAGGAATATTCAGTGCGAATAGTCCTTTGGGGTCAACGAATGTTTTCATTTCTAGCGGTGCGGCGGCGACGGTATCAGCAGCCAGGGCTGGGGATGCCCCAGTAGTTGTGGAGATGAGGACTGAAGCGACAGTGGTGCCGATAATGGATTCTAGAAAGTTTCTACGGTCATTGGATTGGAACAGTTTTGTTGCCCTTGACGAAGGTCGGGTATTATGGCGTATAATTGGGTTCGTTTGAAAGGCAGATCCCAATGGCATGAGAGCCGCTATCGTGATGAGAAGATACGCAATGGTCATGGTTGATTTTGTGATGATGTCAATGTTGAATGCTTGGTTGAATCAAGGTTGTGAAAGTTTTGTTGTGAATCAAGGTTGAATGTTGATTTTGGATTTTTGTTTGAGTTTTGTATTTCTGACGGACCGGACGTTTCATTAAACCGTGTCGGAAAGGTACGTTTATGTTTTCTGGGAACTGAAAAGAAAGAAAGAGACAAAGACGACGTCTATCATACACAACGATGAGCTGGTCAGCAACGTCAAGTACGAGTATTCTTGTAATTCGAATAGTACAGCCCCTGTAATAACGCAAAGAAACCTCTGAAGACAGGTTTAGCTTCAGGGAGGGTTCCTTCATCAACACAAACACAGAGAGTGAAAATTGGTTGCAAGAACAGATCTCTTTGAAATTTATAATGCAACGCCAACGTTCGTACACAAGGAAACTATCAACAACATTACTCTACACCATGTCTCTTTGTGCCTTCATCAGACACTTATCATCTTCACGCTGCTCTGCGTTCACTAATGTCAGAGCAGTAGGGAAGAAACAATCGCATTCATATTCGCATCGCTTCTTATCTTCTAGTGCACCAGGAATCAATGTAAAGGCTGTTGATCTGAAATCCATGTCATTCGCAGATCATACTATAGATGAGAATGAACCAGTCATTTTACTACATGGCTTACTCGGTCAAAAGCGAAACTTTGCTTCGTTAGGAAATGCATTGATGAAACAGCTGGAAAAGAAACGGCAGATATTTGCAGTAGACCTCCGGAATCATGGTGACAATCACGACGATTGGAGGAGTGAAATGTCTTATTCCGATATGGCTGATGATGTTCTGGCGTTTCTGAATAAGCACGCCATTGATAAAGCAATTATATGTGGGCATTCCATGGGTGGGAAAGTAGCAAAGTCCCTCGCATTGTCGAATCCCGATCGGGTCGCAGGTTTGGTTGTGATAGATATTGCTCCAGTAACCTATACCAATGACGACCCATCTTGGAAAGCAGTAGAGGGGATTATTAGGTCTCTGAAAGAGGTGGAACTCCCGCCTGGAAAGACCAAAAGGGATGTGGATGTGGAATTGAGAATAAGCGTTGAAGACCCTGCTATAAGGGCATTTGTTTTAACGAACTTGGAGACTGTGCCTTCAAAAGAGAAAGTACAAATACTTCGATGGAAAATAAATGTAGACGCAATAGCGGATCAATTGCATTTAATAGCTGGTTTTGATGTGAAGTCGATGGATTTGAGTGAAAACAGCGATTTGGATTTGCAATACACAGGGGATGTGTTCTTGATCAAGGGCGGTGCTTCAAGTTTTGTAAAGAACTCTCACATACCAGTGATAAAAAAACACTTTCCCAACTTCTTATTAACATCAATAAAGGGTTGTGGACATTGGGTGCACGCTGAGAGCCCAGACCAAACGGTGGCATTGCTCAAGAAATATTTAGATAGATAAAAGCCAAAATATATCAAATTTATAGTGTACAGTACGAAGCAAGTACGAAGCAGCGTCTTTTTAATATAAAAATTACTAAATATCCTAAAAAACTCAATTGTAAATGAATTATCAATCAGGAGACCTATTCAAATCCAAACACTCCTCTGAGAATGTCTTCGTATTCCTTTTGATGAACCTTTCCCATACCAGTGGCAGGTGCACCACTTACTGGTCTACCCACATATCGAGGCCTCATCTCATTGTCATTCATTTCGCGTGTGGCGGTCTCAAGACGAGGAGCAACATACGAATATGAACCCATGTTCTTTGGCTCTTGTTGAGCCCAGACCACTTCAGCATTAGAGTATTTTGCACATTGTTCTGCAACCTTGTCAAATGCAAAGGGCGCGATCTGTTCAAGACGGACAAGAGCAACGTCCGTTCTTCCAAGCTTCTGACGTTCTGTGAGTAGCTCATAGTAAATCTGCCCAGTGCAGAAAACCAAAGATTTCACATTCTCAGCATTGTCGCTGATGGCCTCGTCGGTCTCACTAAATACGCGCTTGAACCTGCTTCCAGGTCCCATATCTTCAAGGGTGGAAACACATTTTTTATTACGGAGTAGGTTCTTCGGCGAAATGACAATGAGGGGCTTGCGGAAGTCACGGTGGATCTGTCTACGCAAGACGTGGAAGTAGTTAGCAGGTGTTGTACAATTGACAACTTGCCAATTAACCTTTTGAATCTGAGTGCGCGCATCAATATCCATGTCCGGAATATAATCTGGATCTTCGTCAACCATTTGCAAAAAGCGCTCGAGACGACAACTAGAGTGCTCTGCTCCTTGCCCGTCGTATCCATGAGGAAGAAGTAAAGTTAATCCACTTTGTCTCAACCACTTGTCTTCCCCTGAAGAAATAAATTGATCAATTATAGTCTGAGCACCATTTGAAAAATCACCAAACTGTGCTTCCCACAAAACAAGAGAGTTAGGATTCTCGATACTGTAACCAGCTTCGAACCCAAGAACTGCAAATTCAGAGAGGATTGAGTTTCTGCAAGTGAAGCCAGCTTGAGTATCAGGACGGTTAAGAACCTCCGTTGGGGAAGACTCGTCGACCATTTCTGCTAGTGAATTCAATGGTGTGTATTCTTCCTCACTGTCCTGATCCTTGACTACGGCATGGCGATGACTGAAAGTACCACGCTGAACATCCTGTCCAGTGATACGAACATGGTTGCCCTCGAGTAGCAGAGAACCAAAGGCCAAAGCCTCTGCAGTTCCCCAATCGATACCATTTCCCCTTTCAGCCATTGCACGACGTGCCTTAAAAATCTTTATCATTTGCCTGTGCAATTTGAAGTTTTCAGGCACGCTTCCGGCATCAATTCCAATCTTTCTAAGTACCTCGATATCAACTCCTGTAGAGCGAACCCTGCTCAATTGTTTAGGGCTCTTGAAACCACTCCACTTGGAACTCAACCAATCACTAGTGCAGGGCTTGTAGCTTTTGCTGGCTTCAAGGCCAGACTCGTACATTTCCAACGTGTCCTTCTTGATTTGATCGAGTTCTTCCTTAGTCGCATCTCCGGATTCAATAAGCTGGTCGTAGTACTTTTCAAGAGTAGAAGGGTGATCTTTGATTTTCTTGTAAAGTTTTGGCTGAGTGAACATAGGCTGATCCAACTCATTATGGCCGTTACGACGGTAACAAATCATATCAATAATAACGTCGCCACCCCATTCATGACGCCATTCAATGGCTGTCTCCAATGCTGTAGCCACGGCAAGAGGGTCGTCACCATTACAGTGGAAGATAGGAGCATTGAAAGCTTTACCAAGATCGGAGCAATAAGGTGTAGAACGAGAATGGATAGGATTGGTGGTGAAACCAATTTGGTTGTTCACAATGACATGAATGGTTCCTCCTACATTGAAATCGGGAACATCACACAACTGCATAGTTTCGTAAACAACCCCTTGCCCAGCAAAAGCAGCATCCCCATGTAACAAAATAGGCACAACATTCTTCACATCCTCCTTTCCATTTCCACAGTAATATTGCTTAGCACGCGCCTTTCCAAGAACGAGTGGATTGACGCACTCTAGATGCGAAGGGTTGGCAACCAAACTCAAATGAATCTTCCTCCCATCGGGATATGTACGGTCCATGCTCGAACCCAAATGATACTTGACATCACCTGCAATAGCCCAATTCTCATTAGACTTGATATGGTCCTCGACAGAATAATGCGTTCCAAGAAACTCTGAAAAAATCATTTCCATAGGCTTCCGCATAACATTTGCCAATATATTGAGACGACCACGGTGCGGCATTCCAATGATAAAACTATGCGCACCAAGCTCACTCGCCCTATCAATAGCAGTCTTCAAAGCAGGCACGATAGCCTCACCACCATCCAAACCGAAACGCTTGGTGGTATTAAACTTGAACGCCATAAAGCTCTCAAAGGTATCTGCAAAACACAAACGTTCAAAGATGTGAAGCTTCTTCTCCTTATCGTATTCGAGCCAGCGGGGCTGTTCAACCCTCTCCCTGATCCAATTACACTTCGCAGTATCACCAATGTGCATATACTCCACCGCTAGGGAACCGCAATATGTTTTCCGAAGTTGATCGAGAAGCATACGAAGAGTAACTTTTCCGGGCATGCTGGCCAATTCCTCGAGGTACCCCTTGTTTCCACCCGAATGTACACCGCGGAAATTCAACTGTCTGTCCAAGTCTTTGACGGGGTCGAATCCATGAAAGGATGGGGTCAGTTCAATGGGAAAGCCGTGCTCGTCGAGGCCTTCTGGGGGTCTATTGTTGGATGGACGTTGGGGGAAGGAGTCTTTGTTGTGGATTCCTAATGGATCGAGACTGGCGGCTGTGTGTCCGTTTACTTGGTAGGCTCTGATAAGATGCGCTACTCCAAGGGAATCGGAGGGGAGTGAACTCTGTATGATGTGAAAAATTAGGAGTGAATCATGTTGAGCAATTAAAAAAAAGGATGAAACAAAACAGACAGCGATAAACTGACGAAAAATCGTGCAGCATTTTCAATTTGGTATCAGGTATCCGTCCAGACTACGGACTACACTAGCTACCCCAACCCTCACCACGACTTTTACTTACCGCTAAATGAGAATCACTCGCCTCTCCAACCTTCTTGATGTGATTGCTAACCACAACAGTGGGCCTATTATAAGAATTCTCGTCATACGTCTTACCAGAATCAATATCCTCAAAGTACTTCCTCCACGTTTCATGGACGGAATTAGGATCATTGCAGTAATTATCGTACATTTGTTCTGCGTAGAGAGAAGTAGAACCATTCAGGAACGTCTCGGATTCATGCGGAATATCCTCGATTGCTGCGGTTGATTTGAAGAGTCTTTGCTTCGATAGGTGGCTGTTTAGGAGAGAAGAGGAAGGGCGCTGACGAATGCTGGATAACTTCCTCGCGGCTCGGAGTAGAGATTGGGACACCATCTTTACTGTTGCATTAATTTTCCGACTGGTTTATGAAAACAATATTTTTGGTTACGAAGCAGTGTAAACGGACGCCGAGGAAAGATTGTTTCTGTTTCTAGTTGGAGATGGTGGGTGGGATACTGTAGGGATGGAGGGAGAAGAATCCTTTTACTCAATCGAATGGCAGCTGATTTACTTTTGATGCTGTCTGTCGGCATTTACTGGTGGATTTCTGAAACGGACGGCAGATCTTTGAAAAGCAGCTGTTCACTCTCTCTCTCTCCCTCGAAATAAAGTGATGGAAGCTGTTTTGGAACAGATTGGAATTATCTCTTTTTCGAACCTTGACATGTTGGTATTTCCGGTTCAAATACCAGATTGAAGAAAGTCATCAGGGGGAGTGATAAATTTACAAATCAACTACACGTACACGTACTGTAAAAGAAACGATTATTACAATTTGACAGTACACTGAACTCACATCTTTTCTTTAAAATTTCAGTTCACAAATTTGCATAACTTGCTCTTTCCCCGGGTAGATTTTATATCTGGCTCGTTATCATTGACTCCTTTCATAGTAGCAGTGATTCGATACAATTTCTCCAGTGCTCATATGAATATACACGCAAAAACAGTACATGTGTGACGGTGGTACGATGGTTACATTGATTTACGAGTAGTTGAGTGTTCGCGGTTTCTTGTATGGGCTTGAAAAGTAGCCTCTGTCCTTCCATTCAAAAAAATTGCAGGATCTCCCCCGTGATCTATTGTTGTGGCAAGAATAGAATTTTCTATTGGGATTCTTTGCAGTGTGGCTAGTTTTGACGGATGCCGATTGGCCACAATTACATAATGGGAACATTTGTATGAAGTCGCAGGTTTTGCTCGATCCCTTCTCTTTTCCACCGCACAAATGGATCTTTCGGCCGTAATTGTCATTAGTTTTGGTGACACTTCGTTCCATACATGGAATACCACAATCACACATACTTTGGATGCGTTTGTAAGCAACTAAATATTCCACAAAAATCTGGTCAGAATTGAAAACCACAAACTCTCGAAAGGTTCGTACACGTCTTCCTGGGACGGCAACTAGGCTGCTAGGAGTGGTGCCATCGTCAAAAGTGGCCAAGGTCCTTCTATTGTTGTCAGTGAAGAGGGGTTTTGCTTTGTGAACTTTTTGATCGCCATCGCTCTTTTTTTCGCAAAGTTTTGTCACTCCATCCTCGGTCTGGACGTGTCTTCTGAGCAATACACGACACACTAGTGCATACCGAACATTCTGAGGATGATGGCTGTTCCCGTAAATTTTCTTGTGGAGCTCACTGAGAGGTCCATTCTTTTGAAATCTCGCATCCTCTTTGGCATACTGATCAATCTTTGCTGCGTTCTCAGCGAAGTATACCCCCCTTCCAAAATTCCCATTGCGTGATATTCCAGGATCCAACCCTTCAAAGAGGATGCTATGAAGTTTCTCAGGATCCGTCCCATGAAGAAGAAATACCTCTCCAGCTTTGGTATCAAGAGAATCAATGCCCAGTTGGTTCATTGCATCGCTGTAGGGTTCCGTGAATTCGTAGCTGGATACGATTGGATTTTCGGCCTTGACACGATGTTTTGCCGCCTCGTACCTCTCCATTCTTGCTGGATTTGATATATTCCACAGCCCCACGACATCCAATTTATCATAGGAAAAAGAGGAACGATGTTTTGCAGCATGAGCCATTTTCTTAGGGTCCACGGTCATCATCTTTTGAATGATTTCCATTTTCTTCCAGTCTGAGAGCCAGCTGGCCCAGCCAGTCAAGGCCGGACGTTTTTTCTCAGGTCGCTCGGGTGTCATAGTCGGCGTTTGAGGAAGAGCCTGCGGTTGCTGGTGGTGGCGATCCTCTTCTTCTTCTCCCCCCTCAAAAAACTCAAAAAACTTGCATCCCCGTGGCCAAGAGGCACAACCCCAAAATTTGCGTCCTTTGTTGGGTCCATCCTTTTTTACTGTACGTCGGACAGTTGAGTTACCACACCTACATTCGGGGCCTGCTTGTGAATCAAAAAGAACCCTTCCTCGTTCGTCAGCCCAGTCAAATTGACCGCAGCTCTGGCAATTAAAGAATGGTCTTCCAGGAAAGTTGGAGTTTGGACCAGATGTGAATTGCTCGCGAATTTTACCGCATTTGCAGAGAGATGGCATGGTATGATATCTGAGGAGCAAGAAAGATTGTTGTGGTGAATCAATTTCTATTTTTTTTAATAAGAAAGATACACACTTCAAAATAAAATAAAGTAAGAACACTGGATAATACGTATAATACTCACATAATGGAACCAGAGAGCTGAAAATGATAGTTTGTTTGGTGTTGACCAATACTCGTCCTGCACTTCTTTGTTCTGTGATGCTCTGACCACAAAAGCTTTTTCTCCTAGAAGAGTGGCTTCGGAAATTTTGAAATGTGTTCGCGTCTTCGTATCGTGGTGGCGCGCCAGCTAAAACGCAACAAAATCGGGATTCGCGCCCCCCACAAAATGGCCAAAATCACATCTCGCTACTACATGTTGTGGAAGACGCGATGGAAACGAATGTAATTTTAGAAATGTATGTACTCTCATAGGTCTACGTAAATTTTATTTATTTGTACAAAATCTAGAAATCTTCTCGGTCATTTTACATGTTGCAGAACATTGAAGACAGCCACCCATCTCACATCTCATCTCGATCATACAGTACTCACAAATCGTCCATCAGTGAAAGGGAGATCTGATCTAACAAAGACAGTACATAGTTAGTACAACTAACCTAGGCTCCTATGAGTACAACAACAGGAAAGGAAAGATATTGTCCACTTCAATAGATGCATAGATCATGGAAGTCCTACAATGCTCTGTCGATGTGGTAAGCAATGAGATAAATACGATTAAACTTCTACAATTTATAAAAGAATCATCATTACACTTTAAGCTACAGTCTTGAGGTATTCAACCATGGTGGCAGCATCAGAAACCTCAAATGGATCAGGGCCATATTCCTGGGATACACCACCGCCCTCAATAAAGAGCTTCTCGACCTTCATGTCATTAATGACGGCAGAGTAACGCCAGGAGCGCTCTCCAAATCCACGCTCCGCCTCCCAGGTAGCGCTCATTCCCATTCCACGAGTAAAGAGAGCAGCTCCATCTGGTACGAGTTTGACCTGCTTGAATCCAAGTCCTCCAACGGTCTTGTCTTCTTCGAGTCTATAAGAGTACGGTTTAGTATTGAAGTATTATGAATTTGATAGTTAGTGACAAGGATGATTAGAGCGCGAGATCATTATGTTCCATTTATGCAATTAACTTACCCCTGTGCAAGTCCCCATTGACGCATAACGAATGCATCATTCACGGAAAGGCAGTAAATCTCATCAATCCCCATGGCCTTCATCTCCTCGTATGCAGCCTCGTATCCAGGAAGGTGGGTTGTGGAGCAGGTAGGAGTGAAAGCTCCGGGGAGAGAGAAGACCACCGCCCTCTTCCCCTTGAAGCAATCATCACTTGTAACATCCTTCCAGTCGAAAGGATTCTCGTCGTCGGACTCAATACGGGTACGAGTCTTGAAGGTGACGCTAGGAACAGCCTCTCCTTCCTTGACGGGAGTGGAGTGCTCGGCGAGGCTTGGCCTGGAAAGGGAAGTGGAAGGCATTTTTGTGGAGAATCGGGTATTACTTGCGAAATTTGTGGTGAAGGCAGCAGCTGAGGAGATCAACGAGGCAGCAGTGAAGAGAGTGAATTTCATTGTTACGTCACTTTTTATTATTTTGGCGTTTGTGAGAAAAGATTTGATGGATCTTCGTGCGAAAGCACGTGACCAAAAGAAGAAATAAATTCAAATGACGTACGAAGAAGCTCGAAGAAGTCAACAAGAGCCGATGATTTGGCTTATCATATTGTGTGTATTGTGTTTGTGATGGCGCAAAGATACCTTTTTTTTGTGATGACGTATAAAGGCGATGAGCCCAAAACGTATTGAATGTTTAGATTGTATTCGTCCCTCCTTTGACACAAAAGATATGCCTTATTATTATTTAATTTATGTTTAGGGGGGATTAATTTCGACCACAAGAGAAGAATCATACAAATAAGACAGGGTGGATTGGAGCTGGCCAGCTGTCAGCTCTACTGACAACCAAGAAGTTGACTTTCTGACAACTCATTGAATCGAAGTACAGACGGACTTGGACAATCCCCGGGGGATTGATTCTCATCAATCCTGTAGGAAGCTGTCATTATTCTGGTGCACCCACATGATGACAGTTCTTGTACGCATTCTATTCTGCGTCATCAAATGAGCGGGATTCCATACTAGTAATGGAAGCATATACATACTGTAAAGTAACACGTTGATGTTGTAGGCTACGTACCTCTACGTACACACCTATATAATGACTTGACGACTATTTTAACTTCGGCAAATGATGGAAAGCTCTCTTTGGAACTCCATCGTAGTCATTGGTGTCTCCACTACTACTGCTGCAGCTGGAATGCCAGCTTCTATCATCTTCCATCTCAACCAATTCAATGTGGATTCGATCTCAACATAAACATGACCAATTTTGAGTGAGTGCATCTCCGTAATATTGCAAGATCGCAGCAAATGTAACAATAGATTGAATTCTTGGAGATGGAGTTGAAGGTGGAGCAGAAATTGAATACAGCAGTACAGGCCAAGAATGATGAAGACAAAGAATGCAAGGTTTCTTCTTGTGAAAATCCAAAGACTACCAAAAATCTTTCCATGGCTGAAGATTCCGAAGCTGGAAATGAAAAAATAGAGTATACAGTAATAGTATTTTGGATGACTACGAGCAGCAGCGACTTCAAAAAAAGAGGCTGGCAAGACAATAAAAAAAGCGTGGGCACAAATTGAAGGTCACTGGAAAACAGTGTTGAGTAAGAAAGATTATCACCTATGCGTGGATCGAATTCAACCCGATATAAAACTATTGATATTAATACGTTGCGATCAGCACAGGAAGGCCGAGACGAAGGAGGCTCTTAAAAATCAGTATGCATCCGATGAACTTTCGCATTTTTGCGTTAAATCAACCTTTTTTAATGAAATATTATAATGCGTAAGCTGTTTTGCGATTTGATTTGAATTTCAAATTGAAAAAGTTTATTTTTTATTCCGCCAAAATGCTGTTTTTTTCGACCCTTCTTACGTGAATCCGGTGTTATTAAAATAATAAAAAATACTTTTAAAAATAAGAACGCTCTAGATAATACGTACACTCATATACTCACGTAATGGAATCAGAGAGCTGAGAATGGCAGTTTGTTTGGTGTTGACCAATGCACTTCTTTGTTCGGTGATGCCCTGACCAAAAAAGCTTTTTCTCTCTGAAAACGCTTCTGAATTTTGAACGCGCCAAGCTAAAACAAGAAATTTCAGGGGATTCGCGCCCCCAAAATCACTACTTGCTTACTTTTTGTAGTCGCTCACCTCACTTTTCAATCCCGCCCCATCCATCAAGACATCAAGACAAAGACTGCACTCAACACACCAACATCTCACCATGAAATCTCAATCTGATGCGAACGATGATGCAAACCTAAATCCAGAGCTCTTTGGAAAAAACTCCAAGCCGGTTTCTACTTTCTTGGACCGAAGCCACTGTGGATCCTGCAGCAAAGATCTGCGCAAAGAGGACCAAAAGATTTGCGCCAGATGCAAATGTATTGCATACTGTTCCAAACAATGTCAAAAAAAGGACTGGAAAAGGCACAAACCAACGTGTGGGCCATTCGACAAGATGGACCTAAAGATAAAGGAAAACGTCAAGAAAAAGGCTTCTAATGACAGTGCCAATATTGTACGTCCAGATGTAGTTCGCGGCTATGCGAAGCTTTTGGCAGTGGTTAACCCAGCCGGTCTATCTCCGCCCGAGCTACCCGGTTGGCCACTGCGCAAAATTTGGCCAGTGTCACAAAAGAAGCTCACATGGTACCATCTGAGCAGATACTTCTATCGCTATCCTGGATATGAATTCATGGAACTTGGATCCGAACCCGAATGGAAGTCGAAGCTTCCCAATTGCAGTAAGATCAGGGAGTGGAATGATCTTGCTGGATCGGATGAGGCGTTTGAATGGGAATATCCGGATGATCCATTATTGTACATTGATCGGATTAAGCCGTTTGCCAATGCAGATGCTATCCCCATGGCCCTGGATGCCTTGCAAAATCTGTACATGTTGGCGGCCTGTAACTGGAAAAAGGATACAAAGCTATCGGCGCCAACAGAACAACACAAGGAATATTTCAAGAAGGCGGTCGAACTGATGCAGCGGCTGGTCAAGACAGAAGAACTCGGCTGTGAATATCCATTGGGAAGCCTCCTCATGACCGGTAATGATGATTTCAGCTTTCCACGGGATGAAGCCGCCGCCATGGGGCTCCTCAAAGTTTGCACCCAACGTGGAGGGGATGAAGGCAGGGCAGCGTGGATATTGAGCCAACACCTTAATCAAGAAATGACAAGGTCTCCTGGAGCAAATCAGATGGATTTATATGAGAAGTCACTGAGGTATGCCCGTCTAGCTGCGGAACAGGGGCAGCTCCCTGTGGCGTGCCAAGCTTTGGCTACGGCAGTAATTGGATTGTATCAAAGTGGTGTTGGGGAAGCCAGTTGGGCCTTGGAATGGAAGAAGCTGGGGGATCAAGGAGAAAAGGCATTTCCGTCATCTGAATTGAGGGACTGGAAGACAGTGATCAAGTTTTCGAAGCGGCTCTCTCGGCCAGTGGATCAAGTATCGTGGGATCTATTCGGCCTTGGCGAAGCTGAATACTTTTAGGACGTACGTGTAGTTTCACGAATACCACAGGTGCTTTGACAAGAAAGCAATTTGTCAGTGTATAATTCATGTGTGTTCATTTTCATTGCACAGGAGCTTGCTTGTTTCTCCTCTACATGCCTTGTATCATTTACATTTTATGTTGAAACAAAAGCATTCTCATATAAATAACAGATAAAATCAATTACGTGTGAGTGTACGTGTACTCGTACTGTAATATATTCTTATTATCTCTTCATTATTTGCATCAAGTCCTTGAAATTCTGTTCTCCAATGCATTCCGCAAACATTTGCATGACTTGCTCTTGCCCCATAGATTTGATGCTTGGATCATTATTTACTTTCATGGCTGTGATTCGATACAAATCCTTCAGTGCCTTTTCTCGCATGTCGGGACCTGGAGCAGATTCCACTGCCAACCGAAATGCTTCTATTGATTTGGAATATTGCGAGCCTTCCCCATATGCTATTGCAAGAGAATACCTTGCATGAAAACTATCAGGATCTAATGCGAGGGCCTTTTTATACATGACAACTTCACTATCCTTATCGCCTTTCTCACCCAAAATAACTCCTAGATGTGAGTATGCAGAGGCAAGAGTAGACTTTTGCACACCAGGTGTTGCGATAACTTTCATGAACCACTTTTGTTCACCATCGCGATCTTTTGATTCTGAACAGACGATAGCATGCGCTAGCATCGCCTCTGAATCAAACTTGTCTGCTAAAAGACAAGCATCAAAGCATTCCTTTGCAGAATCGAGTTCCCCTCTCGCCTTGTCCATCATTCCCAACGAATATGCTGCCTCGCCATTCAGAGGATTGACTTCTCTTGCCTTCTTCAACACTTTCAATGCTTCCCCCCCCTGATTCAACTTTGTCAAAACATCTGCTAAATTGATGTAAGCAGCATCAAAGTGCGAATTGAAGCGAATAGCAACCCTCAGCACCTCCTCCGCCTCGTTCAATTTCCCTTGATTTACCAAATCCATTGCCAATCCCGTCAACATCCTCACCTCCTCCACCTTCTTCTGATTCATGACGAATCCACCAATAATGTACCTCTCGCCACCAGTAACGGATTCCCCACGATGCCGAATACCACCAGGACGAAAGGTCACACATCCCTGTTCCATATGTATCACCTTCCCACCGTCCATATCAAACCATGTACCTCCACCTTCATACTCCTTTCTATCGTTTAGGGCAATGGTGAAACTCAAGCAGCCGCTATCGGTATGAACATCCGTCTTTTGGCCCGTTTCTTTGGTGTATTTGAATAGATAGGCATTGTCACATACTAAATCACTCATGTTCTCTACAAATTCTGGAAAGAGTTTCTTCAACTGTGGAAATAGCTGCTGCTGGAGCATGGCTTTGAACCAATCGTTGACTGCAGGGATATCCTTGATCCAAAATCCGCAGACTGGATAACGACCCGATTGCAGAGTGGTCCATTCTCCACCGTTTGTCTTTTGAAAATATTGGTTGGCGGCTTCCACCACAGATTCGCAATCTTGTGTAGTGAATAATGGTGTGGAGGGATCGGAAGTGTGGATGCATGGGTTTGGAAAAAGTTTGTGGAAATCTGGGATAGCTGTAGGTTTGGGTATGGATATGGATTGGAATTTTATTTTGGATGCGTCCTCGGGTGTACTTGTGGATGTTTCTTCAGCACAGCAGTAAGCGTCTCGGGCAGATTGTACTGCATCATTGTGGCGTTGTCTAATTCTCGCCTTGAGCGTCGGCGATAATTCATGATTTGCCGATGTAAAGAGTGATGTTATCAATAATTGAAAAAGCGCGAATAGAATTTTGCGTTGGGACTTCATGATTTAAAATGGTGGTAGTTTGAGATAGAACTCAAATAGATCAAAGATGAGGGATGAGGATGTGTGTGTCTTGCGCTTTCTGTTGCAGTGGTAGTATGTACCGTACCGTTTATCAAATACAGTTGTATGTATCAAGCGCTTCAATCACAACTCCGCCTCACGTTCGTTTTGGCGGGAAATCATTTTTAAAAACACATCCAATCATCAAAGCGAGATCGCGACAGACTCATTTAGTCAGTCAGCGGCAAGCAAGCAAGAGAGTAGTAAGTAGTATTAGCTCAAGCGATAGATTAGCTAGTAGAGAATAGAGAGATCACTCACAGACTACTCACAGTTTTAGTTGCCAAAGCAATAAATTCCAACGCTCAACTTATCCAAAATGAAAATACCAATCATTCAAGCTGTGATATGTTTTCAGTTTCATCTGCATGAAGTTTCGAGCTTTACACCAAACGCAAACGCACCGAGGCAACATCTCACAAAATACAATCTAAAACCAAACCCAATATCAGTATCATCATCGAACAGAATACAAACGACCCTCCATGCTGAACCATCCAACAAGAAAACTAAGGGAGTATACGCCCGTCCCTCTGCAGCGATTGAAAGGGGATCTGGATTTTACGTCCCTGGACTCGAAGGATCTCGCGTCCGAATCCTATTTGGCATCCTAGTCCTCGTATTAACCTATGTCAACACCTTGCTAGGACTCGGGGATTCAAACGTGGACGCAGTGGCCTTCTCGCAGAAGCTGGTGGGATTTTATGGCACACTTCTCTTATTCCAGGGTATCATAGAATTTGGAAAGGAAAATGGATTAGGTCTGGATGTTGCAGTTGAAAAACAGGGCAGTGATAAAGCGAATGCTGCTATCGCGCGTGCTAGTGCTGGCGCGAAGCAATTGGATCAAATGATTCAGGATGGATTGAGGGGAGATGGGGAAATGGCGGAGAAGATTCAGTGGGTGGCTGCATCTTTTGTGGCGCTTACGGCTGCTACGCATGTGCTTTTATTGGATGAAAGTAATAGTAATGGTGATTGTGAGGTTTTGTACAGCCTTGGAGATTCGTTCCCGGTCGGTGGCGATGACGTTGATGTTGATGGAAGTGGGATTCAAGCGGCTATTGATACTGTTTACAAATCCAAGGGTGGACGGGTATCTGTGCCACCTACTCATCCATGTGCTTCATTACTGCCAGAGGGTAATAGGCGTTGTATTTTGTTACAGCAGGTAGAGATAGATGGGAACCGAAGATGTCTGATGGTTGGATCGGATCAATTGTTGGCAGCTTTCACAAAGAATGATTTGAAGTGGTTGGGTAGTCTTGGTGATTACTTGAAGTAAATTAGAAGCTACACATACACGGTACTTAAAAATCTGCAAAATAATCAATTTGCTCGAGCGACTTCAGATAATATTGCATCGTACAAGCGCAAGCCTTGAAAGTGTTTCTTCGCTTCCACAAATTGGGCATATTTATTCGTGGTTATGTATGCTGTCTTAGCTCCGTTGGCCCTTGTGATTACGAAAATGTTTCTTCCGAGCTACATTAAAACTGTACTCTTTTGGAAAGTCTGCAGTCGTGCTGACACTCTTCCCCATCCCTAAATCAAGAAGTATCTTTTCAAATTGGCTATCCGACATTGAATCTTTGCATAAGGAAAGAGATAAATCCGTAAGTTGCCCGTCATCGCAGCATTTATGAAATAATCGCTTTGCCAACTCGCCCCTCTTGGTTTCATCTTGTATATGATTCTTGCAAATAGCAAGCAAGTGACTATAAGTTTGGTTCGTTGGCTTCAGATTCGGGTCATTTGAGGATTGGATTTGACTAAATCTCTCAAATGCGATTGTGACAGGGCTCTCATTCGTCCCCGTATCTTCACTTGCCGGTGACAAGTCACAGGCTTTAAACAGCAGATCAAAAAATTCAATGGATGGGTCAATGCTGTCACCATTCTTCTGCTCATGACCCTTGATGATTCTCTCCAATACATTGTTCGCGGTCTTGAATGAATCAGGGGATCGGCTTAGTGCATGCGAGTTCATCAGTAAAAAGAATGTAAAATGATCTGGTTTCACTCTTTCGTCAGCATCCAACATTTCAAATACATGCTGAATATTTGGAGCCGCGTCTTTGCCTGGTGTTTTATAGTAACAATTCATCACAGCGTTGTAGACAATTATCAGTTGATCTGGATTCGATGTGGTGCGATTGCCCATTACTTCCAATTGGCGCAACAAACTTTCAAGGATGCGCAAACACCCTTCTGGGTCCTTATCGTTGTGATATCTGTTGATTGTTTGGTAGTAATCTGCAAGGTTGACCGTGATGGATCTATTGTCTCTCTGATACTCTTCCTTCTTACTCAAAATCCGTTCGCAATCTGCGGCAGCAGCAGGATCTGTCCTTTGCGAACATCCTTTTATCAGGCTGGAAAATGATGAACTGTCGGGTCCTATGCTTGAGTCGTCAAGCAAGAGTCTGTCAAGATGGTCTTCAGCACGCTGACAAGATTCTATTGTACCAACATTGGCCCAAGCGAAAATTATTGAATTGTAGCAATAAATATCCGGTTGCACGTTTTTTGCAGCTCGCTTGTTTTGTGAGATTTCAGACTCGAATCGGTTTACCATTCGTTGATATAAATCTTCTACCTTTTTGGCAGCATTTACGGTACCGTCATTTGCAAGTGCTGCCATAACTGTAGAGTATGTATATTTGTCAGGTTTGATGATTGTAGACCCTGTTGAAAATGATCCGTCCTCTAACTTCTCCAACATGTCAACCGCTTGAGACGAAGCGTTTTTGGTATTCGTAATGACTTTCAACGCAGTGTTAAAAACCGTAACATCATTATCTAAAGCACCACTGGCGATGGTCTTGTTCAAAATCAGCATCGCTCTTTCTTTGACGTCGTGGGACTTTGACTGAGCTAGAATGTTCAAGATAGATGAGTAGGTGTAGTTGTCAGGCTTTACCAAAATATTTTGACCAGTCGAAAATAATGTATCCATCCGTTCCAAAAGGAGTTCAGCTTTTTCAAGTATACCTTCGACATCCTCTTTCCTGACCTCATACCTAGCTCGAGACGTGTAGGCATTCAACAGCATATTGTATGTCTTCACATTTGGAGAGACCTTTGCAAAATAATTCGACACTTGAGGATCATCATCTGAGCCAGTTCTCTTGACATGCATTTCTTCCATCATCGCTAACACTTCTTCACTTCTCTGGATAGCCCGTATCCTTTCTTCGCGTGAGAGTTTACCACTGCTGCATGCATTTACATATCCTGACAAAACATTGTGTAAAGTAAAGGTATTTGGACGGAGAATGTCCACGCGTTTCCTTTGGCCATCTTGGCTTGCGGTAATAATCGCTCGAAGAGATTCGTTGTAACTTTGTAGTGCATCCGTCATGATTTGATCGGCCCTTTTAGCATGGCGAATGTGATTCCGGGCAAGCTTCGAATGTGACTCTATCAAACCATTTAACATTCGCCTTGAAAGCTGAATACGATGGTCGCTGCTACTATCAGTGAAGAAACTGTCGATATCGTTGAGAAACTTTGGACACGGCCGTCTCTTGTCCCCACTTTGCAAAAGCAAATCGAACATTTCATCATAGTCATCCCTGTTTACTTGAATCTGCGAAAACCCTCCAGATTTGTCTCGTTTTGCCAAAAGATCAAAGATATCTTTTGCCTTTTCTTGCTTCCCGGCGGCAGCATAAAGCGTCATCAAATCTTTGAAAGGTTTAATTGTAAGTATCTTTGATGATCGACGCGAGTCCGAATGTTGTTGCATAAATCTCTCCAATTTCCTCAAATGTGAGTCTGCTCGTGATGCGCATTCGTCAATACTGAATGGAACCGTTTGATTCCGCCTCAATCCCATCATATCTTTTCCAATATCAATCAAGGGAAACAATGTTGTCTTGTAAGTTATAAAATTTGGGTGTGTCTCCTCGCTTGTTATACTTTCTCCATTGTTCAAATTGACGTCGATCATTTCCTGAATTATTTCATCCATACGAGAACACAGGGAATAAGCTTCCTGTAACATGTTTGCTTTATGATGCTGCTTTCCATTACGATCTCTCTTTTCTATCATAGAGCTTATCCGATTTGCGTAAGCATATAAAAGGGCGTTATATGCAAACGTATCTGGTTTGGCGTGTTCAAACCCTTTATTGCCAAGTTTCTTCATGTGGTCAAGGATCTCCTCCGTTTTTTCTATAGCATCTACATGCGACGATCTCGCCCACGTCGTCAAAGCGGAACTAAAAGTCCGATGACTAGGGAAAGGTGGAGAGGCGCCTGATTCAGTATTTGGACGATCATTCTGCGCATAAAAGCTATGATACCTCTCCAACATGTCTTCCAAGACCGTCATGGCTCGAGTGGGTGCTTCTCGGTCCATCGCGCGAGACCAAGCTTGTATGACCGCTTCGTAGCTCATACGATTTGGAAGAAGAACGTCGTCGACTGATTCAAAATCTTGTGATTCATCATGCAGATCTTGCAGCAATGTGAGTATAGCTTGCGCTCTCTCTGCAGCTGTTACGGTTGTAACATCCCTCTTATGTCCCCTTACATGTTCATAACGTCCGCTCTTGGACCATGCATTGATTATTGTGTTGAAACTGACAATGTCGGGTTGGATCCATTCTAGCAATGTAGAACGCTGTTGCTTTCCATTATTTGTATTCGAGTCCTGCTCTTGGCCAGGTCCTGCCTTGTTCTTTTGCGACATGGCAAGGTCCAACAATAATTTCTCGCCTCGAAGTGCTGCATTTTTCGCCACCATTGGATCCGACTCGGAAGCAGCAATCGCTGACCATGTATTCAGAGTATTATTATAAAGATGTGTCAATTTGTTCCTTCTGAGGGGACCCGAAGCTTGTTCTGTATTTCCATTTACGTGCACGTCTGGTAATGGCGTATTGATAATAAGACGTAACAATTCTTCTGCTAAATCACCCAATGACATGGTTCCTCCCGCTCGTTTCAGAACCTTTTGATCTCTGTCATGTCCATTATTGTTTGTCCTACTTCGTGGATTAGAATTCGAACTAAGCCTTCCAAGAGATTGGATGGTAAGAAGGGACATGTCAATTAGCCCATCGATGTGATTGGAGGTAACACCATTGGTTTGCGAATAGTGTGGGAGAATGACTGTTGACAATAGAGAATGACAAAATTCAGGACCTGATAGGACCAATTGTCCAAGCCCACGTTTGCGATGTTGATGTTGATGTTGATGATTATGCGAGCTAGGTGTACTGACATTGGCCCCTATTGAGTCTATTGAGTCTATTGAGATTTGAAGTGGTAGTACTCTCTTTGGATCGGTATAATAACCCACGACTTTTCTCGCGTGATGCATAAGTGTATTATCTTTGCTTGGGTCGTTAGAATTGAGAAATAAAGTTCTCACTTTTGGATCACGTAGAGATTGTAGTTTCATAGCGAGTTGTTGCATTTGGACCCTTTTCTGTTCAGGCGTTAGGGTTTCTTGTCCTGATCTCATTGGTGGTAGAGAGAAGACTTGATTGGGATCATTCAATGATTCTTTTTCGAGATTTGTGTGGGGCATCGGCATGGTAGATAAAAATACACTACGTGTATGATGATTCGTAGATGCAGGAGTTGGCTGCAGCTGCACTGAAAGGAAAGGGTTGCTGGTATCCGAGGCACATGACTGCCTTGTAGTACGTGTACGTGTAGTAATACGGTTATGGCAATGCTGTTGAAGTCGAGCAGCTGTCCCATTTCGCGTGATGGACCGCCTGCTGATTATTATCTGCCTGATCATTTTATTTAGTCATCAACCGTCAGAGGAAGAGACGGATGGTGCAGTTCTTGTTGATTGAAACAATTGAAAGTATGTGTTGGGCTGTCCTGTGTCCTTGACACTTCTTGTCCACTTGTACTGTCCTTTTCCATCTTCAAGCTGGATCGGAGGTCGGAGGAAGACAAGTCTGTACCCCGGGTATGTACATTACATACCTACCGCACCGCTCCGGCCTGTGTCAAGATATTTGTGTAGCTACTAGTCTAGCAGTACGGCAGACAGACGTATCAAGGACTATCTTTCAAATTTTGCGCGCCCTCGTTTTTGCGCAAATAAAGATTAAAAAACGCAAAGAGCAAAAAGCACCAAAACAAGCAATATTGCAAGTTTGAAAGTATGTATGTATGTACCGTACCGAGGTGCACAACACTCCTCGTCGTCACTTGGTTCTTGGTCTCCAGAGTTGTCTCCAGTCTCATTCAAAATCAATAGAATACCGCCCATCTTCAAATCTAAAGTAGCTCGATGCAAAATTATCAACATGACCAATCCAAAGGTAGATCCTAAAGACCTCACAAATCTGTTCTTCTCTGACGATCATAAATTATTCGATGGATTTTTCGTCCACCCGAGCATCACTATCAGCAAAGGCAAAGATATCGTCCACGGAAGAGGATTGATCGTAAATCAAGACATTCAAGCAGGTGAATGTCTATTTGTCACCCCTCCGACGGTCGGTATTGACCAACTAAATTCCAATTTCTTGGAAGGGGAAAATTCATCAAAAAAATTGGAAGATGTCGCGATGGATTTGCTTCAGGAAAATATGATGGAAGCTGTTCGTCGCAATGAGTATGCAACGATGAATAGTTTTCTGGCTCTCATGGGTATCCCAGGATCAAAAGAAGATGAGAAAGATGTCAATATTGATTTACTCAATGGTGAAGATGATGGGAGAATTTGGTCTGATGAAGAATTGAATAGTGTGACGAAAAAGCATTTGAGGAGTATTATCCTAAAGAACGGTGAGTGAATCGAAGTGCGCTGCCTGTATGCTCAATGATACAATACTTCATTCGTACATGTACTCTTTCAAATGGGTATCTCATCAATGATCCTGCGTCAATCAACCATGCCAGCGTTCGGACCAGATTTTATCACATATGATAAAATTCAACAACAGTGGCAAACGTCCAACTCCTCTTACTCGCCACCACACATACTTGGAATATATCCCCTTGCTGCAATGCTCAATCATTCATGCAGTGCCAACGCCATCCGCTCCTACGCAAATGAAACAATGATCGTTCATGCTTCCAAACCAATCGCAGCCGGTAGTGAGGTAGTCTGGAGCTATATCCCACCAACTCAAATATTTGCGGAACGACGGAGGGCATTGAAAAAACGACATGGCTTTATGTGTAGGTGTGAGAGGTGTGTTGTCGAATCAAAACAATTGAAGAAAGATATGTTACCATCGAATCTAAAAATGGCTCTTGAGGAAGGTTCCAAGTGGAATAAAAATCTGTTGGATGTGTCGAGCAGTGATGATGTGTCGAAACGGCAGTTGTGCAGTGCTTACGTGACGTTGGAGGAGACCGTGTTTGGCTCCACGAATTTGTCGAATGAAGTGAAACGCCATTTGAGAGTTGGTTATACCAATTTACACTTTAACTATTTCAATGCGGTCTTGTCCACTATTGATAATGGTGCACATGCACTTCATGCGAAACAAATACGAGAGATGGTCTTGGCGTCGGCTACTCAGTTACATTTTGCATTCTGTTCAAGTAACAATGCAAGCACGGAGCATATTTCAATTTTGCATCTTTGCTACGAACTTATTAATGCGATTCATCGGACGAACAGTGACAAAAGCAAGACTTTGAATAAAGTCAAATTTTGGACGGATGCGATGAAGCGAGCACATATGGTTAGATACGGTGAGATGAGATCTGATTTGGAAGCTGTTCGCAACTGCTTGGTACACACGAGGACTATCCTTAGACAGAGGGATGGATTTCTTAAAGTTAAATACAATTTCTTATAGTTATGGATCACTTCTATTTGTCACAAATACACAGCATAGAATTGTTGCGCCAACTTCTGCTTTAGGTGCTTTTGTTTTCTTTGTAGAACATGTCATTTTAGTTAATCACAGATGCGCCATTTTTAATTACAGTAAGGAGTGGCGTTGTTTCTTCTGATGGATTTGTTGTACTTGTACTTGTAGTTGCACTTGTACTTGTAATTGCACTTGTACTTGTAGTTGCACTTGTATTTGTAGTTGCACTTGTACTTGTACTTGTA
>Ga0115005_10000866_pt1 | contig 23590 bp, 16 predicted proteins | sample ArcOceMetagenome_FD_87163 | JGI IMG/M metagenome (GOLD analysis project Ga0115005, IMG submission 87163) | Marine eukaryotic phytoplankton communities from Arctic Ocean - Arctic Ocean - Greenland ARC118M Metagenome | ecosystem: Environmental > Aquatic > Marine > Oceanic | place: Arctic Ocean...
AGACTAGCAGCAGACACAAGGACAAAATACAAGACTCTTTCCAAAAGACGCATATACGGGGAGTAATCCGTGTACTGGGTGGGGTGTACTCCGAGAGGCTGTTAATAAAATCTTCTTCTGAATAAGAAGAAATAACCACCACCTGAATTGCGCACCGCAATCAACGACCACCGAGCCCGAGAGTTTTTCGAACTTTGGAATCAGATGTCGTAAGCTTTACAAAAAATGATCTTGATTTCAAGAAGCTCACTAAGAAAGAATTTATGGCCGCCACGACAATACCATTTCTGGTGGTTACGAAGGGGCAGACGGGATCAGAGAATTTCTCTGATTGAGCTTTTTTATAGTGTAACTATTTTAATCTTTGCGTTATTATTATTATCATGTGGGGCGGAAGAATGGCCCCTGATACAAGACTAATAGAAAGCCTTGTTTCCATAGCAGCACGCTGTCTGAGGAGAGTCCTCCGAAAATTCCGAGCGATAGATGTATTGAAGAAGGAAGATATTCGAGAAGATGATCTCTTGCATCATTATCGTGTTGGGATTCTAATGCTGCAGGGACGAAAAGATTTAACTACCTTGCGGATTGGAGAGGATTACCCTCCTAATGAGAATATTTTGCTTCAAAGAAAGGTAGGAGGAGATGTTGGTTTTCCAATGGTATTACAGGCTGGACTTCGGCATTTTTTCAAGCAACTGGGGTTCATGTTTCATCAAGGTTTTATAAATGGTGAGACGGCATTTAGTGCTGCCTTGCTATTATTTCAATGACTGGCCGCTGATACTAGAAAAGTGCTTCGAAGTGGTTGGCAACAAGGTCTTGCTTGGAATTGGACCCCAGCACAAATCTGTATCCATTCATGTTGGCCGCGGTAGATGACTCAAGTGAACAATTGGATTTGGTATATTATCTCCTTCGAAAGGACGCTCGAGTAGGTGAAAAAAAAGGTCTTGAAGTCCCACATTCAAAGAAAATGGAATCCAAGAAGCAAAATCAGGCAAGAAGCGAAAATACGGGTGTCCTTTACCTTTTAAAACTGTTGTTGGTAAAATCTAAGAATATCAGTTCAACTTCTATCTGTAATGAACAATGAATCGTTGCTACACTGCCGTGGTCATGAGAGGGGTGGGTGCCGTGCTACTAAATCATAATTTCTTCTCTTTAGTTTTTATAGTTATAATATCTTGTTGATATGTTCTATTCTCATCTCCTTGTTGGAGCTGTTGTTATTAATGGAGTGATACAAATGCCTACCCTTCATGTTTACGTGTGACAAAGAAGTGCAACACCCCGCAAAGCCCATTTGTTTGGATATTTGTCGGTTGTGCATTTCAGATTTGCAGAGAAGATGAAATATCGATCAGTTCTTGTTGCGTATTTATAAACAGGACATTCGTATGGACCAATGGGTCCAAACATTTCTTTCTTGGCTCTCTCTTCATCTTTCCTCGCATTGCCGGTGACATAAATTACTGGAGCTGATACAAATAGTGCCTTCGGTTGACTTTCTACTAAGTGCCCACTTTGACGACTCCATGCAGCTCCATCAAGGAATAAGCCATGAATGAAAATTCCTTCGGCAGGCGGGGCTTTGATTTGGTCGACTCTTTCAAAGTTTGTAACTTCTGTGTGGTATACTACATCGTCCAATGCCCATTTTTGTGCTTTATGCTTTCTCGTGACTTCCTGTTTCATCGCAGTCAAGCAACCGTTTGGATTGAAGAATCCAGTCAACCAGAATGATTTTGGTCTGCCTTTTTCTAGCCATGAACGATACTGTTCATCTCGGTTGAGGAGAGAGGAGAACCATAATCCGAGGGTGGGTAATCTCCAACTAAACTCGTCACCAGTCAACGTATTTTCCCAGGTATGAGGCACCTTTGCATCAAAAATACTGTCTAGAATATCTTGGAGTTCAGCAGTCATTACTACTTCACCATTAATTGCTAGTTGCAGTTGTTGAAGAGTGAAACGAACTTTGCTTATCACATCCTGAAGTCGTTGAATTTCCTGGAACAAGAAAATGTTCATAGGAACGGTCATTCCACCCAGCTTCTTTATCTTGACTCTGTAGTCATCTTCGATGTAATCTTCGGGTAGCCTATTCAATAGATCTGCCGTCTTTTCGAAGACAGTATCTTCCCTTGACACACCTTCGTCGCCACTGCCGCCTTTTGGTTGCGTTTCGCCAAGAGTGTGAAACAATGCAGTTGCCTCTTTAACGCGGAAGGTCAAATCGGCATTGGGATGCAAGCCGAGAATTTCGGGGGAGTCGATTTCAGGAAATTCTTCGATATATTTGCGGTACTCTAAATGATCTGTAAATGAAGGTACCGAGTAGACGAAATCGTTCGGTACTTTAAAGATGGGGTTATCTGGATTGTAAGTGTAATTTTCTTCACAGGTCTTTTCAGTGAGCCATTCTTCAGTGTAGATTCTGTGAAAATATAGTGACGCGATAAAGTAAGACAATGAGCTAAGGCTAAGAATACATAATGCTGAAATAAATAAATAAACCACACAGACCACTGACCTGAAGAGTCTTACGTCGAAACTATCAGTGATTTTACCACCGTATTGGACAGCTGAAACCATGTATTGGAATGTCGACCAGCTGATTGGACCGTTGTAGAGATGCTTTTCAAGAAAGAGTACGCAACTTTGAAGATCACCATTGTTATATTCATATGGAATGCACCAACCAAGAGGTCCAAACTTCCTTCTCTCTTGAACAATACTGTGTAGGAAACAAAGGGCGAAGAGGAGTTGCCTCCATTGAGCAGTATCAACGCGTTCGATTTTATCCTGATCGACCATTACACCTGGAGTGTAGCTCCTCAATAAACCAGCCTTAAGACCTGCTGGAGGCTCATTTGTAACCTTTGTACACATCTGTAATAAACCCAGTGGGAACTCGGGGTGGGGTAAAGCTGTCATAAAAAGTCGGAAATTGGGATCCATGTTCGGTTTCAGTTTGCTAATTAGAGATTCCATGTCGTTCATCAAACCAAGGCCAAGTTCGCAATTCTGCAGTAATACCCATGTGCCATTGACAACTCCGGCATTGATTGCCTTGAAAGCAACTGGTTCTTGTCCTTCACCTAGTGAAATTACTGCAGGTGAAGGGAGCTTTTTCTTGCGGCAAAGCATTTCAATACTTTCAGTAGGATCAGCACCTCTACTCAATAGGAAAATCACGGGTACGTCGGGAGACATGTCATTGTACACCATTTCAATGGTGTCTGTAACTGGTTCAACGTATGTAGGTCCCATTTCTTTTGTGTTTCTCAAAAATTCTTTCGCCATGAGGATACTACGATCGACACGCATACAACGGACAAGTAGAAGCTTCAAAAATGGTCCAATGTCTGACTGATCGGATATCTTTTGTTCGTAATCGGGGATCGACATTTGCTCAGGTTCGTTATCCTCGTACCATCGTTTCCACATACTTTCATTTGCAATCATTTCACCGATGATGTTCGAGAAGAATTTACTACTCTGGCTCAGCTGCACAATATTCAGCCATATATCATTTGTCATCCATTGGAAAGGTTTACTCCTGACGCTGTTGATATCGAGGGCAGCTCCTCCTCTTAAGAAGAGGGTCACATCACTTGGCTTCAGCAATTGCGCTGCAACAAGTATCTTCAAAGCTATCAGTAATACGAAAGTGAGTTTGTCGGACTCGTACAAACCACGATTAACGTATCGGTAGGTCATATAAGTCATAGTGTCGATGATGTTTGCTACTCGTTTACTTGCTAAAGAAGCTTTCTCTGCCTTTTCCATTGAACCCATAAAAATGTCAAGGAATTGAATCAAACTTGTCTGATACATGGTATTTACCAAGCTCATTTCAACAATACTAAAGTAAAGAACTGATCCCCGTGTAGCTGCGGGTCTGAATTGTTCTCTCTTCTCAGCAATATTTGAACGTGTTTCATCTGCGGCAACCAATTTCACGTTGACCTCTGCTGCCTTTGCCTTTGTATTTGCAAGAACTGCAATCAACTCTTCGTCTTCAAGCAAATTGCCGGAGTTACTTGTCAATCTCTCCAAAAGACTAGCATCTAGTTGCATGAGACTCTTAGTGTTTGCGTTCACTTCTTCCAGGACTTGGGTGAGCTGTTCCTCAAGAGCCTTTTGTTCTCTTCCGATTACTTTTCCAAGTAGTTGTTCCTCGAGTCCTTTCAGAGTAACTGTGAAATCTATGAGTGTTGTCTTAGCTTGAAGTTCAGGGCTGAATTTTGGGTTCGGCAGTCGGGAAATAAAGTATAGCTTGAAGTTCGGATCATAGTCCATCGTCTTATCGCTGACAATGATAAATTTCTTAGACCCTTTCCGAATGGTCTGCTTCTCTAGAACTGGATCTAGCATGGGGTCAATAGCGTCTTCTACACCAGTAATGATTAAGCTCTTCCCATTACTCATACAGAATTCTAACTTGTCCTTCAATTTTGGATCTGTTAGTTCAACCAAGCTTTGCCCATTCCATGATGGAAGATCAGATGCTTCTTTACTCCGAATCCAACTCAGTGCTTGACCTTGTGGATCAATCAAAAGAGGGTAGCGGGTACTCTTTGTTACCAATATACCATTCTGAGTCGATAGGGGATCTGTTGGTAAACCTTGGATGTTCCAATCGCCAATAGTTCCAACATCTACTAAAAACGAAACAACGTCTAATTTTCTTGTCACTGGTACGCCACGTGCTTCACAGTCTGCAGTAAACTTGTCATTGATCAAATAATCACGGTATTGTTGGTTAAATGGCCCACAATAGCTCACAAAAGCGCATCCAACAGCGCAATCGCCGACAAGTCTTTTCTTTTGATCACTGAACGTTGCAGCATCTTCCGTCCACCTAGCTTTTTCACCTGCTAATCAATTAATGAGTGCCGAGGCCTGATTCATCTTTTTCTGAAGAGATATCGCACCCTCCTCGATCGCTTTCTTTTTACTCATTTGCGCATCAAACATGGATTGCAATTCGGATAGCTTTTCATTACATGCTGCAAGCCTAGTTTCTGCAGCTTTCAGCGCTTTATTAGCTGCCTCCATCTGTGTTTCCGCTATAGCTAGCGCTTCCATTTTTGGTTTGACGACCTTACTTGCCTCATGATAAAATTTCATCGCTCGCACATATGTACATAATCCTTCCGCTGCTGCACTAGCATTTTTTGCCACCGCAGGGGTGAATTGTTCAATATCGATATATACCGATAGGAACTCAATTGTTTCATCATTCATTAGATCTTTTCCAGTATTTCCAAATTCCACGAGCTGGTTTAAGAAATTCGGATTGCTCATCATCTGCAATGCTTGTGGTTTGAAACTAGGTTCGATCCAAGCTATGTCTGTCTTTGCTACTGTGATGGTACATGATTGAACTTTAGCCAATGGTGCATTGAACAAAATCAGCACGCAGTCGAACACTAATTTGATGATGTCACTGGGATTTGCGAGCTTCTTGATTTCACCGATGTGTGCAGGTTTGATGCTATTGATGGCGGCATTAGCTTGGTCGACAAATGGTTGAGCCTTTGCCAAGTCATTGGTACAACCAGCCTTTTCTTCGCCAATTCTACTTGCATCCTCTTCACATTTGATCTTGATTCCGGCAACCTGTTCTCCTTCTATCTTCGCCTCGTTCGAACTAATTTCAAGACCTTCAAGCATCTTGTTTGTATTTACAGTTGCTTCTTCTAGTTTTACTTGTTCCTTTGCCAAAACAACTTTCATAGCTTCCACGTCCTGTGCACCTTGTACGAGCTTCTCCAGTCCCAATTTAACTCTTCCTTCTTTCTCTTTCAGCGCACTCAGCTTATGCGTATACATGGCTTTGTATGCAGCTATGAAACTCAAATAGCTTTTAGGAGTTTGATAAATTTGTCTTCTCATCATGCTATGATATTCATCTCCAACATCAACAACCATCTTGTGGACCATTCCCATATGAGTAATAAGACTCTCTTTAGTTTCGGGTGTGCAGTCCAATTCGAAATCTTTAATAAATCCACGACTGACGCTCACAAGGGCATCTTCAGGCCAACCGAGAAACCAGTCAACCGTAGGGCTACTGACGAGTCCAGGGAATTTTCTTGCGCGGACAGGAAATTTAGGATTCAATGGAGACATACAAAGAATCACATGAAGATTGTCTCTGACGCAATCAGTGAAGTACTGTTTTAGATTGTCGGGAGTCTCTTCTTGACCAGGTCTGTCCCTCAAAAAGTCTAATCTCAAATCCGCAGTCATTGCAAGCATTTCGTCTTTGGCAAATAGCCCAGGTACTTCACCAGTAGATAGGATTGAATTTATTGTTTCCAAAAAGACTTCATCCTTAATCTCGCTCTCTGTGAAGAGGAATGTAGTTGACTGCCTCTTATGGCCAGCACTCTTATATAGCTCACGGATGTCGTCCATAAGTGAATTGACATTGTACTGTTTTGTGAGAGTAATTTGAAAGCATTTCGATCGGGATATAAATGCGGCGAGACGCGTCAAACTTTGTTTACCACTTCCTCCGACACCGACCAAGAGGCCACTTCCTCTCGGTGTTTCAATCAATCTATTGATTCTGAGTAAATGTTTCAACGCATCTTCGAAAAGAACCAGGTCCATTTTTTTAGAAGGATTTTCCTCATTATACCTTTCAAGAAACATGTGGGATCGTTGACGAATGGACTCGAGTGAGCCTCCATCTTCGTAAACTTTTGGTGCCTCCTCTACAAGGACCTCGTCTTCGTCATAGACATCATCTCTCAAGAAGCTCACCATATGCTTCGGCGTCGAACATGCGTTGGAGTATAGCTGTTCTCCAAATACATCGGACCCAATCTCTTTGGTGAAACTCTCGTAGCTAGCTTTGTCTTTATCTGATGCGAGTTTGTCGCTAAAGACACGATCACATTCGTGCTTCCACAGGCCAACTAGCATATTGGCTGGAGAAAAATTGGTCAGCTTATCTTCCCTTTGCCTAATGCCACCTTCAGTAATGGACTCCTTGGGAGTCAGTAATATCCCTTGGAAAACACGACTTAAATCACGCATGTTAAAGACGTAGTGAAATTTAGCCGGCGTCGGAAGCATCTTCGATTTTATTGTCCTCCATAAGCGAATGGTAGCACTCGTCAACTTGTTCACATTATCTAAAGTATCTCCATCAAAGTCATCTGGGGTAAATCTACCACGAAGCATTTGGCCGTAAATATCATTAATACTGGTAATACTCGGGAGAACAAGATTGAAAATGAAAAAGTTTCGTTTCAAACGATTAGGGATATCGTTCTTGCCTCCACCAGGATGCTGCATAGCTGCTAGATACTGAAGGTCTTCGCATGTTTTAAAATCTCCTCTCTTGTCTTTGTCGAGGAAAGAGAAACCTCCATATTCAACCGCTAAACGGACCAACTCCAACGTTGATTGATCTCCCCACTTGTTTACCTCTGGCATTGACACATCATCAAAGAATATGGTCATTTTCTTCCCATTCGGAGGGCCGTAGTTCTTGCCTCCCCTTTTGTCGAGTTCAGCTTCAATCGAGTATTGGGCCATACCTGGTGTTGTCGCACTGGAGAAATTGATCCGCTTCGTGAGCATTTTGTTTGGATCTTGCTCAGCCAGAAACATCAATTGGACACTTGTCTTCGCTGTGCCTTCTGCTCCGACAATCATTACAGGTGCTTTCTGCTTGTGGATCTGGTCTATCACATACATGGCTCTGGTTGAGTCCAGTGTCGGCACTAAAAGATTTGGAAAATTTAATTTCTCGCCCTTGGGGTACTCCCAGGGGGCTGGACTCCACTTTCCCCACTTCAACGTCTGAGAATTCACAAAGTATTCGTATATACTCTCGTTTTCTCCTACTTCAGGCATGGCATTGTTTGTATCTCTTTCTCTCAGCCATTGATCCAATTTTGATCTGTCGTCGGCTTCTAATAATGCACCAACACTCCAACACAAACTGTAGAGAAACAATTGTTCCATAACAAGATTAACTTTCGACGAGGATGCAATCTGTTCAGATTGAAGACCTTCGGTCAGCCCCTGAAATAATTGAGCAAAACTGGTTATTTTTCCGATTCTCCCATCCTTCATCACCTCATGTGTTTGTCTCGATAGGAATGTAAAACAATGCCCAGGATCCGTTGGTGTGCATTCACCAAACCACTTCTTAATCAATTCTCGAAGCAAGGGCTGCCTACTCGCATCTCGCTTTAGAACCCACGACTCGATCACTGGTGCCCAGTCTAAGTCTGTATCACTAACATAAATGATACCTGCCCTCGAGACTGTCGCAGGTGATGCATTAACAAGCGTCTCAACTTCAAACATCATCTTTACATTGTCTGTCATAGGCATCCGGTCTCCGTTTGCCAAGGTCAAAATTTTGTTGTCGTCTAGAACAGTATTCAAATCTTCAATCCAAATAGCATCGACTGGGCCATCAGCAATAATCCACGTATTATAGGCGTTGTTCCTATTGTTGAATTTTGCCCACATTGCTGCAAATACACCTGTTGTCCACTCGCCACTCAAGGGATCAGTTTCTCCGTACATTTCTTGGGCTCTAAATGCTTTTGGATTAAATCTAGCATCCTTGTATTGTACATTGTTATACTCTTGCAATGTCTCCTTCAAACATTTGAAGATACACGATTTCCCTCCACCAGCAGGTCCAACAAGCATGATACCATGTCTGACCTTTGTCGTTTCGTACAGTTGGATCACCTTCAGCACCCACGAATCATGATAAATCAAACCATGCTTTTCGATTACTCTCCGAAGAATTGTCTCTTCTTCTGGATACTCGCCCTTGGATGGTGGGCTCATACCTGGAAATAGATCTGCCAATAATGAAAGGAAAAGGGGTACATCTTGCGAGACAAGCTTGGACAGATTCATATCCCTCACAGTTCTATAAACCAGTTCCGCTTCTGGTAGATCAATGTTATCTCTCTTCGTTGCGCCCATAGTGCGCAACACAGATAAGATATTTCGGAGGCCCCAATCGTAGTGTCTTTGGTTACTCAGTTGTTCCTTACACGTCGAGTACAATGCAAAGAACTTTGCAGAGAGTATACCGAAATCAGTATATCCAACTGAACACATTTTAACTTTCTTGCTGATTTGGAAATCAGGTGTCATCATCGCTACTCCTCTAAAGAGTGCTTTAAGATTTTCTGGTAGCTCCTGACGACCGGCATATCCAGGGTTCATGGTTATGAAAAATGCGCAAACAGGCTGTAGAGCCACATTTTGGGGATCACCGGGAAACTGAAATAGAGTGACTCCTTGTTTCTTCGCATTCTGAATAGCAAGAACTTGCTGCGCTACGACAGAGAGCACTGGAAGCGTAATTCGATTAAATTCATCAAAGCAGCCCCATAATCCTCCTTGGCATAAACCTTTGAAAATTTTTGCGCAATCTGTGTATTTCATTTGATCTGTACAGTTCGTTACAACGACAAAAATTCCTAGGGTGGTACCCAAATCTTTTACTGTTTCGGTCTAAAACGGGTGTGAGGTATTTGTAATGTAGAAATGGAATTTAGATTATATTTAGAACAAACCATAACTCTTACCTTTCCAGTTCCAGCAGGGCCTGCTGGTGCCCCACCGTAGTACATACCGAGAGCTTGCGCAAGAGTAATGTAACACTTGTCAGTCAAAGGAGTAATTACAAGCCTTTCCTTTGCACCGAGATACTCATACTGATAATTGAAGTCAACGTCAGTGATCGACACAACCGCGGCTCCATTACTGTTTACATCATCACTGCTATTCGGGCGCCAATAAAATCTCGCCTGCTTTAACCAGTCGAAATCGTTTGCATCTTTTACCTTTTTCGCCCTGACTAACTGGGCAAGTTCTTGAGCAATGTCACGTTGGTGGACATGAACCGTGACAAGTGTTTCGATCTTTTTTCGGTTAACCTTCGTACCCAAGTCCTGAAGACACCAACTAGACATCTCTGAAAGAACCTGTAACTGCTTTTGACTATTTTCTTTCATTGCATTCTTTTTGAACTGGCAACTTTCAAGAGCATTTTGAGTTTCGTACGTCCACATTATTTGCACACCCAAGAGCGCGAATTGAGCGATATTTTCATCTACAAGTGGCCTTAACCGCGAAAGATCATTTTGCGCATCAATAATCCCTGCAGCACAAGATCTTGCAAGATCTTTCATTGTAACTCTCATATTCTTTAGAAGAGACATCAGCCAGTCTTCGATATTACCAACTGCTTTTACTGGTTTTGCAAATGGTATGACCTCATGACCGTCTCCGCCGCTACCATGAATCTTATAAATCACTGTCTTGTCCTTCTTATCGTGTTCGACATACTGAATTGCGTCAAACACATTCTCATAATATTCATTCATCGCAAGAGGATCCGATCCCTGCGACAAAATAATGAGAAGCTTTGCATTTGAGACAAAATAAAAGCGCGGGAAAGCATTTTGCTTTTGTTCGAGATAACCCTCTAATGATTTCTGACATTTTTCTAGGTCATTGTACATTGTTGGCAAACAACTCCGCAAGAGTTCATCAGCACAAGCATCTACAACATTGCGACACTCGCTCGCATTAATCATTATCTTGGCCCAACTCTTGTCAACCTTGCTGAACTTTTTCGCCTCCTTTGGCATTTGTTTTGCAATATCACCGCCGGTAAATACAGATTCTAACGCGCACCACATTAATTGTACCTTCACCCACAGTTCCAAAGTGTCTGAGGTCTCGCATAATGATCCTAGTATGTCTTGCGCTAAAGCCCTAAATGGAGCAACGTGACGCATTGTCAACATCGTCTGCAAATTCATTTGCGATTCTTCCAATTCTTCCATCACTAATGGAGTAGCTTTTAAGACATGGATACCTCTATCTTTCCATTCCTGAAAAGAAAACTCCTGCTTTTCCCACTGGGATTTGATCTCGCTCAACTGCTGCTCGATTTTAAGTTGCTTATCTGCTCCATCAGTTATTTCTTCAATTTCTTCCTTCACCGGCAATAAATTGGCATCAATCAAAGACTCCAGTTTAAACTCTGGGTTTCCTATTACGTCAAACTCTTTGTTGCATATCTTCATCAATTGTTCCCAATGCCTGGCCTTGATGGAGTCCTTTGATAATTCCTGCAAGAGGGGCAACAAAAGCTGCATTTCTTCAATTTCTTTTTTCAACTGTGCAAAAGAATCAAATTCACGGAGGCGCCCAGGCAATTTCTTGCATCTTCCAGAGTAAGCATAAATTAAATCACTCATGTCGTCAATATTATTCGCCACAGAGGCCCAGGGCATCATCTTCCATTCTTTTATGGTACGGATAATATCAACATAAAGGTCGAAAAGTTGAGATGCTATCTTAATTTCCTTCTTCGTCTTCTCCAAATCAGGATACTCTTTGTGTTCAAAAGCAAAAATTTCCTCTCCACCTCTATATAGTTCAAACTTGCGCTCTCTAATCTTGAGCTCCTCTTTGAATCTAGAAAGGCGATCAACAGCATCCATCGGTGGAATACCCTGAACCAAAGGGCCATTCGTCTGAAAGTCTGAACGAAACTGTTGGATGTAAAAATTGTGATTGTATCAGTCGTTTGTTTTCAAACCAGATACGCCCGTATATGATATACGTGACGTGTACACAATTCAAACACTTACTTGGCGAATGTCCAAGCCAAAAGCGGTAATGTCATCGACTAAACCATTTTTGAATCCAATTTGAGTCCGAGAAAGTTCGTCATTGCGCGACAGAGACAATGTAACCAACTTCTTCAAATTGGCCTTCAGAACAGTTTTCTTGTCAATCTCTTCTTTATCCATAAATCCTGATGGTAGATTGTGTTCAAGCATTTGATACATATCCATGACCGGATTAATTTCCATCTCGATGGAAGGCTCCTTCTCCCGCACTTCCATGAGAAGATCCATCATGAACCGCAAAGAGTCAAGATCTTCAACCTTTCGTGTCAGTCGCCCCATAGTCATTCTAGTATACTCGGTAATTCGATCTAGCTCTTCTTTAGCTTGGGCATGAAGATTATTGGAATACTTCAAAACACAGAGGAAAGAAAATACATTTACTTAGAAACATAGAATGCCTCATAGGCTACCATCGCGTGGAAAAGAGAAAGTATCGCCTCACCTTAAACTTCCAGTTGTCGCACTCTCGTCCAAGATGCAACTTTAGGTGCTTCGTATTCAATGAAAGCGCACCAATAAGGTGGATAGAGCTTACGCTATCAATCTCAACCTGAATCTTGCCAAACCTCCGAAGTTGCGCTTCATAGTCATCAAGAGTTGGGTTGTCTAATGCAAACTTGTTATATTCCGCATCCTTTTCAGATTTCCACAACCAATCATACTGTATGGGATGAATGTCATTGAGATTAAGGTTTTTTTCATTGAAACGAAGAAAGTACGCAGCCTGCACTCTATGAGTACACATACCTTAACAAAAGTCTGCAAGTATTGTGTAACTGTATTCCTAATGCCCTGGACGCATCCTGTGAGAAGCAAGGCTACACGAACAAGCTCGATATCCTTTGTTATTCTTTCGAAAAAAGTTCGGGGCTCCCCATCGCCTGATTCACCCCATTCAAGAACTGACTTGTAGCAAATGAGCACCGCCTTGGCTGTCGAGTTAATACATGCTTGAATTTCGTCCAATGATGGTGACAGAGAGACATTTGGTGGCATTAGTTGAACATCAACGTTAAAAAATGGCTTTGAACTATTGAGGATTGTCGTTCCACCACGGGATCCGATTCTCTTCTTCAAGGCGTTCATGGAATTTTTAGCTGAATGCAATAAAGCCTGATACATGAAATGATTATAATGCTGACGGAGTTTGTCCATGTCACTCTGTGTGACATGCTCTTGCTGCATCTCAAAACGATAAGCGCATATTTTTGCAATCAGGTCCTCTACGGCGTTTTCAATCTCATTATTCTTTCCTTGCAATTCGGTAGCCTTGGTTGAAATGTAATTCTGTTGCATTTGCACAAAATTTGCGACAGTGAACGATGAATCATCTGGTAAGTCAATAAGTAACGTTTTTGATACGTCCTTCAGATTCTTCTCAATCCTATTTTTGATAATATCATTGATACTGCAGATAAGCTCACGGAGATGCTTCAAACCCAGTTGAACGTGCTGAATATAACTATCAATATTCATTGATGTCCAAGTCAAAGTTACCATTCCAGGGCGCATTTTGTGCTCAATATCATTGAAGTGAGGCCGCTACAAAAGATTAAAATAAATTGTGAGACGAAGAACAAGTGAAAATTTGGTGGGCTTGTTTGTTTGCACCTGATCACTTACAAGAATCATTGCGGTGACTGGAATTACGTCTGCGACTATGCTATCGTACTCCGTTAATGTCCAGTGCAGCTCTGTGTTAAAAGTCTTGAACTTCTCCTCCTGACGATAAAAAGGAAATAGGAGTGTCAGGAAATTATTGTCATGTCGAAATGTGAACGCAAGACTTTGTTGACTTCAATACTAACCTGAAACAATGCAATCTTGGCACTTTCTGGTATCTCAACACCCAGTCGATCGAGGCATTTAGCCTCGCGTATTAGTTGCAAAATTTCTTGGTCAAAGTTGACGTAGAGCTTGCCATCGTCAGGATATCGGATAATGAGTGTTGCTTGTAGTCCAACCTTTGCTTGATCAATAGACTGTATCCAAGCCTTATACCAGAGGAATTCGAACGCAATTAGGGTCCTTGCCACTTTGTTATAAATCTTGATGATACGCTTCGCATCTTTCGTAGACATGACGCCTTGATGAGTTTCAAACTGCTTCATCGGCTCTTCAATACGATTCAAGAGATGACGAGACCAAGTGATGTTACCTGCGACTGGAGGAAGGTTTCTCGAAATTGGCGGATCGTGTTTTTGCTTTTCATATAGTTGTTGTACCTGTTCGATCTCCATACCGTAGTTCTGAAAGATAATGCTCATTTTTGAATCCAGATCCGCCTTGAGCGTATCACGGTGCAAAATACCCTGGAATTTTTTAAGCAGATTCAAGGAATGGCTGATAGACGAGGTACTTTCAAACGAACTGTTTACAAAGTGTTGAAGCCTGCTTTCGAGATCAGCAATATGGACGTTGAATTCGACGTAGTCGCGATCAAATTTGTTGTTATGATAATCAAGGAGATCATGATTCCTAGCTCGAAATTCAGATTGGATTTCATAAAATCTCTCAATCAAGGGCTCCATCCCCTCTAACTTATTACTAGAGAGCGTGTGAAACTGGTCAATAGTGGTGAATAAGTCAATGAGTTTCACAACGCGACGACAAAATAAGTCAATCTTCCCAAAGATTTGCATCTCATTGCAGTCGAACTGTTTTCCATTTGGCATCTGTCTTAGCTTTTTCTTCGTCAGACGATATTGTTCCTGGTAAACTTCATTCAATTTCAAACATCCATCTAGTTGTTTAATTGTCTCTTGAGTGTCCTTGTCCCACATTGTGTGGTTATCTTCCCCAGTCGTCGATATGTTCTTTACACAATTGTGGATTATCTGATCGGTGATCTTGGAGAAGAGCTTGGTCAAGGTACTAGTAGTGTTATAGTACCGAGCAATAGTGTGAATCATCTTGTTGGATCGACAGGAGAGAGAAATATTCAGTGAACATGGATCAAATTCATAGTGTAAATTGCATCGAACTAGATAGGAGTTTACATACCTTGACAGAATTAACCAACGCGGGAATTGCATCTGTCATCGTCCCGACAGTTCCATCGTAGAACGGTGCCACAAATCGCTGCAGAGATGAGAGATATTTGATGTTGTCTTTCGCCTCATTTGCAGATTCAGTGACAGTGACGTCTATCTGCTTCCACCTCCTTAACAATTCAGGGAATTGAGAACCAAACTTTTCACTTGAACCTGTCGACACTTTTGACAAGATTTCAACAATTTGCTTGCAATGGTCACTTTGAAATTGCTCAGTGATGGAGTTCAATCGCTGCATCCGACCTCTCCAAAAGTCGAGCTCTCCCTTTGGACCCACATCCCGAAAATCTTGGGCAGCTGCCTTTTTCGCCTTCTTTGCTGGATGTTTGATCTCACCCGATGGCTTGGAAAGGTAGCTTTCAATACTTTCACACCATCCTTTAAGAAGCTTTTCCATGTTCTCGACCAACTCTGGCTCCTTTTCGAAACGCTTGACGATGGCGTTCATATCCACAGATTCACCGTTCTGAAATAGATTTTGCTCTGAAATCCTTAGTTCAAGTCCACAGGACAAACTGTCCAGAGCCGCACCAACATTACAAGCGAACCGATCCATTTCAAACCCAAACTCAGATTTCTGCTCTCTATTGGTACATCCCCATTCAGTTGACGTTGAAAAGAGCGGTCCATATTGCGATGACAGCATAGCTTCAATTGTTTTAAGGGGAGACGCCGCAATCTCACCATACAGCAATGAAGTATCATTTTCGACATTCACGTCTATCGGTGCCCCAGATCGAACGAAATAGCAGCTCTGAAACGATGTTAGATTAACATTGTTTTTCAACATATATGAGCAAATGGATCACATCCACTTACCTTCGACACGAATGGGATCGTATCACCATAGCTCGCAACGAACTCAGGCTTTGATCCTTTGAATTTTTTCTGTGTACGAAAAAGAACAGGTCGAAAAAGAACAATCATTAAAATCCAGCTTCAACAAGGAAATGAATAGACTCAACCAAGATCCACTTACATTCGTCGAACTACTGTGTTCTTGATAGTGGACGAAGAGAACATTCTTTCCTTCACCTGCGAACAAGGCGTTGAATTTGCTCAGGACCTGTGACTTTCGAATAAAACCATGAATGTTTGCATCGTCAACATCTTGATCCTGAAAGCAATGCTTGATTCGCTCAATACACCAACGGTGCCTTGTCGATAGCGCCATTCAGTCGATCGATTACGTCAAAAATCACAATACCATGCGACGCTGAATTCAGCAGTGTTATGTTGATGTTCAATAATGTTATCTGTCACAACACCGAATCGAATCCAGTAAAATAGTGACTGGAATTTTTGTGAGTCGAATTTCCAATTTTAAAAAAGGGAGTTCAAGATTTTAAAGTTCCATCCATTGTCGCTTGGTCAATGTCAGGTAAAAGGTCAGGGCATTCTTCTCATCCAGTACGAAATGGAGCACGTGATTTAAAATGTAAATCTAGCCATGTCAAAGACAGTTAGTTTCCCTGCCTTGAAATGGTTGCGGAGCAAAGAGATCAGATCAGATGAGATCAGATCAGATTTACAACTTCAACAAACTATACTATGATGCCGATGGGTCTCCAACCTCTTTTCCCTCTTCGCTAGTAGACTTTGTATTATTTGTTTGCCCAAAAAATGTGTTCTTGATGAAGCTGCCATTCTTTCCACCTTGCGAATGAATCCAAGCCATCCTCGAGTCCCCCTTGTCAAATCCACGCTTGCTTCTTTCTCTAGCTTCCCTTACTGTTACTACAGAAGCATCAATCATTCTATCAGTAGCGGCATCCCAAGTAAAAATATGAACTTCCTCTTCTGATAATGGAGCAGGCTCATTCTCTAGCGCCCACTGGATCTTTTCGACGCATTCTTTCAAAGTCTTGTATGGAAGGCAGTTGGAAAATTGGAAAAAGAATTCATTTGAAATGTGCCTCGGAATAATGACAAACTTCCCCATAGCCAACGCCTCAGCAGTTGTCGTGCACAATACCTCTGTGATTGAAGGGTTTAAGAATATCTTATGGGGCATATTTCGGAGCAGGGCGTGGTCTTTCACACCAAGGAAACGAGCTGGAATTGGAGTTCTTCTCAATTCAAACAGAGTCTTTGGCGGATCAAACCGATAAGAAAGGTCGCCATGTTCACTATCACCAAGCTCATCTTGCGTAAAGGTCATTTTGAAACCAGCTTTCAGTGCAGAGTCGGCTAGATTCATTGCTGCTTTTGTTGTAGCAATACCCGTGCTAATTGATCTCCCTGACACATCACTTAAAATGGAAATTGGGTTTGCTTTCTCAACATCTTTTGCATCCACATCATTATTTGATGAGCCATTTTCTTCCACTAGGCATCTCCGCTCCATAACAACATCATCAGCTGGAGATGCTCTGCTGTCATCGTCTGAAACTTGGACCTCAAACCCTGCATTGATGTAATCCTTAGCATTCTTATAAGCATCAGGTACGTGTACCTTCGAGTCACCACTGGCCTTTGATATTCTTAATAACTCATCCCGAATGGACGGAGCGTTAAACAAATCTGTACCTGCTTCTGCTTCTCCACCATCTTCGCTTCCAGCACTACTACTCGTACGTGTAGGACTCGACTCAATGACACCTCCATCAGAAGAAGCATTAGGTTGCATTCGACCATGGAACGCTCTTTTAATTTCCAATTCATCTGGACCTCCGCCATAGACGTCAATGGGAAAATATTTCTTTTCTGGATGAGCCTTGCGATACGACTCTTGGACTTTCAACATGCGATCAAAACCCTTTGCCCACAGCAACTTTCCAATAAAGTAAATTGGTGCATATGCATCATCATCTTTTTTGTCCTGATCTTCTTGTTGGTCTTTTGCGAGGAAATCACCCCGAACCCCATGGACATTAGAAGTGACCTCCTTCCATTTCGCATAGCTCGGAATAACACCACTCAGTCTAATCACTTTGTGACAGTATGCTCTGACAACGATGGAACTTAGCATATTGATAACTGGAGCGCCAACAATAGTAGTTCCAATTCCATATTGTTTCATGTAAGCTGAGTAATTCGTATGAATAACGCCAACAACAAATCTGAATTTATGCGACCAGCCCAACTCATTGAGATTACGTCTTGATTCATCTGCATCACCTTCTTTTGAATCAGTCACTACATCCGTTTCGCTCGTTCCCATCTCCTTATTTGCAATATCCAATTCTTCATTTCGTGTACCGCCCTTAGCGGACAATGACTCAGACTCTAGTTCAGTTGCATCCTCGTCCTCGTCTCCGCCGAGATCATAAGAAACATCAACACCAATATCAGGCACACGCATCCAATTCAGATGCTCGGGTTCTTCCAAAATCGCAATATCCGCTTCTTTCGAGGGTATAAGACTGCATATGTCCACCTTGGGAAAAATAGACCCAAACGCAGTCCAGTAGGCAGCATCGTAGAAGAGAATGTCGAGGTGCTCCATTTCATCCTTCATTCCACACATTTCATCAGCGTAATTTTTGATCCATTCAATCTGCTGCTCTTTTCCCTTCTCCCCGGTCTCGGTAATATGACCGCCGCAGAGTTTTTGCGCATCTTTAAAATCTACCAGCCACGGAATGACAAGCGTGACCTTTCCAGGTTTCGGATTCAACGAACCCCCACCTGTACCTGTACCTTCACTCTCATCATGAACATTACCATTTCGATACAGATGCAAACGGCGCCGAACAAAGTAAAGTGCTCTAAGAAAGGGATTGATAGACGTCCCCGTTCTCCACGGCAATGCCGCGGTGGTCACGATCCACATTTGCCGTGTGGGATCAGATAGATCCGAGAACTCCATCGGATCATCCAGACCCTCTTCTTCTTCTTCTTCTTCTTCCTCGTCAGAGTCCCTTGATAGGATATCTTGGATTTTGTCTTTTGTGCCGCAGTCAAAGTATGACTTGGTCAATTTCGTTTCAATCTCATCATCTTTATTTGCATTCTCATTGCTTACGATCTTCTGATCATTTTCATTTGTGACATTACGTGGTGTATGTGTAGTTTGGTCTCTCATATTTGAATTGTTTTATTAAATAGCCCCAATTTGAAGTTGTTTGATACCAAGTGTGTGCTTTGTATTATTCTTAGGTGTTGCTTTTTGGTATCAAACTATCGAAACCTATCAGATGATGAGATGTATTTACTGTAACTGCTGAATGAATCAGAGTGAGAATTCAATAAAATTTCACCGTCGTGGTGGTGGTTCACCGTCGTCCATCCGTTGATTTTTGTGGGGTGTTTTTAAAAAACTTCCGAGTCCCGTTTGAAGGGGCGCGAGGAGGGAAGGAAAAATCGACCCTCATCTTTCACGAGAGCAACGAATATCTTTTTTGCAACAGAACAAAGACACAACAACCCTCTACTCTACTACTCTCCTCTCCTCTTTGCCTAACCTTTGAACACCCACACAATGCCTATTGATAGACAACACACTATGTTTGCAAGATCACCACTTCCTGATATAGATCTTGAGGACGAGCCAGATTCATTAATTGAAAATGTAAAGGATGCGGGCGAGCATAGCAGGTTACGTTCTTCAGCAGGTCTGAAGAATTTGCAAATATTGATCGCTTCTGCCAAGCAGAAGCTTTCTTGCTGTCTTGGTGAAGAAGAGGTTACGAAAAGTGGTATCCTTGGGAAAATTCGTGGTATGTAATGAAGGATGAGCAACTGCGATGCGACGTGTATGTATTCAGGACATATTTCAATTTTGAAGAGATCCTGGCGAAACGAAAGGGCGATGTCATGGGGTCAGCATGGTCACAAGCGCTTTCAGAGAAGAAGCATGAAAAGGAAGGAACCCTTTGAACCAAAATAAAGATTTCGAGTTTAGGTGCAGAATTGGGTTGGTTTATTAAAATGCGAGTTTAAAATGCTACAGTAAGCTAAAGAATATTTTGTACAATGAATGAAGACAAGCAATCATCTCCTTTTGCACCAATAGTACCAACATATGGTGATTGATTCTAGCTCATAAACATACACTTCATGCAAATGAACGCTTCTACATGTACCATAACTAATACTACCAAGGATTGTTGAGTTGCTTCTACATTCGAGCCTGCCTGGAATCGTCTTCAAAAAATGACGACCCCCTTTTTGCTTGTTGCCTATTTTTGTGTCGTTAAATGATTCATACTTGCAATCTTTATGGCTTGATCCCTCTGATACTTTACCGGTGCTACTGTACTCTATAAGCTACTAGTCTGTTAGCATCTCGTCGTTCAACAAAGTAACTACATACCCCGGTCCCGGTATGTACTACATCCAAACCGACCACCACCACGTTCAAGTAAAAGTTGTTGACACAATTTGAGGAAAAATTCTGCAAGAAAACGGGATTAGTCCCGTGTCCCGTGGGAACGGCAGGGACAAGAGTCTACAAGGACCTTCTCTTTATTCTTTCCTTCTTTCTTCTTTTCTTCGGTTTGGGGTGGTGTCTGACGTCACAATGTTATGAAACAAAATCTATTTGCCATCATCAAAACATCAAGCAAACCATTACATTATTACTTATTACTGTATCATATCATAGTATGAATACACTCATCACTCATCACTCATCTCAACTCATTTTTATTGTAACCTGTACGTGTACCGTACAGAGAACGGACAGAGTAAAATTTCATTTCTATTGAAGATGATGAAACGAAACATTCTATCACGAGTACGCATACACGTTCATCACCGATCATATAATGCATGTACCGAGAAATTATCAGTCCGGAATAGATCTTTCTCATCAGTTCCTTCATATCAAGTTTCGAAAAGATTTCCAACTCATCTCGTATTTGGAGCAAACACCGACGTTGGAAAAACTGTTGTTTCGACGGCCCTCGTCAAATCCAACGTTGATAGCAACCAAAGAGTAAACTACATCAAACCTCTTCAATGTGGCGGCAGTGACGAATCGTTTGTACACAAACATCTTGATGGAAAGTTGGACGCAAATCATGGCACTGGTGGTGGACTACATACATTATTTGAATGGAATACGCCTGCTTCACCCCACTTGGCATCTAGACTAGAAAATAAACCTGTGAGTGATGATATGGTACTATCAACTCTCCAATCCAAACTATCAACAATAACCAAAAGCAAAGAAAGCAAGATATGGATAGAGACGGCAGGTGGGGTGTTATCCCCTTCCTCTGCCTCTCCTGAAAATACACGCCCAAGACATGCGAACGAGGGACCAGATTCATGGGGATGGTCGACTCAAGCCGATTTGTACAAACCGATGCACCTTCCAGCAATCTTGGTTGGGGATGGTAGACTCGGTGGTATCTCCGCTACCCTTTCAGCGCTGGAATCACTAATTTTGAGAGGGTATGACGTTCATGGAATAGTGTTGATTGACGAGAGTGAGGGAGAGCACGGGAGCAATCTTCCTGCTTTGAAAGAGTATGCTAGTAGATGCATGGCATTAAGAGGTGGGGGTGGAAGACCACTGTTAAGGAGTGAAGATAGTATTGTATCCCTACCACCTTTGCCTCCACTAGAAGTTCCACTAGATGGCTGGTTTGAATCCAGCCAAGTGAAGGAACAAGTGGAGAGATTTGACGGGTTTCTGAATGGAGCATGGGGTGGGCACGTTGAGATTTTGCAAGGATTGAAAGGAGGAGGTTTAGATTCTTTGTGGTGGCCATTTACTCAACATCAAGGACACGACTCTGCTACCTTAATCGATGGTGCTGCTGGAGATAACTATAGTATTTTGACTGAAACAGAGGATGGGATGGAGCGCACGGACCATTTTGATGCCTGTGCATCGTGGTGGACACAGGGTATGGGACATGGCGATACATCTCTCACCCTAGCAGCAGCTGCGGCAGCTGGAAAATTTGGACATGTCATCTTTGCAGATAATATACACGAACCCGCAGTAGCGTTGGCAGACCGATTGCTGCATTCTAAAAGTGGTCCTGGCAGAGACTGGGCATCTAGAGTATTTTTCACTGACGACGGGAGCACAGCAATGGAGGTTGCCATAAAAATGGGCATGAAAAAGTTTATCCACAATCGTGAAGCCAATGGCGATGGTGATTTGAACGGCATGAAATTGACTGTATGCGCACAAAAGGATTGCTACCACGGAGACACCCTCGGTGTCATGGATGTTGCAGAACCAAGTGTCTTCAACGAAGGTCAACACCCCTGGTTCGAATCAAAAGGTTTATTTCTATCATATCCCACTGTGAGCTATGTGAATGGTTCCATTGGAGTCAGCGCTCCTTCAGATTGCCCTGCAGATGATTCCATGATTTCATTTGATAGCATTGATGATGTTTTGAATATTGATGAAAGGTTATCTTCAGATTTGTACCGACACTATTGTGAATTGATACAAAAGGAATTGGTTACTTATCAACAAGAAACAAATCAGTAAGTCACGAAACTCTCAAAAACGTTTTCACCCTCTTTCCATATTCTTCCCACAAAGTAAACTTACACCAACACACCCTACCGTACCCTACACTACACTACACTATATCAATCTAAAACAAAAACAAAAAGACTAATCGGCTCAGTCATAATCGAACCAGTGCTCCTCGGAGCAGGCGGAATGAAATTCATAGACCCCCTCTGGCAAAGAGCCCTAATGGACATCTCCAGATCCCAACCAACCCCCATCCCCATAATCTTTGACGAAGTAGCTGCAGGCTTGTATCGCGTCGGCGTCTCCTCCTGTCGTGAAATCATTCAATCCGATCCGGACATTGCGGCGTATGCCAAACTTTTGACTGGCGGTTTGGTCCCCATGAGCGTTACGCTTACGACTGAAGAGGTGTTTGAGACGTTTTTGGGGGATAGCAAGGGTGAGGCGTTGTTGCATGGTCATTCGTATACGGCTCATCCTGTAGGGTGTGTGAGTAGCATTCATGCCCTCGATACTTATGCTGAATTGTTTGAGAGCGATGACGGCGTTGATTATAAAAAGGCATATTTTGATCCAGAGGTGGTGGCGGAGTTATCGAGATTGCCATTGGTGCAAGAATCCATGTCGTTGGGTACCGTAGTAGCCGTAACGATGGAACCGGATAGTAGTGGTGGGAGTGGCTATACAGCCGCGGGAAGGTCCAAGCCTGTAGTCAAGCATTTGTTGGAGAATGGAGTTTATTGTCGTCCTCTTGGAAATGTGGTTTACATTATGGTTTCCCCGTTGACGAGTCGGGAGGAGTGTGCGAGATTGTGCAATCTTTTGACGGATGCTATTTTGGCGTTGGATGAGAAGTAGATTTTTGTCTAATTGTATAAATGATTGCAGAATGATGTGAATGATTTTGAATTTGAGATTTGGTGGGAAGAAAAATGGAGAGGGTAAAGTGACATTGAGCATTTCATTCCCGTGTAAGGGGGCTATAGTATCTCACTGATTGCCATGCTGATTGTCGGTCATTGACACACCTCAACACTCACACTCAAACACGTCGTATTTGCACCACAATCACAACAACATATCCATTGGTAAATTAATTACTAAATCAATCATGGGATTGTGTAAATCTAAGTTAGCTGTTGTGTTGTCGTCGAATCAGCAGGATAGTTCAACAACTACTGCTCTTCTTGAGTTGTTGTCCAATCTTGGTTCAACCCTTGGTTCAACTACATTGGCAGAGTCTTCCCCCCTCACAACAGTCATTGGTGATGAGATTCAAGGGGGATATAAATGGTCGGATTTTGTGGATGGAAATAATGGATTTTTGTACGGCATTCCCTTCAATGCTCGCCGTGTTGTCAAGTTTAATCCCCTCGACAAATCTTTGACAGAGATTGGACCTGATCTCGGTGAGGGTCAATGCAAGTGGA
>Ga0115005_10000868_pt1 | contig 23570 bp, 19 predicted proteins | sample ArcOceMetagenome_FD_87163 | JGI IMG/M metagenome (GOLD analysis project Ga0115005, IMG submission 87163) | Marine eukaryotic phytoplankton communities from Arctic Ocean - Arctic Ocean - Greenland ARC118M Metagenome | ecosystem: Environmental > Aquatic > Marine > Oceanic | place: Arctic Ocean...
CGCGCAAACCATTTTCACAACTGGTGTAATTCGTACGTACACTTTAAGGTCATAAAAAGTATCAGCAGCACCATGAAATACTCCTTAGCAGCTTCCATTTGTCTTCTTTCTGTGCAAGCCAATGCATTTTCATTACAAGATTCGAGAATTAAAACATTCGCGTTCACGGATCAGGCAGAGCTTCGCATGGGAAAGAGTAATACGAGCTTTGAGAATTTGAGCAGTCCTATAGTTTCGGCCCTAAACTCAGCATCCATCGCCGAACCACGTTTACAAGAAGCAGTAGAACCAACCATTGATGAAGAAAATACCAAGAGCTACCTAGATGACGGCTTCGTATTTGGTCTAGAGGGATCGGGCCTCAAACGGCCCAGAGGAAAAGCTGTCCAAGTGGTTGTCGAGGGTGATTCACTCGAGTCACAACCTCATCACATTGCACTGGTATCTGCCACATTTGCCGGTCATTCTCTCTTCGCCATGAATGCCATTGCTCAGTTGGGTGCCATCTACAATGGTAATATTGCTCTTACAATTGCGCAGTCCATCGTTACCCTCCTCAGTAGTTGGTTAATAGCTGATCTTGGCAGTGGCATTCTCCACTGGTCTGTTGACAATTATGGTAATGGCAGAACTCCAATCATGGGAGGACTTATTGCTGCATTCCAAGGTCATCATTCTGCTCAATGGACCATTACAGAGCGAGGTTTTTTCAATAACGTTTCGAAGCTATGTATACCATTCGGTATCCCAACTGTCGCAGCTATCTCGCTGTTGGCCGGCCCCAGTCATCCCATGGTATCACTATTTTTCACTTCCTTTTGTTCACTTGAAATCCTATCACAGGAATTTCACAAGTGGAGTCACATGACTAAAAAACAACTGAATCCCTTCATTATGGCACTTCAGAATTGTGGAGCAACTATCGATAGGATTTCGCATGCTAATCATCACGTAGCACCTTTTGATGGGAACTATTGCATTCTTTCAGGCTTTTGGAACAAAATGCTGGACCAAAGTTGTTTCTTCCGTAGATTGGAAAAGATTGTTTACGATTACAATGGAGTAGAGAGCAATGCCTGGAAGCTCGATGCAAAGCTGAGGGCAAAAACTCTCAGCGGGGATTACTCCTTATAAATCCATGACTGAGATCTGTAGTCAAGGATTGAAACAAAATGTAAATTGTGTAAGTACATGTAGGATGCACTGAGAGGAAGGAAATGCTACAAATAAAAATTTAAAATGTGCTACACGTAACGACTTATCTGGATGTGGTTGTATCATGATCTTGCTATGTAGCATTATGTGTGTTGAAACATGATGTATTTGAAAAGCTATCTATTGACATATTGAATAAGACCCATCATATGCAGTTCGTTCTAAAATCGAAATCGAAAAACAAAAATAGTATATACGGATATGAATAAATTTATGTTAATTTCGATTTCGATGCTGAACTGGGTCGAACTCTGACAGCCAGATACCACCATCGACAGCAGGCCAAAAGATTTCGATGTGAAATATTTCACCTCGAAATCTTTTCTATTTTGATAAATTCGATTGGAATTTCAGTGTTTATTTCCTCCTTCATTGTCATCATGATCACCAGCAACTCCAAGATCTATTGCATCAACTAATTTACCATTATCAACAACAAGGTGCGATTGAATAGACGGGATGATGATGTTTTCGAACCTTTCGATGGTGTTCCAACCATTTGGAGATAGTAATTTCCATTCGTAACTCGCGATCGTATAAGTATCGTTCCTTCATTCTCTCAAGAAGTGGAGATGCGGTTTCCTGTTCTCCTCGTTATTCATTTTTTTCATGATTCAAGAGTCCTTACCTCATTGGTCGTACGTGTAGTACATTAGTATCTACTTTGTCTATTGTTTCTACTTGCTCGCGTTTTTTATCACTATTGGGCAATGCTTTAGTTGCAGTGATCCCAACGTGCTTGGTATCGTTGTCTTTTCCGTCATGTTCGCTATGATACTGGTATCATCCTCAAATCATACAAATAGAATTGTGTCCTCCAAGCTTCAAAGAAAACTTCTACAATATATGCCATTCTCGTCGCTCACATGTCACATGGGGCGCCAATCTCATTTTACACATCTATGGACCATCTGAAAAATCATGTGGAACCACCGGAACAACAAATTCCACGACGACCCTATTACTCTTCAATTTCGAACAACTTTCCTTGATGACTCCCTTACTGCGGGATGACGCAGAGGCCTCGACTCTCTCCCGACGCACTTCGACGAATCTTTTGCATCTACCTTAGCCAAACTCCTGCCATATCCTCTTCGCCAAAGAATGTCCTGACTTCGCCTTATCAAAACTAGTCGAGAAGTTACCAATACTTTCTCCGTCCCCGGTCAACTTCGTCGTTGGCTAGGAATTCGATCAAACAACCCCCGACTCTAACACGATCTCACTTAGAATTTTGTCTCTGCTTGGAGTTATCTACCAGTACTTCTACGGCGCGACCAAGATTTTTCATATGGATATCCTTACTTACCGAAAGGTGTGAACGATCGTAACAATATCCAAGGTCGTTTTGGCAGCGACAGCTACCGCTGGTTTGTGGGTCCATGACTTTTGGACACATACCGTCAAGTCAAACGACGTGAAAGCCTTCGCGGCATAGTCTACTATGCATTCAATGAGTTATTTATTTTAGAATTGTGTCCTTGAGATTATTGGGAGAAAAGCTGATTGGAGAAGGGGGGGAAACGCCCCCCCCATCAACTTCTTCCCCATTTTCACTTTCACAAAAACTGTCAATAATTTTCAATTTTGAACCAAAACGAGAAACTAAAGGAAGTCAAGCAAGCAAAGCCGGCTTGAAAGACCTTTGAACCAAACACAACTATAAATCACAACAATTTCCACTATGGAACGGTACGTAATCAAAACATCCATCTGTCCTTCGAATCCATCAAGGCATTGCATTACCTTTAGAGTTGTTGGTGATCTTTAAGCGAGCAATTCTTGTCATTTTTCCAAGATGTTTTTAGTTGACCGTTGCTCAGTCTTGCTCTCGGTACAAAAGTGCTGTAGACTCTACACACCCCAAATTCAAACCCACTTTTTCCTAACCAAACTAAAAACAAGGAAACGCTGCCCTTTGTAACTGTATCATGTCTCAAGCACTCACCATTTATCTAACATACTCACGCATACACCACTTGAAAATCAAACAGTTATCAAAAAATTGAAAAGCCTGGCTCCAACCTCGGAGAAGGAACATATGGCGTCGTCTACAAAGCACGCGACAGACACACGGAAGAAATCGTGGCTCTCAAACGAATCCGCCTCGAAGTAGAAGACGAAGGCATCCCCTCCACCGCCCTCCGCGAAATCTCCCTCCTTCGCGAACTTTCCCACGAAAACATCGTCCAGCTCAAAGACTGCGTCCAGGACGATGGAAAATTATACCTTGTTTTTGAATTCCTCGATCGGGACCTCAAGAAATACATGGAATCGTGCTCGGGACTTCTCACGCCCGATCTCGTCAAGAGCTACCTTTACCAGTGCGTCAGGGGGTTAGCATTCTGTCATTCGAGGGGGGTCATGCATCGCGATCTCAAACCGCAGAACTTGCTCGTGTCCAAAGATGGACGGTTGAAATTGGCGGACTTTGGATTGGCCAGAGCTTTCTGTCCGCCCATTCGCCCTCTCACGCACGAAGTCGTGACCTTGTGGTATCGCCCTCCTGAGATTCTCTTGGGGTCTCAAACGTATGCGCCACCCGTGGATGTGTTTGCAATCGGAACTATTTTTGTGGAAATGGTGACCAAGCGCCCGTTGTTCCCCGGGGATAGTGAGATTGATCAATTGTATAAAATCTTTCGGCAATTGGGAACGCCTAATGAAGATGTGTGGCCTGGTGTGACTAGTCTACCCGATTGGAATGCGTCATTTCCCAAGTGGTATAAGAGTTCTTATCACAAGACAGTATTGGAAAATTTGGAACCAGAGGGGTTGGACTTGTTGGAGAAATTCCTAATGTACAGTCCGAAAGACAGGATCACCGCCAAAGATTCTTTGAATCATCCTTACTTTGATGATTTGGACAAGGATTATTATGAGGGGAATGGAAACTGAGAACGACACTGGGTGATGTTGCAATGCTCATTGAACAATAAATGAAAATGAGAGAGATCGTGTCATACTGCAATTCATTTCATACTCATGCGGATCGTAATACAGAAATAGATATTACTATTGGGTTTCCGACGAGTTTGAACAAAATTTTGGCAGAATGATAGTAAGATGCATAAGATGTTCCAGGAGAGTAAGTCAAGGATGCAGTATGTTGCAGTGAGTGAGTCTATTAGGCATGACTTTGTTAAGTCAAGGGGCATGTAGCTATTAGATACGCACTAAAATAATGAATGATATGCAGAAGATATTGATACATTGGATTGATTCATCAAACGGATCCTAACAATATGTTCCATAATCTACACGTAGTTTCAGAGTTAAGTTGGGCATACCTTATATTTCATTGTACATGGTTCCCGCCAATCAAACATCAAGAACTGTCTAGTAGAAGCGCTATATCTCAACTACGTACACGTACATGTACCAACACTAAGTGAAAACAATATAATATAATTGTTTACCTTTTGATCGATGGATGTGCGAAGAGGTCAAAATTATCGATCAGGGGGGAATGAGAATGCCCCTGCATGGCATATTCTTCCTAATCTACTGATTACAAATCATCATTCCCATTATCTTGAAATGGCTTCCTGAAACCAAGTCCACCTTGATATTTATCGTGTCTCCCTTCAAAATTGGCTCAGAAAGAACTATCGTTTGAGATAACGTGAGGGAATAGGTGTAGTTGGCATTGGCATGGACACCTGAGATCTCCTCCTCCGACACAATTGCCACCTCTCCATCACCATTTATATCGCCTCCATCTGTAGCTGATGCGATCTTCTTCACACGCGATATAGTGAACTTTGCACGGCTATCTTTCCACTTTTCTCCGTACGATCGAATGAAGTAAATAGTCACGGACTTCACATTCTTCGCGATCTTGTCAAACTTAAGGCTGAAGGTTGCATTAGCCTCCGTTGCTACCCAGCCGACTTTGTTTCCCCAACCTTCGGCAATGTTGTTTTCAGTTGCCCAACCTTTTCTAGAAACACCATACATTCTTGTCATAAACCAATTGATACCATCTTTGCCATATCCACCAGGCGATGAAATCCAGGAAACAATGCATGGATTCAAATCTTTTTCATCTGTGTTGTTGGCGGTGGAAGTACAATTCATATCGACAAACGACTGGTGGGCTACATCGAGAGCGGCAGTAAACTCTTTTGTGGCATTTTGCAGAACCATTTCACGCGTAAGAGGTGGAGGGAGAAACAGCTTCTTCTTCTTCATCGTATCCTTCAGAGAATCTGGACCATCGGCGTCAGCGTCGGCAACAGGAGTGGCAGTGCCGTTAGTCATAGCATTATTGTGCGCCATCCTTGCGTAATGCTCATCATCGCAATAGTTGCTCAGCAGTTCTAACGATGCAAACCCTACCGACCAAGCAATGGTCTGGTGTGCCCAATGGCCATAGTGCACATCATTTTCATTGAAAAAAGTACCGTCAGATTTATCCTGATAAACAATATCCCTCACCACTTCACCGTAACTGATACCAACAGTATCGTACCATCTAGCTAACTGAGTCATTGCAGTGCTATAGGACAGCTCTCCCAATAGCCACGGTTGCTGTGGCCCCAGATAGTCATCGACATGGACAACGAGAGGCTGAACAGTACATTGTTTTGATTGCAATGCTGCCCTGACAAATGCTTGCAAACTCCTTCTCACTTGATCCATGACAATTGTCACATAATCAGCTTCTGGCGCTATGTCCCACGGGGGCAGAGAATCATTGGTTGAATAAGAATTGATGATTACATCGGGACCCACTTTCGAGAGATCATCTGGATACATCCAATACTTGACCATATTTGTCCCAACAATTGACGATGTCCCTCCAACTCCAAGATTGTAGATCTTCACTATATCCATTTTTGCAAATTGATTCAAGAGAAGCTCCAGCCTTTGGGGCCATGCACATTTGAGATTAGACATTCCCTTTCCATGACATCCTCTCCCAATGGTTACTGAACCACCAAATACAGCAACACGTAGTGGTGGGTTGTTCTCCGGGTCTTGGATGCGCTTCTGGACAATCTCTACTACATTCTTCACGATGCTGTGGCTAAATGTTGGCATGTGCATCGCTGCTCTTCTCATGCGAGAAGGGGGTAGTGTCTCTTCCAATAGGGTATGCATCTTGGCATCTTCTTCGTCCGTAAGTAATTCAGGAATGAGAGGGTTTTTAGATGCGTCCATTATCCTAGGGAGATATTTCTGCCAAAGGCGAGTAGCAGTGAAGGGTTGAGAGGGGAAGTATGAACAAACTTCATGAGGTTCGAATACAGACGACTTTGGTTCCAAAGCCGTCGTGTTCTCTTCCTCGATGACTTCTTTAGTGGTTTCGTCTTTGGCATCTAGTTGTTTCTTCGAAACTTCGAGTTGTTTCGTCAGCTCTTCTATTTTCACCTCATCTTGAACATGGGTATTTTTCATTTGAGCAAGCTCTTCTTCTTTTAGCTTCAATTCATCTGTTATCTCTTGCCGCCCTTGCCCTGTTAGGGCCACAGTAAGTGTACTGTTGTGCAACTCCTCCAATTGTTTTTCCTCCATGACATGATTGAATACGGAGAAAAAGATGATACCTACAACAACGAAGATGAAGTATTTTGCATTGATTGCCCTCATTGTTCCTATATTGAAAGAAGTAGCGCTTTCTTAATTTCGTCACGAGAAACTTCTTGCAATGTCTTCCAATTACAAAGTATGTCTTTGCGTTGTGGGTTGTGGACTGCTACAAGTATGTACTATGCTTTTTTTGTAGCTCGGTTGGGTTCGGTCGTTAGTTCGTTCAAGGTTCGTTGCCCCCACCAACGGCAAAAACTCGTATTCGGGACTGTTGTATTCATTCGGGCCTACTGTACCTACTGTATCATATCGCTATTTTCGCAGACTGTGGAAATAAATGGGCAATTTCAAATTTAAAAAAAAATAAAAACATCTAATTTAACCCTCTTTCTACGGTGGGAGCATACTCCTCGTATGAGTGGAGCATAGCAAGGTGGGAGAAAGTTATTCGCAATTCACAAGGATTGCACAAGATGCTTCTTCTACTCTATTGCTTTACATTCATTAAAGTTCAAGGGTCTGTTTACTTTCATAGAGATTTTCTTTTGATGCATCAACATTAATCGCACCTTCTATCTCTGTTTCCCTTGCAATAGCATCCTGAATGGTTTTGAGCTGAACATCATATCTTTTTTTTGCGCCCGTATTGACTTGACTCGGATCATTCAATACATGGCTCCAATACTGCTGAAATATTGAGTATGAAGCATTCATTGTGAATTGACATAAAACTCCCTTTGTTAGCCTATCCTCAAACTTCAAGAAATTGCCATTCTGAATATATACCTGTGCTAGCTGATGATTTACGTCGCAAAAGTCAGGATCGATCTCTTCAGCCATTTGAAGGTGGTATAAAGACTGTTCCAAATCCTTCGTTTCGCCTAGTAGCCCAGAGCCATATACTTTACCCATCTCGAGATGACTTTTAGCGCATCGAGGACAAGCACGCAAGCTTCCTCGCAAAAGCGATACTGGGCACATCCATTCCACACTTCTCCGTTGGATCTTGATCCATAAAAATGTTGATAAAAGGAAGGCGACAAAGAGCTTCATGATTACGGCTCGTTCTGGACACCGTGTAGATATGCGTTTGTCTTTATTTCCACCATAACTAGGGTTCAGATGGGGGTATAAAACTCGAGTCCAGAGAATTGCACTTGCAACAGTGCTCGAAATAACAATTCTATCAGCAATAAAAGTCCCGACTCTTAACATTCCACTAATAGGAAATAAAGATGCCATCCATGCGCCTGTTGTAAGAAGAAAGAGTATTCTCTTCTCACTGAACAGTTTCAAATTATCCACACGCACATCGCCCCCCTGGCGAGAAGAAACCGCAATCAACCAAAAGATCAATGCCCCCAGTATAAGGGGGTATAACAGTCGGCCATCGTACAGAGAATCAATTCTTTTCACGCAATCGAATCCATATTCATGACTGAACCCCACGAGATCTACAAAACCCATTCCAATGCTCTTGACAACGTGTATACTCATAACATAGGAATAATTCAACACCCGATCCATTCCACCGAGTGCATAGAACGGATTTTCCGCCGGTCGAATGAGTCCCTGTGGAATTACAATCCAATCGAAATAGTACCGCATTGATATGTATACAAAAGTAATGACAGAAAATAGCACAATCCTCCAAAGTCTTTTTCGAATAAAATGCAAGATCTTCCAATGATTGCTTCCGTCACTGCCATTGCCATTGTCATTGCCATTATCCGCATCGTGATCACTAGCCGTGTAGTCCATATAGATCCAAGTCAGACAAATTGCGGGAAATAGAAATATGGTGGTCTCACACGCAAGCAACCCCATGGTATAAATCATTCCACCCAAAATAGCATGGAGGGATAAATCCAACGATAACATAACGAGCAAGAGAGAGAGAAGATGCGCCCTATTGGCAACATTCACGACTGATTCGATGTGCGTTGGGTGGAGCATGAATAGGATGGATGCCAATGTATGTGCTTTCAATAGAAATGCGTTCTTTGTATTTGCATCTGCGCTTGCTATAGGGAACAAACACTGATAGAGTCTGCCTACCATTTGCACCAAGACAGCGTGAAGAATCACATTCAAAACCCTCTGAACAAACAGTCCATTCATTCGCAAAACATTGGCAATAAAGTACCCCAATCGCAAGGACAGGACAGTGAATGGTCGATAGGATTTATGCGAAGAGGGAGAATTCATGTTTCGTCCCCAATAATCGTTTTGAAAGACTTGTTGGAGCGGCGTCCGTTGATGGGGGTCGATCTTGACGTCATTGTTATCGCCGTCTGGTAGGAGGTATATTTCGTCAAGGACGGGTGTGGGGCTGTGGATGAGGCTGTGGTTGTGCGTTTGTTCGTATTGGTGGATGTTTGTGATCGGTTGGAGGTAAAGGATGATGGATGCCGCGTAGAGGGTTAGTGAAACGAGAGCGTTCAGGGTCGTGATCGTGATGGTTCTCATCTTTTCATGTGAGGAGAGACGAGCAGGGATTTCTTTGTTCCTCTTCTCGATGGGAAAGTAATAAGTAGCACACTACAGTACTAGAGACTAGAGCTAGATACCTCTGTGAGTTATTGGTGTATTTTCGAAGTACCTAGGGATTTGAGTTGTCCACTTTTCACATCAATCGCACATATAACAGGTTCCACGTTTTCCTTTGTGAGGTGTGTTGGTTCTCGCGTGGTTCGTTGGTATGTAGCTATTGGTATGGTGCGTTGATTTTTGCTTTGCTGGCCGGTCGGCGAGCAGTGAGCCGGTCAAAGTTTGGTGACTTTTACCCCTTTTACAGCCCACGACAAATCCCACCACGGTAACACATATTTTCAGAAACATCACCACCACGCGAAACCTTCCGAAAACTAAAAAGTCGAACCAACACAAATAACTCACTCCACGCTGTAATGTACCACCTCCCAACCTCACAAAACACTTTCATTTGCTTGATTCTGCGAAAGAGTGAGTCAGTCAAAGAATATTTCTAAGAAAATAGTAGGCTCCAATCCTACCAATTGGCATTCTTGATCAGGGATGTATGGGTGATAACCAGTATCCATAAGGAAGATACTACACGTACTGTTAGACACGTACGGTACGCCGTGTACTGTAGTGACGAAGAAATAAAATACAAGTATTGTTTTATAATTCAAAATATCAATTTCTACTCGAAAGGCTTCGACGAGACGATTTTCCTGGAACGTCAGCACTTGATAACGTCGAGCTCGTTGACGAACTCATCACAGATGAGTTATCTTCTGAAAGGCGGTCAAAAATATTCCTTCTACTACTACTCATTTGCCCCCCCTGGATGTCGTTATCTAAGTCTATGTCCATTAAAGAACCTGATTTCTTGCGGCGAGCTGGTGGATCGTAGCCATTTGCTTCGTTAAATTTTTGAAATTCAGGTCTGGATGTGCTGGATTGATTACTAGTTGATGAGCAATCAGTATTAGATCTAACGCTACCCCATTGGTTTCTATTTCTTCTCGAGTTGTGAGTGCTGCTCGTCGCACTAGATCTGACATCGTATTGACTATCGGGTCCATGAACTCTAGATGAGACAGATTTAGACGAAGATGTTCTTTTTTGTCTCTTACTATTGTTCTTTTGTCCACTCGAGGGATCTGGCATATCAACAGCATTGTAGTTGTCGCCATTGATGTCAACTACAACTTGTTGAGTAGAGACACGATGACGTGCAGCAAAGGAATTCGAATTCTCTAAACTAGAAATTGTAGTGTAGCGAGAAGGATTCCCATCCTCTTCGTCGTTGTCATCAATTTCTTTGCGAATGAACGCATGCTTTGGTGGACTTTTCTGCGATTGATCCTTTTGAAGATTCTTTCTACTCTTAAATATATCAAAGAAGAGCGGGTCGTCTTCATCATCTTCATCCATGTCCATCTTTGATAGCTTAAATTTCTTCTTTTCTTGGCGGCGTTTGCGGAGGATGAAGGTACCAAATACAATTGCAAACGTAAACACAGCTGCACCAATGATGATTAGAAGTGTTGCGATGACGCCAAGGCCTTTCTCGTTTAAATTTACCTTTGCATAGCCCAAATCTTTACCGGGTGACTCTGTTGGAGCCTGTGTGTAAGCTGCACTCGCTCTGACATCCTCAATGCTGCTGAAGTACTCTGCTCCACTCTCTGTGGTATCTTTAGTCAATTCTTCTTTGAATGCGCCGTCATCAGCATTGATAGAATCTTCCACTAATTCATCAAAATCGAGCCCAGGCGATGGCGGACGGTGTTTACCAGTGATGACAGTAGTGATGCCGATAGTTGTGGTTTCTTCTTTCAAGAAGCGGTCCTCGTTATTGACCTCTTTCTCAAAATCAGTGGCAAGAACTTGACGTTTCACTTCCACAGAAAGAATCTCAACATCGTTCGATTCTGCATTATTCTTGAGGTACTTCTTTGTAGAACGCTCTAAAAACTCGACTTCTGCCATGTCCATTATTTTCTTTGGGACTCCGGAAATGGTTAGCATCACTTCAGTGCCCAAGGGCTCGTTACCGGAATAATAAACATCAAGGTCGCCCAAGTTCATATTTGTTGTAACCTTTTCTATATTCTGAAGGAGACCAAACTCAATCATTCCAGGATCTGCGCCATCTTCATGGCTGAGAGTGACGTGGGCTGTTATTCGAATGCAACCGAAGTCTTTCTTCGAAGACGTACACGGGCCTAAAACAATAAATGAAGAAATGTCAGTTTGGTGTTAAAAGAAATGATGCCAATAAATGTTGCGAGCGATATTACCTAAATCTCCATTGTCCACGTATGGTTGCACTGATTCAGCGCCCAGATTGTGCGTTCCTTTGATGCCTTTCAAAATGCTGCCGTCCTCTTTCAGAAGACTTGGGATAGTAGCTTTGAGTCTAAATCTAATGTCATCTGTCACCTCTTTCGAAGTCATAAATGTCGGGTGATGAACAACAAAGAAGTAGGATACCGTTGTTTCTAAATCGCACGCGTCGTTTGAAGTATAATAAATCTGACCGTAAATACCACGAGAATTGTAGAATAAGTCCTTTTGCGGATAGCTCGCCACTCCACTCCCGACAGTTACAACGATATCATCATTTTGAACAAAGGTAGAACCCGGCGATAAAGACGTTACGTGATAAAGTAGATTCTTTGATTTCAGGGTGAGGTAAAATCCAACAGTCTTACCAGGGGCTATCTTGACTTCTTCAAAATCCAGTCCTGAAATGACTAGTGGCTCAGATCCATCACTTCTTCCCCGCCCTCGGGCTACAGGCGATAGCCAGTTTGTCATCGACCCCAAACCAAATTCGTACCCATTTGGAATTGCGTATATTTCATACTCCACATCTTTATTAGTGTCAGTAAAGATTGCTAACCCCTTGACGTTAAGATCACCAGCTGCTTTTGATCTCAGGTCAAAGACGAGGCCAAAATTGTTATTAGTACTTTCAACAGAATCCGATTGTATAAATCTTGAACAAACATCATCTGCAAAATTGTGGAAAGAATTAGTCTCGGCAGCATAGCCTACTCTCCCATTCCACATCCGAGGTGCAACAAAGTCTTGGAAAAACCCACCCAGTCCAGCTCCCGTCAGAATCTGTATATGACTGTCTTCGCGATAAACTTCATTAACGCTTTCTACTTCGCTGTAGACTAAATCAGCACCATTCAATCGTATATAGAAAGCTCTCTTTGACCCGCGTTCTATTTCAATATTGGTCATGCCTGTAAACATTTTTTTAGTCAAGATCGTTTCAACATCTGGGCCCAAGCATTGAATAGAATCATTCACAATCATGATCCACGCACTCCTTGTTTCTTCAAAGTACTGGTACGACCCCTCCTTCGTAAAGACTTCTACATCGCACGGTTTTTCCTCGGATGTGATGAATGAAAGGGACTCAATCGTAACAGACGAAGTCGGTGACGATCGGATATCAAACATTACGCTAGAGAAAGTAGTTGTGAGGGGATAGAATGAGGAGGAAAGTAAGTATGCATCGATTTTCTGTGACATCATCAAACTGTTCAACATCGCACTTTGAACTTACCCATCGTGTATGACATCCCCATCGAATGTAGTTGCGAGGGTATGCATGAGGGAAGTTTCGGTGTGATATCTCACAGACGCCCATGATGATTGATAAATAGGAATTTCTGCTGCACCTGACTCATTTGCATTACTAGCAGTGGAAGAGGTCATGGTCTACGAAAGACAAATCAACTAAAATGTAGTGGAACCCCAATTGAATTTTATTGTTGCGTTGAAGTTTGTCACGAATAGCGTGACTGACGTAGCTGCTTCGCTCTTCGATGTACGTACCGTGCCGGGGGTACAGTACGAATGATGTAAGCGGTACGTATGTTCAATGTGTTGTTACTAAAAGACGTTTCAGGAAGCTCGGATAAATTTGAAGTGATTGGTTCACTGTTACGACTTTCGGGGTCATCGCTAACTCCGTTTGTGCATTCCTTTTTTGTGTAAACCGTACGTGTATGTAGGTGGTTTGTGTACTTTTTACTTTTTATATAATCTGAAATCCTTCTTTGCGGATGAAACTGAAAACTTGCCCCTTCTTTCTCATTTATTACTCTTTCGCTACGCGCGGATGAAAACTGAAAACTTGAAAAACAATGATGATGATCAACTTCTTGGATCAACAGTTGATCAACAACTTGATCAACACAACACATATCATTGAAGATAGACAGACTGATTACTTCTACCAGTATTTGGTACTCTCGTATTCATCTGAATTCATTTCTAACCATGGATCAAGAGAAACAGGCCACACATATGCAACCCGTTCCTAGTGGGACCCATGCTGCCCTTACAAGCACACGCGAGGCAATCTCTCCCTTCCTGCCACCCCCAGCATTAAAATTGATCCAGTTTATTGACACAAACCCTCAAATAACAAAATACGTCGAGAACGAACCCTCCATGACCATCCTCGTCTCTCTTCTCTCCATCTATTTCCTCGCAACCCTCATCAAATTCCTTTCTTTTCGCGGGAAAGCTGTGGAAGGGCTGGACGATGATGAACCAGAAGGGAACGTCTTGTCCAATTTGAATGATGAACAATACCAAGATTCCGTTATTTTATGTGGCCCCTGTGGTTCAGGAAAGAGTTTATTATTCCATCAACTCACCAAAAATTCATCGGATCAAATAGGAGAGAATGGTGACAAAAGTATTCACACTGTCATGAGTCTCAAGGCAAATGTGAATGTCGTCGAAGGGCTGAGAATCGTGGACTATCCTGGGCATATTACTCTCTCCGAAAAATTGCCTAGCCTCCTATTACCCCAAAATACTCCCACACGCGCAGTGTTTGTTGTGGACTCGACAAAATCCCTTTCGGAAGCTGCGGTGTTATTGTATAGGTCGGTTCTTACAAATCCTTCCGTGGCGAATGCATGGAGGAAGTCGGGTGAGGTGATGAAAATAATGGTTGCGTGCAATAAAAGTGATGAGACAGGTGCTAAAAATTGGAGAAGGGTCAAGATTCAGCTTCGCAGTGAATTGGATAAGTTGAAGAAAATTTCTAGTTCTATAGAGAAAGGGGAGGGAGAGAATAGTTTGGTGAGAGATGGAGATAATGCTGGCGAAGAGCTGTTTGAGCTGAGTGGGAAAACCATTGATTTGGATGATTTGAGTAAAAATGGATTGGAGATGATGAAGCTAAACTTTCTGTCCTTGTCTGCAAAGAATGGTGACGGTATGAAGGAGTTGGAAGCATTTGTAACCAATGGCGAGGTGTTGACTGACAATTCCTCGATACTCAAGAGTCGCAAATGAAATGATAAAGAAATAAAAAAAACTGCAGTTTCGTGTAGCTACGGAACACGTACACGTACTATTATAGTAAACAAACAAACTCGTTCGTTGATCAGGTTACAAATGTTCGAAATCATTTATCAATGACTGCGAAATTCCAGGTTTCTCCCTCAGTTTTCTTTCCCAAAGATACACACAGCTCGCGGCCCTTGGCATCTGGGTCGTCTTGAAGCGTAAATGTGGATTCGTCAGGTGAAACATCTCCCCATGTTTCTCCATCACACAGAGTTTGGCCGGCAACAACCACTTTCAAAGATTTACGTCCAAACTTCACCTTGACATACTTGGATTTTGTACCAGGAGCAACAGAATATCTCAATTCTACTTCTTCATCATTTTGAGACCATTTGTATCCAATTTCTATGTGCTCGCCAGGGACTTCACCTAGATTGGGCACTGCTGCAGGAGCAGCACCTGGCTGTTGCTTGCCGATATTTTGAAGAGTGTTGCTTAAACTAGCTGCAGCACCTCCGTGTCCACCTCCACCGCCCTTCTTTTTCGCTGTCTTGCACCATTCAATTTTACTCAAATCCCCCTCAACCTCAGCATGCGTGATATCAACTCGTTCCCAAATATCAGCAATCTCATTATCATGGCATCGTCCCACGAACACATCACCATAGATCCCGGATGGCTTCCCATCCTCGTTAGAAGCATCTGTTGGGAAGGCATGACCACAAGCCCTCATCAAAGCCGTTGCTCTCGTATTCAAAGGATAATCTTTCGTTCTCGCATTATCATCTCCATACATGGAAACAGCCTTGTGACTATTAGCAGGAGTCGGAACCGTCATACAAGTAATCTCACACCCCGCAGATGCCTCCTGCGTTTTCAAAATCTGAATAATCTGCTCATCGTCCATAGCCTCCAACTGCGATGATGCAGGGGAGGAAGCATACTGGTCGCGAATTTTCTTTGCAAGGACTTTCTTCTCGGCGGGCGATGCCATTTCGAGCGTTCTGGCACGAGCGGCCCCTCCGCTGTTTTCATAAAAGTATTTTTTGGCGTGTTTGTTGAGGGCGTCCTCGGAGAGGCCGCCTGATTTTGAAGCTTCGTGCGACGATATTGGTTCTGATTCAACTGCTGGGATTAGAACGTACTTGAACATTGTTTTGATGTGATATTGTTAGTTACTACTGTGTTTGAATTTGTCAGTTTGGTTTGATGTACCTAAGAATAATAGATACCGAAGTAGTGCGTGAACTGAAAAATGAACCACTCTTGATTTTGTTGTTTCTTTTCGATTGGGTCGGGTGGATTTGGAATTGAAACTCTCCCAGGCGGATAGGGTTTGCTTATTGGTTTTGTTTGTTTTCACAGCTTTCGCATGTTTTCGCAACACGCCACCCACCCACCCACCACCCACCACGACGCACGGTTTCTTCAGCTCAATCTGGAAGAAGGGGGGCAAAAGCAGAGGGAGTTCTTGAAAAAACTTGAACACTGTAACTCAACAGAAAGCTCACACAAACCGATTCTTTCTCGCCTTGATGCATTTGCTTGAACTCGTACAAGTTTTCCGACAGTCGACCATGCCGATCAAGCACACAGCTCTCCAAATCGCAGCAGACTTAGATAAAAGGATTGCACCGATGTATTTCTGTCGAACGACGTAAGAAGAAGGTCATGAAGAAGTGAGCGGAACACAATTTGCACTTCTTTTCGGGGGTTGATGCGCAGAAATCGATTTGCATGGAATAATGAGGGTGTCAAGAACTTGACTGTGCTATAGAAAATCAAGCGCATCTCTATGATCTCTGGTGAATTGTATGCCAATTTTATTTTTCACAATGCATTCAAATTTCTCGCTCGCGCCAGCATCGCTCCCCCCATGCGGTTGTAACGTTTTGTGGAAGACATGATAGTCCCCATTATCAAAGAGACTTTTACATTCTTCCTGGCTGACATGGCTGTTTCTGAAGCATTGGTGCATGCCCGTGCAGAACCTGCCGAAATAAAATCACACGTTGACTATTCTTATTAGCGACAGGTATCAAGTGACTGTCCTACACGTACTACAAGCAAGATACACTTTTTCACGGATATTGTTCAGCGGCACCTTCTCTCTAGATAGTTTTCAAACTTGAAAACCGGTTTTCATTGGCGGCTGCTTTGTTTTGACCAAACTTATCAGGTCACCACATCAATTATCACTTACTTTGTACCATCCAGATTGAACTATTACGGAATGAGACTGTGGTTTCTTGCGGTTACCGGAGGGAAAGACTTAATGATTTGGATATTTTTTCAGAAATTGAAAGTTTTCAACACAACAATCCACCTCCAGGGAGGGCTCAGCGGGTACTGTAGAGTTAACCAATTGATAATGTTTGGTGCGAATAGAACTGCGGTGGTATTCACACAACTAGTCAATTTGCAACTATTCCTTGAGAGACCATAACTTCGGAGCCAGGCTACTGTTCAACTTCTTAAATCATGATATTTGCAGAACTGGATACAGTTTCTCACCTCTTCCGCTTCTGTCAATAGTAGATCTTGGATAGAGTAATCAAAGTAAAACGAAATAACACTCTATTGGGCGCGAAGCCATCTTCAATCTTTCGCGTGGGAGAAAGAAAACCTACTACGTAGAAAACTCAGTAGAAATCTTGAATCTCGTCGTGTCGTACAAAATACTCCTCGTTGGATGTGTGAAAACATTTCACTCCCACCGATAGGTGACGCTGTTGATAGTCATTCAGTAATACCCATCATCCATCCTCCAGGCCAACTTCGCAGCATCAAAAAATCTCTTTCATACACTATCGCCATGTCGGAAGCCGACGCTGAGGGCGAAGCCAAGAGTAGGCGCCAGCAAAAGAAAATGACAAAGATACTGTCGAAAGCATGGCAGATTGACCACGCCGATCCTTTTCAAGAAGTGGAAGATGACCAAGTATTGGCCGTAGGTGGAGGAGGTGGAGGACCAATGGATTTGACCACAATGGGACAGAGCCTTGACAAGAAAGCATACCCGCTTGGAAGAAAGGGGTGGGAGCAGTTTGCTCGTGAGCTCGGTGGTATCTATAACCGTTTTATTGCCTGGTAAGATTTTGAATTCATGCATAGGAGAAAATGTTTCTAATCCGACTTTGTAGCCGTAGCGTTTTGGCATGATTTCGAGTCAAATACGATCGTTCCATAAAATTTTGATCTCACCATTGTTTCCTTTTATCCAACTTCATCTCAGTGGGAGAAGAACCAAATTGGCAAAACGACATTTGAAAGAAGTTGGTGAACTGCTAGGAAAGATAGACCCACACCTAACTGAACTTGCAAACAATACTATCCCAGGAAAGATAGAAGAATCGACCAACACTCCAAAGAAACGCAAAGGGGGCGCTTTGGATGATCCTCAACATGTTCCAAAAAAGAAAAATACACAAAGCCACGATCGAAATGAAACTTTGACCCTCAGCCAACGGGAGGATAAAGCTATGAAGAATTTGATTGCACATATTTTGGATGTAGGAGGTGAGTTATTGCAGTTATTATCACCATTAATTAGCCGTAGAACTGGATTCTAATACACACCATTTATTTTGCACCCTATCCGCCAGGTGACAAGTCACAGCTGGATACATTTCGTTGTAAGGTGACTCAAACGGGCGAGCGCTTTAATACTGCCTATTATTCAGGCCAGGGACGCAAGTTTAGGTCAGTCAATGAAGTTTCCAAGTTCTTGAATTTAGCAGACGATAAAAGCAATAACTCTGGATCGTCAAAGGGCAAAACTCCTTTATCAAAGAAAAGACAGCCTCGGAATTCAAGAGAGCTCGAAAACGAGCGAAAAAAGTTACGGAGAGAACTCGATAAACTCATGAAGAACCACGAGAAGGCATCAAAAGCCTTGGATGATTTTCAAAACGAACAGAGTAATGATCAAAGCCAGGTTGACGATGATTTACTGCCATTCGACCCCCACAAAAATAAGTCACTTTGGGCGGTTCTTTCGAAGCCCGAAATCGATTCGTTCCCAGGGTTACCGGCATCGTGTACTCAAGAGGTTTTGATGGCATGGGATTTTCTTTCTACTTTCAACCGCACACTAAGTTTGCATCCGATCGGTTTGGACGATTTTGCGGCAGCTCTAATTTATAAACCGACTAATAGTGCTGAAATGTCCACCCCGCCATTGTACCTAGCAGAGGTTCATTTAGCTTTGCTGAAGTTACTCCTGTCAGACGTGTCAAGTGATAGTTGGTGGTGGAGTACATTGGAAACGCCAGAGTTAGAAGCACGAGAAGAGACTGGGAGAGGAGAGGCAGATAACATCGCCCCTGCAATAAAAATTGATTTTGGAGCGCTTCTAGATTTTGATGAAGATCAAGGGATAACAAGGCAATGGATTCAAGCACTAGAGGATGTCCGATCTAGGCGTACTAATTCTGGAATGGCAATCAAGTCTGCTATAAAGAGTGCAGCTGTTATCACAAAGAATCCCTTAGTGAAATCATTTCTTCTCAAAGCTATGAGAGGTTGGAAAGGCAGTGATGCTGTCTTCGCTAAGCAATCTGTAATGTGGCTTATTGGACGAGTAAGAGAAGCAAGACCAGATCTATGGGGTAAAAAAGTTGATGCTAATACACTTGCGGAAAACAAGGCGAAAATAGTGCGCGAGGCAGCTATAGCTATGGAAGCGCTCGATGATGCAGAAAATGATGACAATGTCGAAGATATGCATTATGGAGATTCAGACGTTGAAGACTCTGACTTTGATGAGGACGAAAATGATATTGATACGGAACAAGACTTTGGTCAAAAAAGACGGGAAAGCAGCCAAAGCTCTACAGTTAAAAAAGAAGACATGACAGCTAGCGTCACTACCAATGTTCCCAAGAAGCCACCGCCGTATCTTGTCGACCTTCTGTTACCACCTCACAAGCCATTGTTTACCTCGTATACAATTTCTCCCTTCACCTGGCCTTACATGGCGGGGGCGTCTGTCGCAAGAATTTTGCATAGATATAAAAGGTTGAGGAACGAACTAGATGATAGCTTACGCGAGTTCAGAGATTTTAAACCTTTAACAATTGGAGAACGAAGACGAAGAGAAAAGTTGGCCACGCTTCGTGTCCTGTCAGAATGTATTTCAACACCTGATAATGGGAAAGAATGCCCAGTTGAAGCTGCAGTGGATCATTTGAGTAATGGAAAGAGTTACCTCAGCCTTACGCCTCTTCAGAGACTATGTATATTGCGCGTACTAATTGAAGCTGCATATGATACACGTCGTATACATGAATGCGTTCAAGAAAATATCAACGCTAGGACGAGCGCTGTCAAACAACTAGAAAACGAAGAAAAACGTGCTCGGAAAGAAGCGAAGGTAGCACAAAGTGCTGTTGAAACGGCAGCTCGAGAACGCCTTGTAAAGGAGGCACGAGATGAGTTCATATCCAAGAAGAGGAGAGAAATAATTCGCAAAAACAAATACACCAGTGAATTCACCAATGAACACTTGGAAAGTTTAGATGATGATGAAATCGTAGAATTTGACGAAGAGACAAAAACAGAGTACGAGGCACTTCCGGGTGTCAAGCAATTGAGCAAAAATGAGGTTCGAGCCATGGTATCAAGAATCAACGACGAAACTGCTTTCAATACAACGGAGCTAGAGACATTGACGTTGGAAGAGATTGAGAGTAGAGAAAATAATACTTTGATCGAAATGCAAGAAGAACTTGCAGGATATGGGGATCCAGAAACTGCGTATAGTAGGGATATCTCAGCAAAGATTGATACATTGAAGAGAGAGATTGAAAACTTCAGAGATTGGCAAGCGACACTTCCTGCGTCTAGAGCTGAAGCAATAGACGCCCTGAAGGATGCTATCGAAGATGGAACTATCAAACCGCTGCGCTCTGCTATACGAGTTGCAAACCAAGCGCTTCTGAGTGGTGACGACGAAGAAACTGGAGGTATGTGGGCTCTCGATCTTCTGCGCGACGCCGCTCTGGAACTTAAGCAAGCTGAGAAAAGAAAGAGAGTAATCGAAGCCCAGAAGGAGTTGATTGCAAAAAGGAATAAATGTTTCGTGAGGACAGAAGTTATTGGGAGAGATAGGGCTTACAACAAGTATTGGCACTTCGACCATGAAGATGGTGGAGGAGTCTGGTATGATGCAGACTTCAAACTCACATCTGCGGCCAATGGGGATGGCTTGGATGATGCGACTCCTGCAATGGATGCTTCTCTTATAGCAATAGGGGCCATCGATGAAGAAGATGATTTACGGTGTAAGGTCGATAAAAGGTTTGCTAGCTTCTCAAGACAAGAGTACCACTCCTCGGGTGTGATTTCTTCATTGGCTAGACGTCACAACGGTTGCGTTTCATCAAATAAGTCGTTGAGTGCACTGATTAAGAATCTGAAAAGCAAAGGCCTCCGTGAAGGGTCATTGAAAAATTCGTTGAAAGAAATTCTTGAAACAAGCGGTGTTGTCAGCGCAGAACAAGATGACGCAGGAGACGAAGGCGAAAATGCATTGAGACAAACTGGCGACGATGAACATTTTATCAAGGCCAAATCGATGGCAACCTCTAGTCCGGAATCATTTGGATTAGTAAACAACATAGAAATGATATCATCACTGCAATCAGCTGTGGGTCAACGTTGTCGCGTTCGAAAAGTTGTCGATGAAATTAGTGCACCCGATAATGCCACTTATTTAATGGGCACAGTGACTGGATGGCGTATGAGGAAGACAACGACTGAATATCGAAACCCTGACTCAGAAGAACTGACAGTAGTCGAGAAGGAAGAAGTAGTGTGGTCATTGGCAATGGATAAGGGTGGAGAAGAAGTAGTCACTGCATTACAATTGATCAATGGTATCATTCGCGCAAAAAAATGGAAGCACCAATATCCTGGATACGTTGAACACGACTCTCCACTGTGTATCTACCGAAACAAACTTGGAAGATTTTGTGGCCGTGCAGCTGATGCTCCTTATGCTGCAAGTAGGTTATTCTTTTCAAAATTGATCATGAAGCGAGAGCAGGAGTATTACACTTTGTTGAAAAATCGCAGTTATGAAAACAACTGGGGCGGAAAAGTTGGACTGAGAAATGCCTGGATTGCCTCGATGAAGGAAAATTTTGATGATCAGAATGCCTTGCGAGACGGGTTGCTATGCTTGGAAGATGCATTCCACGAATTATGCGGACAGAATGTTCAAGAACCGGAAAGTGAGAGCACTCGTCATACGGCAAAAGAGTTGCTTGAAGATGAAAACCTCCGATGTGATGTTGAATTGGAGTCTCTTGGTCTCAAGATCATTGGGTTATGGCATTGCCACGATTCCAGAGCAGTTTTCCGAGAAATCATATCTACCAGCAATTCCTTGGGAATTTTTGCTCTTGGTCTAGATTTACTATGCCGAAATTGTCAGGCATATTTGGAAGCCACAAAGCCCCAAACAGTTACCCGAAAATCAGCAAGTAATTATCAGACGAGTTATGATCAAGGAATGTACACAGCCTCTGGCAGGCTAACTAGAAGCGCATATTCCACTGAGCAACAAACGACGTCCCGCAGGATGAATTCATGGCAAATGCAGCAAGAGGAGTACTAAATGCTATAAATAATTTCACAATGTGAGAGTGTTTTGTGCTTTGAATTTCTCTTACAACAGAACGTGTAACATACAAGTGCAGAAACCGGGCGACACCTTAACCTGGTGTTTTAAATATTTATAAACGTACAGGCGTACGTGGTGAAGCTCATACTCATTATTAAAAAGAACCTTGCTTATCTTTCTTTTTCCTGGAAAAGAAAGATTTCTTTTTAGGCGATTCTTCGGCGGTTTCCTCGTCTAGATCAAATTGGTGACTGTCCTCACCAGCATCAGGACTTGCGTTGAGAGGGCTTTCCACCTCAAAACCTTGGCCATTCTCCATATCCACAAAATTGACTTCTTCGTTTGATAACGCCGTACCAGTAGTTTCCATGGACATATTGGCAGCAAGATTAGGCCCATCCTCATTGTTATCATCACCATGTCTACCTCTCGGTCTCCTCTGCCTATCATCTGCCTTGTGCGAATGGAAATTTTTGTCGCGATTGTTTAACTCGTTCTCCTTCGAACAGCGTAAGTCATGCTTCTCCAACTCACGCCTTTCATTCATCTGGATATCCCTCTCCTGGCGACTTTTCAGAATCTGTTTGTACTCTCTGCGAGACACGACTTGGGCACTCCTACTGTATTTTTTTCTGAGATAACAACATAAAATCAAAAGCGCGAACACAACAACTGCGATAATGATGCTGAGAATCATATTATCCTGGACTGTCCTCTTCATTCCACTGTAAGTGTCACCAGCCTGTTCCTTCGCATTGTCTAATGATTCGTTCAATGACCGCGTGAAACCCGACTGGGTTATATGCCAGGGTGAGGCAGTATTAGAAGATGAATAAGCCATACGTGTGTGTACCTTCACTCTTTTCACTTGAAAGGAATGCGATCGATGTGATCCCTTACGTGTATGTGATTTCTCTTAAACCTGGGTTTGGAATCGGAATAGGAACACTCAATGAACCCAACACGATCAACAAGAGGGTTCACAAGAATCAATCAGTTTTCATCAGAGCGAAGTTCAATCGTTCAAGGTTCACTGTTTGAATTGTGCGCGCACCGTTAGTAAAAGGCGTTTGTGACGGTTTGCTTTTCGAGCCAACCAACGCAACAACCAACCAACCAACAAGACATTTTCGATTTTTTCGCTACACGAACCAGTTATTAAAAAATAGTGTGACTCAACATCTAAAAGAGCTGATCTAGAAGTCACTTTGTTTGCCAAGACTACGTACATACCGTAGTACTGTTTATACTCACCTGAGTGTGGTGGTAATGCATACATATTATGTGCTTTTGTGCAGTAACGAGTGGGTCGGTATGTTAATTTGTGATGATCAACTATTTCACAACCTCCGTATTCTTCCTCCTAGCTGTCTCGTGTGTTTTCTGTGGATTC
>Ga0115005_10000869_pt1 | contig 23563 bp, 25 predicted proteins | sample ArcOceMetagenome_FD_87163 | JGI IMG/M metagenome (GOLD analysis project Ga0115005, IMG submission 87163) | Marine eukaryotic phytoplankton communities from Arctic Ocean - Arctic Ocean - Greenland ARC118M Metagenome | ecosystem: Environmental > Aquatic > Marine > Oceanic | place: Arctic Ocean...
AGCGGTCATAGGTCACCACAATTTCCACGCCATCTGGCAGACTGCTTTTTAATTGTTCTAGCTTATCCTTTACTCGATCAATGGTTTGCTGAGCATTTTCACCATAGCGCATCACCACAATGCTCCCCACCACTTCGCCTTCACCATCCAACTCAGCAATGCCTCGACGTATTTGTGGGCCAATACTGACATTCGCCACATCTCCTAACAGTAAAGATGTGCCTTGTTCAGTGACGCCTAACGGAATATTTTTTATGTCTTCAATATTTTTTAAATAGCCATGAATACGCACCATGTATTCCGCTTCGGCCATTTCAATCACAGAGGCACCGCGCTCTTGGTTCGCTTGACGAATCGCATTATTAATATGGGATAACGGCAATTTATAGGCACGTAACTTGTGTGGGTCAATCACCACCTGATATTGACGCACCATACCGCCAACCGTTGCCACCTCAGAAACACCCGCCACGGACTGCAGTTCAAATTTTAAAAACCAATCTTGCAATGAGCGCAGCTCACTTAAGTCGTGTTGACCTGTTCGATCCACCAAGGCGTAGTTAAACACCCAACCCACTCCTGTTGCATCTGGGCCTAACTCTGGCTGTACACCATCAGGCAAGGCACTGCGCACTTGAGACAAGTACTCAAGCACACGAGAACGTGCCCAATACATATCGGTCCCGTCTTCAAATATGATGTAGATATAACTGTCGCCAAAAAAACTGAAGCCTCTCACCGTAGTGGCTTTCGGCACACTGAGCATGGCGGTCGTGAGCGGATAAGTAACTTGGTCTTGCACCACTTGTGGCGCTTGGCCTGGGTAAGACGTTTTGACGATTACTTGCACATCGGATAAATCAGGAATGGCATCCACAGGGGTGTGTTTAACACTGTACACCCCTGCCAAGGTTAAAAAGGCCGTGACAATTAATACCCAAACACGATGGGTTACCGCATGTTGAATGATGGCGTTAATCATGGCCGCTCTCCATTTGATGGCCTGAGTGATCCATGGTTTCATGATTCATTTGGCTATGGTCCATATCATCATGCTTCATCTGTTCGTGATTCATGCCAGTATGGTCCATCTCCTCGTGATTCATCCCCTCGTGATTCATCGTGCTGCTTGCAGCCGAATGCACTGGCTCAACTTTTTCAATATGTGTAATGCGATAGGTTTTATTCTCAAACTCGTCTAAACAGAACCCGATTTCGTCGCCTGATTGGTAGTCACTTAGATCAATTGTTTCATCAACCGCTAACGACATTTGCATGGCCGGCCATTGCCATTTTTCAACGGGTTCATGTGAAAGCATAAGTGACTGCTCTTCCACTTGGATGATCTTGCCGTTCACCCACACGCGATCAATACTCTCTTCATTCGTAACGAGTGCCGTGGGGTCGATTCGATTCAGCTCCGCTGCAATATTGGATTCACTATCAATTAAAAATTGAGCAGAGGTCACAACGGACTGCCCCGACTCGAGCCCAGAGAGAATTTGCGTTCGTCCTTGCCCTTGTAAACCTGTGGTTACTTTAACAGAACGAAATTTACCCTCACCCAAGGCCAGCACAACCCGCTCCCCTGTGCCGGTAATAATCACCGCATCACTGGGGACGGTTAACTGCTCAGCCGCAGGTTTCGTGCGGATACTTAACTGCGCAAACATATTTGGCTTGAGTTCTAATTGGGGGTTTTCAAACACCACCCGAACCTGTTGCGTGCGATTCTCTGCGTTCACATTTGGAAAGATGTAATCGATCTTGCCTTGCCACTGCTTTTGCGCCAACGCTTTCACTTCCATGGTCACGGGTAAGCCAGGGGCTAGCCATGACGATTGTGACTCGAACACTTCCGCCATCACCCAGATACGGGCTAGATTCGCGGTGGCCAGTATTTCAACTTGCGGTTGAATGTACATGCCCTCACGTACATTCAGGTGTGACACATAGCCTGTTTTTTGCGCATAAAAAGTGAGTTTCTGGCGGATTTTTTTATCTTTCTCAAGCTGACGGGTTTGCTGACTATTCACACCGAGTGCTTGTAACTTTAGGCGTGACGATTCGAGTAATAACTGGTTGGTGGTATTTAACGCAGAGATAAATTCCTGCTGGGCATAGACCAGCTCTGGGCTGTATAGGTCATATAACTTATCGCCTTTTTTGACTTGGTCGCCCACACTGAACACATACAGGGTTTCCACCCAACCTGAGGTACGACTGTGGTAATGCTGCAAGCTGCTGTCATCGTATTGTATAAAACCCGCTACATTTAAATCTTTGCGAATCGCTCGGCTTTCAACTTGAGCCGTTCGCACCCCCAGCTCACTTTCTATTTGCGAAGAAATTGTGACGGTACCAGCGGGGTCTTGCTCACTCTGAGCTTCTTCATATACGGGCACCAAATCCATCCCCATGGGCGACTTGCCTGGGCCATCTTTGCGATAGTTTGCATCCATAGGGGCAACCCAATATAAGGGTTCAGGTTGGCTGGATGAATCCGACTGATTAGGCGTTTGATGAACAAAAAGGCCAACCACTAGGCCCCCCAATAAAAAGGCGACAACGGGTATTACGATGGTTTTTTTCAGCATAGTGAACAACACTTTCAATAAATAACGGCAAATTTTAGGCGTAACTTGAGTGTATTAAGCTGAAATGGGAGGGCGGTAGAGATTACCCGTTAGTGGGGTGAAAAATGAATAAGGACGATGCACTACGTGCTCTGAGGTGCCTCGATTGTGGGCAGTAAGGGTATTGATGATCATGGCACATGTGAGCATGTCACATTGGCAATCTTGGTCGCAGCAATCATTCATGGCCGTTTGGGTGTCGACTTGCATCGGTGATGGCATGTCATGACAAGGCATCTTGTGGGCAGTTTCCACGGCAGACTTCGTGGCTTGTGCCGTCATCATTTGCGCAGCATAAGACTGACTAATACCTTGTATTAGCAGCGTCACGCACAGCATTATGATGTGAACCGGTTTCATATACGGGCCCAATAACGAATGAATGGATAAATCTTACGCCAAGCAAGCACCCTCGCCTAGTGATGATTCAGAGTTTATTGATCTGGCTTAGTTCCCGTTGTCCCATGAGCCGGCCATTTCTTAGCAAAAGGTAGCCACAACATACCGGGTAAGTATTGGATTTGCTTCACTTTAGTGTAGCCGTCCACACCGATGTTCATTCCCAGATGCCCCTTACTTGGTTGGGCTTGGTAGCTGGAGAATAAACGGTCCCAGCAACTAAGGTTAAATCCAAAGTTACGGTTACTTTCATCCATGATCGTAGAGTGATGCACACGGTGCATATCCGGCGTCACAAATACCAGACGCATCAGGCGGTCCCACTTTTTGGCTAGTGCAACGTTGGCATGATTAAACATGGCGGTGGCGTTTAATATAATTTCGAAGACCATTACCGCTAAAATCGATGGCCCTAAAATCAACACTAGCGCAAATTTAATCAGCAAGGATAAAAAGATCTCAATGGTATGGAAACGCGAGCCAGTGGTCACATCAATATCTTGGTCGACATGGTGCACCTTATGCAACGCCCATAAAGCGGGCACCACATGAAACAAACGGTGCTGCCAATAAATAGCCATATCAAACAACAAGAGTGTGAGTACAAATGCCAATACCGGGGGGACATCAAGTACATGGAATAAACCCATTTGATGTTCTTGCGCATATTGGGCCACCCCTATGGTGGCCAACGGTAAAATCAAGCGAATCAAGAAACTGTTTACCAATACCAATGCAATATTTTGGCTCCACCTTAATAGGCGCGAGTGTTTTCTTGGGCGTTTTGGCCTAACGCCTTCCCACACCATCATGGTCAATAAAATCAATGCAAAACATGCACTGCGCACCAACGCTTCATTGGCCAGCATCCAATCACTTAACGCCATTTATTTACCTCTAACTTAAACCACATGCTGTCACTATGTCATGAATGCGGTCATGATCAATGGGCTGAGTGTCGATACACTCAACCACGCTTTGCTGCTGATGATTAAGTGACAAAGGGAAAAACGTCATATTCGATTCAGTATCGCTGATATTTAATACCGCCACTTGATCACCTTGAATAATCAAACCCTTTATTCGTGCTAAGCCCAGTTCAGCCAGCTGGGTCAGCATTGTTTCAAGCTGCCAATCATCCCCTTTAAAATACATAACTTGCGTATAAAACTCAGCACCGGCTTGATGCAGTTGAAAAGGCACATGCTTTTCACCCACAGCACATTGGATTTCATCCAACATAAGTTGAGCCTGATGAATGCTTAAGCGTGGTCGTTTAAAGTCACTTGCCAGTTGATCAAACAATGACATATCCGACGGGCTGGCCATATCACACTTATTGGCTACCAATAAATCCGCTGCATTGAGCTGGCGCAAGTAGAGTTCATGGTATCGATATTTAGGCTGAGACAAATGACGAGGGTCAACAACACATACAACACCATTGAGGTTTAAGTGCGCCTGGTAGCTGTCTTGCTGTAACAATGCGGCAATGTTATCCACATGGCCTAAGCCGCTTGGCTCGATAAAAATGCGATCCGGTTGCTCATGTCTGATCAACTGATTAAGGGCCGTTTGGAAGGGCAATAACGCTGCGCAGCAGGCACAGCCACCCGCCACTTGTTTCACTATCAACTCATCGCCATGAAACATTTGGCCGTCAATACCCTGCTGACCATATTCATTCACCAGTATGGCCCACCGTTCTTGTTTCGGTTTTTGTTCAATGAGGTGCTGAATGCAGCTGGTTTTACCCACCCCTAAGAAACCCGTAATGATGTGCACTTGAATCAATGACGATGCCATAAAACTTACAACGCTTTACCAGAGTTCAATATTGTATTTTTTCAGGATACGCTTTAACTCGCCGCTTTTTTTCATTTTCGGCATCTCTCGATTAACAAGATCCACGTAACGTTTTGTGCGAGGAGCATTGGGGTGACACGCGAGATACATGGGCTCCCCTTGAAGGGTATTTCCCGCACTTACGATGTCATCAGCCAGATTTAACTGGGCCAGTTTTGAAAGCATGACGTAATGGCTTTCAATCATGGTATCGATGCGCTTGCTTAATATTTTTTTGATATTGGTCTCCAGCGCTTTATCTCCCTTCGCCCCTTGCACAGGTAACACTGCAAACACGCCATCCAAGGTCTCACCATAAGAGTAGTCGCTGATCACACCAATTTTTCTGTTTTGCAATTCCTGCAAATCGCCATGATAAAACCAGGGGTCCGATTTGAGTTTGTAGAAAAATGTTTCATCATTTCCCCAATGTTCATCGGCGAACAAAAAGTCTGGCACGCTCACTCGGTACGCGCCGATCACGCAATCGACTTTACCTATGCGGGTTTCTTGAATAGCCCGTGACCAAGGCATTAATTGATAATCAACTTTAATGCCATGGGGCTCAAAAATAGCTTGGGCAAGCTCCACCATATAACCAGGGCGATCACTTTGTGGGTCGCCATTCATGGGGTACCAATAATCGGCACGAATGGAAATGACATCCCCATGTGCCGGAAACACGGATAGGCTTATGGCCAATAAAAATAGATAAATTCGATGCAACTTCAAAACGAATCCTTAAATAATGCCTTCGCTTAAACCCACGGCCATGCCCTGAGCCAATTCTTGGCACTGGGCAATGAACTCATCTTGCCAAGGGCCTTTACAGACCAAAATCTCTTGAACCCAGCGCCAGCGCAACCCTGTCAAAATGGTTTGTAAAGCGCGACAGGTTCCCGTGCCATCATGACCCGCTCGCACAACCGCTGCGACAGGTAAGCCTTGTTTTATTTCAAGGCATGGATAATAGATACGATCAAAAAAGTCTTTTAGAGCACCACTCATGTAGCCTAAATTTTCTGTGGTGCCTAATATAATCCCATCGCACGCCAATACATCATCTTGATTCGCCTGCAGTGGTGATTTGAGAATAATTTGTAGATTCTCAAGCTCGGCTGCGCTTACCGCTTGAGTCATTGCATCTGCCATCGCTTGAGTATTCTGCGAGGGAGTGTGGAACACCAAAAGTAATGTTTTCATCGCAACTTCCTTTTCTAGGCGTGTATCATAGGCCTAGTTCAAGAGTACATTGATTCGCGCCATTAGAGAAACGACGATGACTTCAAACAATTTTAATATTGAGCACGACACAAACCAAAAACGCTTTTGTATTGCCATTAATGACGATGCGGCAATATTGGAATACGCGATGCTCGACTCAAACACCCTAGACTTCACCCACACCTACGTGCCCTTTCGCCATCGTGGCCAAGGTCATGCCGAGGCGTTGGTTCAGGCGGGATTAGCCTGGGCCCATTCACAAGGCTATGACATTCAAGCCAGTTGCTGGTATGTGGATAAGTTCTTAAAGCAACCACCCGCTCAACCATGAGCTGGTTTGTTTATGTGCTCACCTGTGCCGATGACACCTTATACACAGGCGTCACCACGGACCTTGAGCGACGCATTCAAGAACATAACCGCTGCCCGCGCAAAGGGGCCAAGTATACGCGTGTGCGCCGCCCAGTGACCTTAAGCTACAGCGAGCCTCACGATAACCGCGCCCTTGCATGCCAAAGAGAAGCCGCGATTAAAAAGCTCACCCGTGCGCAAAAACTGCAATTAATCTCACACTCTTCAACACCAACTTAAAGCCACGCTGTTTTGTTTAAGCCAATATTGGTGCTGTTTATAGTCAGGGCAAAACTGAGCAACACAGCGCCAAAAAGCTTGGCTATGGTTAGGATGACGTAAGTGGCTCACTTCATGGCAAATTAAGTAATCAATCACCGCCTTAGGCGCACCCATGATTAGCCAGTTATATTGAATAGTGCCTTTTGAGGTGCAATGTCCCCATTTGGTTTTTGTTCGACGAAACACCACATCCACCAGCTTGTCATCTAAACCGTAAAGCCTCGCCAGCTCCCAAGTGCGTGCAATCATATAGCGCTTGGCTTGCTGTTTAAAATACGATTCCAACATGGCTTGAATCACACGAGTTTGTTCAGGGGGGGCGGGGATTGGACGACCATTCCCCAATACAATGGCGTCTTCATCAAGCTCGACGCCTTTTCGCTGATGCAGTTGGATTTTGCGCTCACTGCCAAGCCAAAGGATCGCGCGCCCTTCTTCCAGCACCGGTCTAAGTTGGTTTTGCTGAGTTTGCTGTGCAAGCTTTTGGCGGACCCAGGTTTGCTTACTCAGTAGGAAGTCTTGCGCCCACTGATCATCAACAAATCCGGGGATGCGCACTTCTACCTGAGCGCCACGCACATGAATGGCGGCGGTTTTACGCTTCGAACGCACAATCGAATAGCTAAAGCCCAATTGACTCAGACAACTGGTGCTCATTCATTCACCACGTAAGTTTTCCCACGCAATGGATTGAGTATGCTTTCTAAACCATTAATCTTAACTTCTAGACACAAACCTAACAGCATACCCAGTCGACCTTGAGGCCAGCCCTTGTGCTGAAACCATAACAGGTACTCTTCGGGCAAATCCATCAGCACACGGCCTTGGTATTTGCCAAACGGCATGGGCATATTGGCAAGTGCCAGTAAGTCTTTTTGATCAAACATGATGAGTCCTCTTAGGGCAGTTTACCATTTCACTGTGCGCTAACCCAGAACCCAAATCACAACTACACTTGCCATAGTCCTACCTAATGCTATAAATTAGCGTTTACTAATATAAATTATGGGAGTCCATCATGGCCATCACCAAAGACGAGCTATTAAACAACGCCCGCCAAAATCTACATATCATTAACGCCGAAGAAACCGAAACCTTCATTGCCAACGGCGCAACCTTGCTAGATGTGCGCGAACCCAGTGAATTTGATATGGGCCACCTTCCTCACGCAGTGCATATTCCAAGGGGCTTGCTTGAATTCATGGTGGGTAACCACCCAGCTCTGCAAGACCCGCAACAACACTTAGTGGTTTATTGTAAAAACGGCGGACGCTCGACGTTAGCCGCAGATCTATTGCAACGCATGGGCTTCGAGAATATCCATATGTTACAGGGGGGCTTTGATGATTGGAGCGGTACCGTGCACAAGGTGGAAGTACCAAGCAATCAGTACCCAGGTTAATCACATAATAGGAGCCACCATGAGTGAACATAGCGCCAGCATTAGCTGGCACAAACAAGGCAGCTTTAGTCACGAAGGGTTTGAGCGCGGCCATGAGGCCGCCATTTCAGGTCACACCATTCCCATGTCGGGTGCCAATACACCGGCCTTTGTGGACCCAGAGCAAATGCTAGCCGCCAGCCTTGCCAGTTGTCATATGCAAACCTTCTTAGCTCTGGCCGCTAAAAAACGCCTTCAAGTTGAACGCTACGAGGATACCGCCACCGCTAAAGTAGACACCAACAGCGACGGCAAGCAGTACGTCAGTGAAGTACGCTTAACACCCAAAGCGGTTTTTACTGGGGATAAACGCCCGACCCAGGAAGAAATCGAGAAGATGCATCACAAAGCCCATGAACATTGCTTTGTCAGCAACTCGTTGATTTCTAGCACCTTGATCAATCCTATTTTTTAACCATATTGTCCAATATCGTCATTGCCATTGCGCAAGGCTAAAGAGGGGAGCAAAACCGCTGCCAAATAGCAGGGGTTTCCCTTGTTGCGTCTTATGCACAAACGCCTGTTTCATCAACTATACTGAGGCTAAATACTGAAAGGAATTCATGATGTCGATTAGTGATCAGATTCAAAACTATTATGAGAACAAGGTGGTGGATACCATTAATCGTATCGCCCAGCCGAAAGGATACAACCAAGAGCAACTCACAGACCTGGCTTGCTTAGCCCTTAACAACCTGCCAACACGCTATTATCGCCATGAGGTAGACTTGGCGTTTTACATGTCGGCCCAAGAGCACATAGAGATCGATGAGCGCGTCGAAAAAGCAGTCGTTTATGCCATTGATTATCTGGAGAAAAACAAAAACAGTCAGCCCTAGTCTTGGGCTTTGTTAAATTGCTCTAGCTTATTTAACAATAGGGTTTCTAACAAAGGTGAGCCTATCGCTTTAGTGGCAGGTGGGCCCCATTTTATCTCACTGGCTTGTAATGCATCCAATACCATCGGGGCAATATTGTGTCTTTCTTTTAGCATCACAAATTCAGTGCTGGCATCCGACTTAATCTCAGCTACAAGGCTTAAGTTGTTGTTTCGTATGTGTTCATCTAACGATAACCAATACTCTTCAATCAAAACAGCTGCATCCGCTTCATTGCGCAATACCGCGAACAGCATGCTGTCGTATGCGTGTTCATAATCCACCATAACGTGCCCTAATAAACCTTCATCGGTAAGCGCTTGCACAAAGAAACTGCCGCTGCTAGCTAAGTGACTGCTGACGAGCACCTTGCGCCCCACAAGGTCGTTTAAACGGCTAATGCCTTTGCCTTTTTTGCTCACGATATAACTCACACGCGGTTCAACTCTTACCTGCGTGGACACCGCTAAATAACCCATCCTTTTTAATACATTAAAATAAGGACCCGGCACAACGGCCAAAGTGTCTTCACGACGGAATAACGCCATGAGGAATTGGTCAAAATCTCTTTGAATTTTATAACGAACCATACACCCAGAGCTTTCCTCTAGGCGTTTGTGAAACTCACCGAAATACTTTTGCACAACCAATAAAGTGACGAAAGGGCCATAACTGATGGTAATCGGCTCTTCACAAGGAAGGGAGTGAACATGGGTGGTGAACAATAGAAAGGCTAAAATCAGTACTCGCATGGGGTCTCCCATCTCAAGTACTGAGTATAGACCCTAGTAGCAATAATAAGGTCTAAACCCGCACAACAAAATCAATAACGGAAGGCAAAGTTCAAGTTGTAGAAGTTAATGCCGTTGTTTGGCAGTTTAATACTGTTATTTGAGTAATGCTGAAGTTGCAGAGTCCAGGTGGACTTAGGTGTCATGTAGCCACCGAATGCTAGCGAGTTCGAAAACTGAAAATTTGTGCTCAACTGACGGTCGTTAATTTGACTGCGTGATAACACCGATGCACCAACAGATGTCTCAACAAAGCTTAATAACTTGTTATAGGACCAGTTCAAACGAAACACGGGGATGAATTCCAAACCATTCACTACCCCTTCTTGGCCATCCACTATGGTGCTCTGCCAGTAGTTGTAGGCAAACAGATAGTAATGCGTGATTTCCGCTCCCGCCAACTCGCCTATCACTTCATTTGGAAACCAGCGAAAACCAAACTTCATACCCCCTACATCGGTTGAAGACATGGGCGTCACACTGAACTCATCAGCACCTAAAGGATTACTGGCAAGGGTGAGCATTAAACTTGTGATCATGGCCGTTCGCCAGCCCCAAGTTTCTTTACTATCACTTTTTAAGGTTTCCCCTTCTGCAGCGAAAGTCAGTTGGGTGCTCAACATAATACAGAGCAAAACAAAAATACGAATCATGGTGCCTTCCATGTTTAATGCTAGGAAACTTCGGCAACGCAAAGTTTAGGCCAGCTAATTGATCGCCACATTTTACTGATTCAATAAAACCTGACTAGTCCCCATAATTGCAACAAAGCATTCCGGGTTCATCCTTGTTAAAATACACACTGTTTAGCGCGCGGTAATCATCACCGTTTTTTTACTATAGTTGATATAAAGATAGGAGCCTAGCACAGAAGCGCCAGCTTCATATCGGCCACATGCACCGATATGAGCCGTCATAATCATTAAGGTGTCAGTTTGAGGGTCGATAACGTATCAGCACGCACTCGATTAAGCAGCTGCGCATCCTCAATCAAAGACTCACCATAAGATGGGATCATGGCTTTCAATTTTGCCTTCCACTGATCATTCTCTAAACGATCCGCAAAGCAGCGTTCAATTACATCGATCATGGCATGCACCGCAGTGGAGGCTCCAGGAGACGCACCCAGTAATGAAGCAATGGAGCCATCTTTTGCAGCCACGATCTCAGTGCCAAATTCTAACTTACCGCCGCCTTGTGCATCCTTCTTAATGATTTGCACCCGCTGTCCCGCATCCGCAAGTGACCAGTTTTTATCTTTTGCTTGAGGGAAATAATCCCGTAGCGCACTCATGCGTGAGCGGTTGGATTGAAACACTTCACTTATTAAGTATTTGGTTAAATCCATATTATTCATACCCACTGACATCATGGGTTTTAAATTATTACTGCGTATTGAAGAAGGTAAATCCAGAATGGAACCTTTCTTTAAAAACTTAGTGGTAAAGCCCGCAAACGGGCCAAACAATAATGCTTTTTTGCCATTAATCACGCGGGTATCTAAGTGAGGGACCGACATTGGCGGCGCACCAATCGCGGCCTTACCATACACCTTGGCGTGGTGCTGATTGGCCACTTCGGTATCACTGCACACCAACCACTGGCCACTCACAGGGAATCCGCCATAGCCTTCGCTTTCTGGAATGTCAGACTTCTGCAGTAAAGGTAGCGCGCCACCGCCGGCACCTAAGAAGACAAACTTAGAACGCACTCTGGATTGCTTACCGCTTTCACGGTCTTCCAGCATTACGGACCAACCACCCTGACTTGAACGCTGTAAATCTTCTACGTCGTGATTCAAAATCAGCTCAAAGTCCTCTTGCTCAACTAAGTGCGCCATCATGTAGCGGGCCAAAGATCCGAAGTCCACATCTGAGCCATGGGCCACATAAGTGGCCGCCACAGGGTCAGTTGAATTGCGGCCTTTCATAATAAGCGGCATCCATTCTTTTAATTGCGCAGGATCTTCGCTGTATTGCATACCCGTGAATAAATGATGGGCTCTCATTAGCTCGTGGCGTTTTTTTAGAAACGCCACATTTTTTTCGCCCCAAACAAAACTTAAATGAGGTGTGCGATTGATGAATTCTTGAGGATTGGGCAAAACAGAGGTTTTAACTAGGTGACTCCAAAACTGCAACGACAACTCAAACATTGAATTAATCGTAAGTGCTTTTGAGATATCCACATTGCCTTGGTCGTCTTGAGGCGTGTAATTTAATTCGCAATATGCAGCATGACCCGTGCCTGCATTGTTCCAGCCATCGGTGCTTTCTTTAGCGACGCTTTTTAAACGTTCTACCACACATATTTTAAGTGATGGGTCTAACTGCTTAAGTATCATGGCCAATGTGCTGCTCATGGCGCCCGCACCGACCAGTAAGACATCTACTGTTTTTACTGTCATGGTTTTGCACTCTGCTTTAACTAGAAACTGGCCTGCTACCTGACTGTTGGCATAACGGTTAACCTGTTATGCAGGCAGGGCTCAATGCCGCCAATCCACGGCACCGCAAATTTGGAGTTCGCACTGTAACAAAAACCCCAACCACAGGGGCTTTTTATCAAGAAATATCTGCCTATTCACTTACTAAAGTTTAGACACTTTTACGCCCCAATAAAGCCAATACGCTTAATTATCCACCTAGGTAGCGGAATTTGACCCGTGACGTGAGCTGGCAAAATAGCTCATAAGATATGGTGTCACAGTGCTGAGCCACCACATCAGCGCTTAAGCCGGTACCCCATAGCGTCACGGTATCCCCTAGGACCACATCCAACCCTGTTACATCCACCGTGATCATATCCATCGAGACTCGGCCAGCGATGGGGCGCATTTGGCCTTTGATCAAAACCGGCGTGCCATTTTTTGCACTGCGGGGGTAGCCATCACCATACCCAATGGCCACAGCTGCGATGCGGCTATCTTTGTCTGCCACAAAGCCCTGGCCATAACCCACACTTTCACCGGCACGAATATCATGCAGCGCAATAATATTGCTTTGCAGCGTCATAACAGGGGATAAATTTAATTGTGGTCCCGTTTTATCCACAAGCGGGCTTGAGCCATAGAGCATAATACCCGGGCGAATCGATTGCTTATGGCATTCGGGCAACGTTAATACCGCTGCACTGTTGCATAAGCTCATGGGCAGTTTCATGGGGGCTAAGGTTTGTAAGGCTTCTATTTGCTGGCGAACAAATGGGTGCTCGGGCTCATCGGCACAGGCAAAGTGACTCATCAGTTGAATATCACTCACCACGCTTAACCCACGAAGTTGGCTGACCACACCGGGCACCTCATGGACCGCAAACCCCAAACGATGCATGCCGCTATCAACCTTAACCAGCACATGAATCGAACCGCCCTCTAGACAGGCTAACCAGCTTAATTGCTGTTGATTATGCACGGCAAGCTCAAGGTCAAGCTCCACGGCCGCTTGGCATTCTACTAGACCCATCGGGCCTTCAAGTACCAATATCGGCAGTAAAATACCCAATTGACGCAAGGTGATGGCTTCATCCACACAGGCCACGGCAAAACCGTCCGCATCGGCTTTTAAGGCATTCGCCACCTGCGCCACGCCATGACCATAAGCGTTGGCCTTCACCACGGCATAAGCTCTGGCATGGGGAGCCGTGCGTTTGGCCAGTTGGTAATTTTCGCGCAGGGCGTGAAGATCAATGATTGCTTGAGTGGCTCTTGCCATACTGCCTACCAGATAAAAAATGCGTTATACTCGCGGCTTCAAATTGGCGCAGGTTTTCAAACCCTGATCGATTGCTCGATGCGCACACTGTTTGACCGCACCTTGGCTGAACGCCAACTGGTTTTTTGTTACCTATTTACATGAAATGTCCTAGGTAATTTAATACAAATACTTTAGCCTAGTCGTGCAGACATACCCTGCAAATCCTCTGGCATTGTACCGCTTTTTAGATGAATACGTAGTAATTATGGGTCATAGTTTAATTCCAGAACGCATGCTAGTGGTTTCGCCTAGCCTTGCGGCCACCATCGGCCTTGAAGAAGCCATCGTGTTACAAGCACTGAACGATGGTGCTCAGCCCCATGACGCCGACTGGCAGTTCATCAATAAGACCACCTTACGTAAGTGGCTACCCTTTTGGGATGACACCCAAATCAAACGCATTTTAAAGAACCTCGCTGATAAAGGCGTGGTGCATTACAACAGCCCACCATTTGGCCAAAGTGACCAACTCTTTTACAGCTTTAAGGCCGTAGCCCCTGCTAGCAGCCAGCAGAGCAAAACCCAGCAAGCGTATAAACAATCACAGCAACAGTATAAAAATGTCATTGCGGCAAATTGGCAGCCTGACCATGAAACCTTGCGCTATATTGCCGAAACCCTCGGCATCGCCAAGCGCTATGCTCAGGCTCAGGTGAAAGAATTTGTTTATCACCATCAAAGCCAAGGCACCCTAGCGGCTAGCTGGTCAACCATGTTTATCCGCTGGGTGAACAAGCGTAACAAAGAAGATCAAAGCCATCCTGCGGTTTTCCAAGGGGATGCCAACCGCAAAATGCAAATGGATGCCCAGTGGCAACCGGAAGCCACGACTCTTGAGATCTTGCAAAAAGCCGGTGTGGACCCAAGCTTTATTCAGGATTGTGTCAGTGAATTTATTTTGTATTGGCAAGAGAAAGGCGACGCGCACGATACATGGAATACTAAATTCGTCGCTTGGGTGCGTCGTCAATGGGCGCGCTTTAGTGCAAGCTTGGCTCACCCGAGCGACCCTGTTCCCATGTCCGATGGCTGGGCACCGTCTGAAGACGTATTTGAGATACTGGCCATGGCCAGTATTGATCGCAGTTTCGCACAAAGCATCGTGCCAGAATTTGTTTTATACTGGCGCGACAGTAATCAGTTGCACACCTCTTGGAACAGCAAGTTTTTGCAACATGCCAAACACTTATGGAGTAAGCGCTTAAATGGTCAGCAAGGTAACGCCGCAACTTCTCAACGAGATTACATTGCAAGTACAACCCTTGAAGAGCGACTCAGCGACACGAGCTGGGCAAACTGATAAAGGTTTTAGTCCGCAACTGATCAGCGCTGTTAACGGTGTATTTGAAGTATTGGCGGTGGGTTATGGCAATCAATATCATGCCGCCTACCCCAATGCTGAACAGTCCAATTTAGCCAAACGCCTGTGGGCAAAGCATTTAAGCCATTATCCGGTGAATCTTTTAATGAAAGTGGCCGATGATATTATCGGCAAAGAGACCTTCTTACCTTCCATCGCCAAATTCAAAAGTCACTGTGACCACGCCTATGATGCATTTGGTTTGCCAAGCGTAGACAGCGCCTATGTTGAAGCTTGCCGCGCACCACAACCGAAAAAAAGTTTTAACTGGAGCCACCCTGCGGTGTATTTTGCAGGCCTCACCACAGACTGGTTCTTTTTATCCAGCGAGCCTAAAGATAAAGTATTCCCCGTATTTAAACGTAATTATGAAATGCTGTGTGATCGAGTGATCAAGGGTGAAAAACTGGATGTGCCAATGGAAAAAGCGTTGCCCGCTGAAATTACAACACCCATGACCCGCGAACAAAACCAACAACACCTGCACCAACTGCGTGAACAGCTAAAGCTATAATAATGGGTTTCAAGAGTGCTCTTCAATATCCGATAACCTCACACACACCTTAGTGCCCTGAGGCTCATTTCTTTCAAACCATAAAGTGGCAGGCCACTTACTGCAAATGCGATTGGCGATGGCAAGGCCAAGCCCAATTCCCTCGCTGCTGCGATTTAGCCCTTGCTCCACTTGGGTGAATACCTCTTGGCTAAACTCACCATAATGCGCGTCATCTAAGCCGATCCCTGTATCAACTACGCTCAGCAGAATTTGACCATCCTCTTCCTTGTGGCATTGCAATGCAACAGATCCGCTGTGAGTAAATTTAATACCGTTGGCAAGCAGTTGCCGCGTTAATATCGCTAAGCGTTTTGGATCGCCTTTTAATACAAGAGAGGTATCGATATCTATGAGGCATTCGAGACCCTTGCTATGGGCTTTTTTCTTTTGATCATTAAAAACCGCAATTAACGCGTCGTACACAGAAAAAGAATGACACGTCAGTGACTTACTTTCTAAGTCGACAAAATCAATGATGTCTGTCAGCAGTACCAGCAAACCATTACCGGCTTGCTCAATACCAATCACCAACTGTTTATCTTTTTCGGCTAAGTCGCGCTTTTTCAATATACCGGAAAACCCTAATACGCCGTTTAACGGGGTGCGCAGTTCATGGGTAATGACATTTAAAAAATCGGTTTTGGCGCGGTTGGCCACTTCGGCTTTTTCTTTTGCCGCCTCTAACTCCAAGGTGCGATCCAGCACCTTACCTTCTAGTGACTGATTAAACTCCTTCAAAATCATCATGGACTGACGGTTTTCGCCCAGATGCTGCGCCAACTCTAACAGGATATGCTTAACCGATACCCTAAGGGTTTCTATTTCACCGGACGCGGTAATGTTATCCAATGCGGTGACGTCTTCCTCGGTAAAGGCGTTGGTCTCGATCACCTCAACCATATTCGATAAGGCTTTAATGGGTTTTGTTACCATGAATTGTGCAATGACATACAGAAACAGCAGCGCCAGTAAGCCAATCAAGATTGAAAAGCCAATGACACTCCAAACTTGCAACATGGCGGCATTCTTCACCACCGCCATATCGGTTAGGACAACCAGGCTGCCAATTTCTTCACCGTCGTAGACAAGTGGCCAAGTGACTTCATATTGCTCATCCGATGGCTGCATGTCATCACGAATCCAAACGCCCACGCCCGTACCGTCATGATCCAAAAGCCACACAGTTTGTATGGCATCATCGGCTTTAAAGGCTTTCAGTAATTTATCGGAAAGGGTTTCATTGTATTGGTATAACGCTTCAGCCAAGGCCGGCTGTAAGCTCTCCACCAGCTTATTCACATTCTCAATGCCATGCTGATTTGCTTTGGGCACGTCCACGGAAAAACGATACAGGCCATGACCCAGCTGCATCACTAAGGTGGCCACCACCATCAACAAGGCTAATCGCGCAGACAGGCCTGAAAGCTTCATGGAAGCATCCCATGACAAACACAAGCCAGAGGAAAAAAGGTATGACTAGAAGAGAACAGCAAGCCGTCCACCCTTAATGACTAAGATATGCATTAAGAGTAGACAAGGATAGCGGCTAATGCGCTATTTAATACTAATCAGTGGTGCGTTGGCGCAAGGCTTCAAACAAACATACGCCAGCGGCCACAGAGACGTTCAATGAACTCACGTCCCCTTTCATTGGGATATGGATAAGATGATCACATGCTTCGCGAGTTAAGCGGCGCAACCCCTTACCTTCGGCCCCCATCAAGATAGCAATGGGGCCTTTAAGATCGGTTTTATACACAGACTCGCTGGCCTCGCCTGCGGTTCCGTATAACCAAATGCCTCGCTCTTGAAGCTCCTTCAAGCAACGGGCAAGGTTCGTAACTTGATAAAACGGCACCGTCTCCGCGGCACCACACGCCACTTTACTCACGGTAGAAGTAATGCCAACGGCTTTATCTTTCGGTGCAATCACCGCATGAACACCGGCAGCATCCGCCGTACGCAAGCATGCACCTAAATTGTGAGGGTCAGTAATGCTATCGAGAATCAGTAGGAATGGAGGTTCATCCATTGCATCCAGCTGGCGCAACAGCTCATTGTCACCTTTCACCTGCGCCGCTTTCACGCGAACCGCTATGCCTTGATGGTTGCCCTCAGCTTTTTCATCTAAGAAGGCTTTTTTAACCACTTGTATTGAAATGCCCTGCTGTTTAGCTAGGCCGAATAACTCTTGTAAACGTTCGTCATCGCGGCCTTGCTGAACATACATTTCACGCACGCGCTCACTTGAGCGCTTTAAAACATTACTGACTGCGTGAATACCAAAAACAATTTCATCACTCATAACGATATCGAATCTCTACTTTTTCTTTTTAGCCGGCTTGCTCGCGGCTTTCTTTTTTGCATTGTTTAGTTTTTGGCGTTTGCTGGGTTTTTTCTTCTTTTTCGCCTCGCTTTTCGCGTCTTCCATCAGCTTTTTCTTATCGGCCTTGGCCTTGGCATAAGGGTCTTTGGAATGGGCAGCATCCGATGTGGTCAACTCTGGTTTACGTTTACGCACTGAGCCAATGCTGCGCTTACCCTTACTTGAACGGGGTTTGCCTTTTTTTCCTGAGCCACCATCGTTGCCTGCACCGAGCATTTCAAAATCGATTTTACGATCATCAAGATCCACTCGACTCACAATCACTTCAACCGGATCGCCCATGCGGAATACACGGCCAGAGCGTTCACCACGCAGCACCATGCGCACAGGGTCAAACTGATAAAAGTCACTGGTTAAGTTGGTCACATGCACTAGGCCTTCGATGTATAGATCGTCCAACTGAACAAAAATACCGAAGTTGGTCACGGTGCTGATCACACCGTCAAAGGTTTCACCCACATGCTCACGCATGTACTCGCACTTCAAGAAGTCCATCACATCACGTGTGGCATCATCCGCGCGACGCTCGGTTAATGAGCATTGTTCACCAAACTGCAGCAGCGCCGCCATATCATATGGATAGATATCTTTTTTACTGATGACGCTGGCGCCTTCCGCACGGCGAATGGTCTTAAGCAACGCCTCGTCCTGATTATCACTGCGCACCAACTGACGAATAGCACGATGTACCATCAGATCAGGGTAACGACGGATCGGCGACGTGAAGTGGGTATAAGCGGGATACGCTAAACCAAAGTGGCCATCGTTATCCGGCTGATAAACGGCCTGACTCATCGAGCGCAGCAGCATACTTTGAATCAAGTGGGCATCAGGTCGACCTTCGATCTGACGCATCACTTGTAAAAAGTCTTTCGGAGTTGGTTTTAAACCGCCGCCTAAAGTAATGCCGCTTTCGTTTAAATATTGTTTTAAGTTTTCGAGCTTTTGCTCGCTCGGCCCTTGGTGCACACGGAACAGGCTTGGCTGTTTATGCTGTTGTAAGAAGCGAGCCGTGGCCACGTTGGCACACAACATACATTCTTCGATCACCTTATGAGCGTCGTTACGCTGCACCGGTACGATGTCTTCAATCTTACGATCTGAATTAAACACAATACGGGTTTCAACGGTTTCAAATTCAATGGCGCTACGTTCACCACGAGCCGCTTTTAACGATTTGTATAAATCGTAAAGCGTATCGAGTTGCGGAACGATATTGGCGTATTGTTCGCGCAATACTTGGCCTTCGTCGCCGTTTTTATCTTCTAAGATTTTACCCACTAGCTTGTAGGTCAAACGGGCGTGACTGTGCATCACCCCTTCGTAGAATTTATAATCGGTGATCTCGCCCGCTGCACTGATGTCCATTTCACAGACCATGCATAAACGGTCAACATGAGGGTTCAGGGAGCATAAACCGTTACTTAGTTTCTCTGGCAACATCGGCACAACGTGCTCAGGGAAATAAACAGAGTTGCCGCGTTTTTGCGCTTCAATGTCCAGTGGTGAGTTCACCGGCACATAATGGCTCACGTCAGCAATGGCGACAAATAAGCGCCAACCTTTGGTCTGTGCGTTATATTCTGCTAATACCGCATCGTCAAAGTCACGGGCATCTTCACCATCTATGGTGACAAACGGTAGCTGACGTAAGTCCATGCGGTGGAGCTTATCGGCTTCTTCTACTTCCGCATTGATTTTCGCCACTTGTTGCTCAACCGCTTCAGGGAACACAAATGGAATTTCATGGCTGCGAAGCGCAATATCGATTTCCATACCCGGTGCTAGGTGGTCACCTAACACCTCGGTAATTTTGCCCAAGGCTAATTGACGGGTATCAGGCTGATGTGTGATGTCCACCACGACAAATTGGCCGTTCTTAGCACCGTTCATTTCGGTGCCAGGGATCATGATTTCTTGAGTAACGCGACGACTATCAGGAACCACATAGGCGCTTTCGCCTTGTGTGTAAAAACGTCCCACGAGCTGATGAGTATTGCGCTGAATGACATCAACAATCACCGCTTCTTGTTTGCCGCGATTATCTGCACCGGCTAAACGCACAGATACGCGGTCGCCATCAAATACTTTGCGCATTTGCTTGGCTGAAAGGTGCAAGTCATCGCCCCCTTCGTCTTTAATGAGGAATCCGTAGCCGTCTTTATGGCCTTGAACACGGCCTTGTACGATGGGTACCTGACTCATGGGGGTGTAAGCGCGACGGCGGTCTTCAACCAACTGACCATCACGGCACATGGCGATCAAGCGACGACGCATGGCCTCGATTTGATCTTCACCTTCCACATGGAGATCCTCCACCAACTGCATATGCGTTAGCGGTAGAGGGTGATGTTCTAGGGTTTCAAGGATGAGTTCACGACTGGCCACTGGGTTGTCGTATTTATCCGCTTCGCGTTTGGCAAATGGATCGGCGAGTTTTTTAGAGGTTGTTTCTGGTTTGTTTTTTTTCATAGGCGGGGATTATACACGCTCAGAGTCATATCGGTTGATTTTTTAAGCTCTCAATATGACAAGCTTAGCGTGAGAATCAAGGGCTAGGCGTGAATAAGAGGCTATCTGAGGCCCATAAGCAGGCAAAACCATTGAACCTGATTGCTTTTCTCTGGCACTAACAAACCGTGCCTAGATTTGCTCATCGAGTTTTTTACGCAGCTGGTGCCCTTGGCGTTGAACCACATGCTGAATCAGCACTTCTTGAAAGGCATGATGCATTTCATCAAAGTCTAACCGCACAATGTGTGATTCTTCAGATTGAGAGGGGTAGTCCGGATTTGGGTCCACACCAGCCACATGGGCTTTGCTGCGCACCAGTTCATGATTGGGCTGCAAGTAGATATTGACCATCAACTGCTGGTTAATGGGTAATGCCTCACCCCAGGTAAACGCCACACCGCAGGCACTTAAGTTGGCTTTTCGCAGAACCGGAGCATCTTCCACCACGGTTTCATTGGCATGCAATAAGTTGATTTTTTGATTCATTAAATCCAGCAAAGGAGCAAGCTTTGGATACTGGGCACGCACGTCCACCATGGCTTGGCGAATCTGTACCTCTAAGCTTACGTGAAACTCTTGCTGCATTTCGTTGATCTCAGCAAGATCATCACTGTCTTCACCACCATAGTCCTCATCTAGACTATGAAAGCTGATAGCCACTTCATCGTCTATTCGAAAAAAACGGCGGCGCTCCTCACTCATACTGCGATCTCCATTAAAATATCTCGTCAGGGTCTAACCCAAAATCTTCAGGACTGGCGTTTAACTGATCACCAAAGCCGCTGTTTTGTGCATCCAGCTCTGGTTCATCATCATTATCTTTTGGCCCACTTTTGACAATAATAATTTCCACTCGACGATTTTTTTCTCGGTTTTCAGCGGTTCGGTTATCCACCAGCGGGCGCACACTGCCATGGCCCACCACCATGAAACGTTTTTCATCCATCTCGGGGGCGATAAATAGGTACTGCGCCACGGATGCCGCACGAGCGGCACTGAGTTCCCAGTTAGAGGCATAGCGCCCGCCACCGCCTAACGGGGTGTTATCGGTGTGCCCTTCAACACTGATGCGACCCGGCACTTCCACGAGTACTTCGCGTATCTTGTCTAGCACGGGCAAGAAGGCATCTTCCACAAAGGCACTGCCGCCTTTGAACGAGCTGTTTTCGGTAATGCGTATGATGATTTTGCTGCCTTGGGTTTCCAGTTCCACCTGACCTTTGGAGATTTCTCGTTCTAATTCACTGGCCATTTCTAAAGCGGCATCTTCCACCTGTTCTTGGGTCACCGTTTCTTTGGGCACGACGATTTCACGGGTTTGTTTACCGCTATCCCCCTGTGCCTCGGTTTGCGCGGTAATGGCATCTTGGCAAAGTACCTCTAAGCTACTTTCTGTGATATCCGATGTGGACTGGCGAATTTCATTAATGGGCGTTGGCTCAGGAATCGACGGGCTAAAATGCTTGGCAATGACACTGGTGCCCTTTGGTGGGTCATCCGCGTTAATGGAGGTTTGCACACCAAACGCCATACGAAGCTCCCCTGCCAATCGTTTAAACTTCAGCGCATCCATTTCTGCAAAGGATAAAAGCAGCACGAAGAAGCACATAAGCAAAGACATTAAGTCTGCAAATGTGGCTAACCAACTGGGGGGACAGACGGGACAATCGGGACAATCCGGAGCGTCATCTTCATCAGCCATGAATCTGCTCCTTTATTCTTCCGTGAATAAATGGTGACGATTATTCATCCTCACCTCGTTTTGACTCAGGTAAATACGTACGCAATAGGGATTCAATCACACGAGGGTTTTGCCCTGCCTGAATCGCCAATAAGGCGTCTATCACCATGCTTTGCAAACGGCCTTCCTCGTCCGCGCGCAATGAGCATTTATCCGCCACCGGCAAACAGAACATGTTGGCCATCATGGCGCCATATAAGGTGGTTAACAGTGCAACGGCCATGGCCGGACCGATGGATTTGGGGTCATCCATGTTGGCGAGCATGGCAACCAAGCCGATCAGCGTACCAATCATGCCCATGGCGGGGGCCACATCACCGAGCTGGGAAAATATCTGGGTTCCAATTTTATGACGGTCCACGCTTAAGCGGACATCTTTGCCCAATAAGCTTTGCACCACATCCGGGTCATGACCATCCACCAGCAACTGAATGCCTTTGGCTAAAAAGTCATAGCTGACTTCTTTGCCTTCAAGGGCTAACAGGCCATTTTTACGGGCTTCACCTGCTAGCTCCACAATCTCTTCGATCATGGCATCAGGCTTGGGAAGTTTAAAACTGAAGGCTTTACCGGCAATTTTCCCCGCAGCAAGAAACTGGCCTAATTCAAACTTCATTAATACGGCGAAAATAGCGCCGCCCACTACGATTAACAAAGAAGGGACATTCACAAATATGGCGGGATCGCCGCCTAGGACCATCGCAAAGATTACGATGACCCACGCCCCAATTAAACCTACAATCGTCGCTAAATCCACTCTATCACCCTGACTTCCATAATAATTTGGGCATCACTTAATATGAGTCTAGACAGAGTATTTCAGTTTGCACGACCATATAGGCTACAATTGCGCCAAATCATTGAATGGCCACTGGCTACTTTCATAAGGGAATCACATGGCTGACCAACAAGCACCGATGGACTTTGAAAAATCATTGTCCGAATTAGAATCCTTAGTCGAAAAACTAGAAAACAGTGAATTCACACTGGAGCAATCACTGCAAGCCTTTGAACAAGGGGTTAAACTCACTCGCCAGTGCCAACAAGCACTGAGCCAAGCGGAGCAAAAAGTGCAGCTGTTAATTGACGAAAACGGCCAAAGCACCGCACTCCCGTTTGAAGGTGACGCCCAGTAATGGATTTCAGCCAATTTCAATCCATGGCGTTATCACGTTTTAATGCCGCCCTTAACGACCCTAAAATTCTGCCTAATGCCGACGCCGCTCGCCTGCTAGACGCCATGAAGTACAGTTTACTGAACGGCGGCAAACGTATTCGTCCGTTATTGGTTTATGCCAGCGCCCAAGCGTGCTCAGCCAATCTTAATCATGGGGATTACGCGGCCTTGGCCATTGAAATGGTTCATGCCTATTCTTTGGTGCACGACGACTTACCCGCCATGGACGA